>JAABUX010003888.1_pt1 | contig 19393 bp, 15 predicted proteins | sample 5561851 | NCBI WGS metagenome assembly JAABUX01 (sample SAMN10711883, study PRJNA513361) | rock metagenome | isolation source: Antarctica rocks | place: Antarctica: Victoria Land, Richard Nunatak red sandstone | collected 2016-01-03 | reverse complement strand
GGACGGGGCCGACGCGGTCTGCCACCTGCGGGCCTTATTCAAGGGGGACGCCGACCAGTGGGAGGCGTTCTGGGCCGGGTCCATCAACTGATGCCCCAGCCATCTACCACACGAAAGACGCTCTCCCGCGGTCCGCCTCGACGGCCGTCCATCGTCCCCGATCACCCGGGCCCGGGGTGCCCGAGCCCTTTCCGGTCGGATACAATCCGGCTGAGATGGCGAGCAGATCGACATCCGTTGTCTTCTTCGTCCCATGACTCTCGGAAAGCCCCCGACACCCGCCCCGGGCAAGCCGGGCCGGCCCGGCGGGCTTTCCACCACCCAGGAGACGCACCATGAGCACCATGAACAACAGCGACACCAAGACCTGGCCGGAACTGGCCATCGGCCTCTACGACCGCCTGACTGGCCGCCAGGCCGAGATCACCTACGACTTCGACAACTTCGAGGTCCTGATCCCCAGCAGCGCCGCGGCCGACGCGACCCACGCTAAGTGGAAGATGAACGGGATCATCAAGATCCGGACCCGCGACCACGCCCAGGGCCAGGGCTGACCCCATGCCCAACGCCCTCGACGTCGTCGGCCGGCTGATGGTGGAGATGGGCGGCGACGCATCGGCCCGGGTCGAGGCCCGGGGCGACACGATCGTCGTGGAGCTGCCGAGCTTCCGCGCGGCCTTCGCGATCCTCAAGCGATGGCCGGGGGCGCGCGGGCGTCGCGAGACGATCCGGGGCATCCACCAGGCCCTGATGGGCGCGGGCCTGGCGCTCCGCGTGCAGGTCGGCCCGGCGACGGTCGGCCTGCTCGGCGTCGGGGCGAAGGCGAGGCTGGCCTCGCGGCTCCTGGGCCTCGACCCGCTGGAGATCAAGGTCGACGGTCTCCTGGCGGCCCGCCGCCGGGGCCACCGTCCGGAGCGCTGACGGATATGGATGAGACCAAGCCGATCCTGATCACGGGCGTCACCGGCTACATCGGCGGCCGCCTCGTCCCCCAGCTCCTGGCCCAGGGCTACCGGGTCCGCTGCCTGGCCCGCGACCCCCGGCGGCTCTCGGGCCGGGGGTGGGACGAGGACCCCCGGGTCGAGATCGTCGCGGGCGACGTGCTCGATCGCGGCTCGGTCGTCGAGGCCATGCGGAGCTGCCGGGCCGCGTACTACCTGATCCACTCGATGCTCGCCGGCGAGCGGAAGTTCGAGGACCAGGACCGCACCGCCGCCGAGAACTTCGCCGCCGCCGCGGCCGAGGCCGGGCTGGAGCGCGTGATCTACCTCGGCGGCCTGGGCAAGCGGGCCGAGAAGCTCTCGCCCCACCTGGCCAGCCGTCATGAGGTCGGCGACGTCCTCCGGGGAGGCCCGGTCCCGGTGACCGAACTCCGGGCGGCGATGATCGTCGGCTCCGGCAGCGCCTCCTTCGAGATGCTCCGCTCGCTGGTCTCCAAGCTCCCGCTGATGATCTGCCCGAAGTGGGTCGAGGTGAGGACCCAGCCGGTCGCCATCCGCGACGTCCTGGCCTACCTGATCGGCTGCCTGGAGGTCGCCGCGACCGCCGGCAAGACCTTCGACATCGGCGGGCCCGACGTCCTCACCTACCGCCAGATGATGCTCCGGTTCGCCGCCATCCTCGGCTATCGCCGCACCATCGTCGTCGTCCCGGTGCTCACGCCCCGGCTCTCGGCCTACTGGGTCAACCTGATGACCCCGGTTAACGCCGGCCTGGCCTTCGCGCTGATCGAGAGCCTGCAATACGAGACGATCTGCGAGGAGTCCGCCATCCGCGAGCTGGTGCCGATCCCGCGGACCGGCTTCGACGACGCGGTCCGCTGGGCGCTCGAGAAGGTGAACCAGAACGCCGTCGAGACCCGGTGGACCAACGCCAGCCTGCCGCACCGGGGCCTGCCCCACCGCGTCGAGCGGGTGACCTTGCCCGTCCTGGCCCCGGAGAACTGCCCGATCCGCGACGAGCAGCGGTTCGTCGCCGAGGTCCCGGCCGCCGTCCTCTACGACAAGGTCCGCCGGATCGGCGGCAACGTCGGCTGGTACTACGCCGGGACCCTCTGGAAGATCCGCGGCTGGATGGACCGGGCCATCGGCGGCGTCGGCCTCCGTCGCGGTCGCCGCGACCCGGTCTCGGTCCGGATCGGCGACGCGATCGACTTCTGGCGGGTCGAGGACGTCGTCCCCGGCCGCCGCCTCCTGCTCCACGCCGAGATGATCGTCCCCGGCGACGCCTGGCTGGAGTTCCGGGTCGAGCCCCGCGACGAGGGGCGGTCCGAATTGACGCAGACCGCCTACTTCCGGCCCTCGCCGTTCTGGGGTCGGGCCTACTGGTACGCCTGCCTCCCGCTCCACTGGTTCGTCTTCCAGGGCATGGCGCGGGGGATCATCCACGCCGCCGAGCGCGACGCCCGGCCCGCCGCGCCCGCCCTCCAGGCCCGCTGAGCGCCCCGGAGCGGGGCCGCCGCATGCCCCCCGCCCGGAGCGTGCGGCCCTTCGCTCCCTTTTTTGTTCAAATGTGCAAATTTGATAATTAAAGCGAGCAAGGATGGTTGATGAGTGATGGGTCATGGCCGACCATCGGGGATGATCGGCCCTCCCTCAACCATCAACCATTTGTCATGAATTCCCGTCGCGTTCGAAGCGGGTCCCGGGCGGCCGGTCACGGCGTCTTCCGCGACTGGCCGAGCATCCAGCCGATCAGGGCCGGGTCGTCGTAGGCGCGGTCCCAGCTGTTGTGGCCGACCGAGCGGTATTCGGTCTCGCGGGGCGAGCCGCCGGCGTCGCGGAGGGCGCGGGCCATCTCGCGGGCGTTGCGGACGGTCTCGTCGCGGTCGAGGTCGCCCACGACGATCCAGGCGGGCAGGCCCTTGAGGGTCGCGGCCGTCTCGGGCTGGCCCCGGCCGCAGATCGGCACCAGGGCGGAGAACCGGCCGGGCTGGGCCGCCGCGATCGACCAGGTCCCCGCGCCCCCCATCGACAGGCCGGTCAGCGCGATCCGGTCGCGGTCGACCTTGAACGTCGCCAGGACGTCGTCGAGCGCGTCGAGCGCAGTCCGGGCGTCGTCGGAGTCGGCCGCCCAGGTCTTCGAGGCCTGCGGCAGGATGGCGATGGCCGGGAAGCGCTCCGGGTGGGCGAGGATCGCCGCTCCCAGGCCGATCTGGCCCCCCTTGATCCCATCGTCCCCGCGCTCGCCCGAGCCGTGGAGGAACAGCACGGCCGGGACCGCCCGGCTCCCGTCGTAGCCCGTCGGGACGTAGACCATGTACTTCCGCCCGCCCGTTGCCGCCTTCGACGTCCGGAGGTGGAAGCCGGGCCCGGTGGCGTCGTCGGCCTTCGGCGTCGGCAAGGGCTGGATGTACAGGTCCTTGAACTCGACCCGCATCGGGCCGCCGGCGTGGACCTGGACGGCGATCCGGCCCTCGCGGGCGATCGCGGGGTCGGCCTCGGCGTACTTCACGGACTCCAGGCCGTTGAGGGTCAGGGTGATCTCGCCCCCCATCGCCCGGACCGTGATGTGGTTCCAATCCCCCTTGTGCAGCCCCGCCAGCGCCTTGGGGGCGGCCGGGGCCAGCATCCGATTCCGCCGCGACTCGTCGTAGAGGCTGCCCCAGTAGCCGGGCCCGACGTCGGCCTGGTAGCCGGACATCTCGTGGCCGGGCACGCGGACGCTCCGGAATTGGACCCCGCTGTTGCCCGAGTCGCCCGCGAGCCGGACGCTGAACTTGAGGATGAAGTCGCCGTAGCTCGCCTCGGTCGCCAGGAAGTTGTTGAGCTTGACCCCCGGCGAGTCGCCCACGAGCATCCCGTCCCGGGCCGACCAGAGCGACGAGTCCCCCTCCCAGCCTTCGAGGTCCTTGCCGTTGAACAGCGGGACGAACCCGGCCGTCTCGACGAACGCCGGCTCGCCGTCGAGCTGGCGGGCCCAGTAGCCCATGATCGAGCAGAAATACGTCCCGCCGCCGTCGGAGCCGCCGGGGGCCGAGGCATAGCCGCCGTCGGACTGGCGGTGCCCGGCGAGCCAGCCGCGGAGCTTCGCCAGGTCGGGCTTCTCCTTCATCATGAAGAACGCCCGCATGATCCGGTACGACGTCTCCAGCTCGGAGGGGCCGTCACCCCTCGACCAGCCGCCGTCGGGCCTCTGGCCGGCGCGGAGGGCGGCCAGGATGGCGGCCTTCTTCTCGGCCTCCGGGGGGATGCCCATCCGGAGCAGCGCGGCCGTGGCCGAGCCGGTGGCCCGGGGCACCCCGGGGCCCGAGCCGAAGGTCCCGTCGGGGTTGCCGCCGGCCTTGACCTGCTCGGCCCAGCGGGGGAAGTCGGGCGAGGTAGCCTTGATCGCCTCCAGGCCGGCCACGGCGATCCGGACCTGCTCGAACTCCTTGGCGTTGGCCGAGAAGAAGGCGATGGCCTTGTCCGAGTAGGGCGCGGGGTCGAGCTTCAGCGCGGCCACGGCCATCAGGCCGCTCGCGGTGGTCCCGACGTCGACCTTGCCGCCGGGCGTCGGGGCGAACCCGCCCGCGGTCGGGTCGAAGCACGACTTGACGTAAGCAATCGCCCCCGGGACGTCCCGGACCGTCCCGGCCACGTACCCAAGCGTCCGGACCCCGGAGGACGTCGCCCCCAGCGTCGAGCCCTGGCCGGGCTTGGGCGCGAACCCGCCGTCGGGGTTTTGCATCGCCGCCACATAGGCGGCGGTCCGCCCCAGGTCGGCCGGCGTCTGGGCGAGTGCGAGGGCGGCGGACGCGACCAGGCTCGCGATCGCGATCGCAAGGGAACGCTTCAACATGATGGGGACTCCCCGGGGAGAGATCGGGCCGGAACGTTCGCCAGTCTGCCAGTGCCCTCGTCCGACGGCAATCGTCCGGTGGATCGACGGGCCCCGACGGGGCACGAGCCCGGATCGCCCGCGCGGAAAAGCGAACCCAAGATCGACCCGGGGCGCGAGGGGGTCCGAAAAAGCGAACCCAACGTCCGCCGGCCGGATTGGGGGCCCCGGGAAAGACGAACCCAATGATACGGAGCACGGTGGAAAAGTTCGCCATCCCAGATCCCGGATTCCCGATTGCAAAGCGAAGCCCTGAAATGCTTTGCAATCTCGAAATCTGCAATCCGAGATCCCGAACAAGCTGACCGAGTTCCGTATGAGGTCCGGCCCGCCCGTCGGACGACCGGGTAGGCCGTCCCGGAAAGACGAAGCCAAAGGCGCGGAGGCGCCGGCGACGGCCCTCGGCGAAACGAACCCAAGCTCGCGACATCCTCATGGCCCACGGGTCACCGGCGATCGAAGGTCGGAGAGATCGGGTCGCCCGCGGGGGCGAATCTCGGCCCGAGGTCCCGTCCTCCATAAGATCGTTGCCGGGGCTCCGGCCTAGCAGACTTCCGGGACGGAAGGTCGACGTCGGGCCGGGGTGCAGCCTGTCCCTCGACCGAGATGAGAACGCGGCGAGGAACATCCTCGCCCGCGGGCTTTTGTCCCGGACTGGGCCAGAGGGGGCTAACGTAGGCCAACAGGTCAAGCGTCCCCCGAGAAGCCGTCGCGTTCACGCGACGGAGTAGTCACCGACTCGATTTCGCGGGCCGGATGCCGGCCGCCCTCGGGCGAGGTATTCGATTGCGACGACGTTGACGAACTGCCTGGTGCGGGCCGAAGCTTCCTTCTCGATGATGCCGTCGGCGTCGCCGGTCGTTGAATCCGATGAAGAAATCCCGCGGTCGGCGACATTTTCCTGCGGTCCGCGTCTCGGACCTGCCCCCGGCAACGTCGGCGGGCGTTGCCGGGGATCGTCTCGCCCGGCCTCGATCTTACAAACATCATTTTCAGCCCCGGTGACGACAACACCGGGCGCCAAGCGATAATCATCGGCCGGGCGTGCCGTCGCCGCCGCCTGCTGCATCGCCCCGGCCCGGTATCTGGGCGCCCCAGGCGCGGGCGATCCCGATGAGCCCGGCCACGGCCACGATCAGGTAGACCAGGCCGCCCAGCCACGGCAGGAATCCCGAGAGCAGCACCTTCGCCAGTTCGGCCATCGTCCGTCCCGCCTTGATCGAGGTCTGGTGGTCTAGCCGGTCGAAGCCCCCCAAGTCATGACGTCCGCGGCGTCTGCCCCGCCGGGCGGAGGGCCCGGGCCCCGAGGAAGGCCGACCCGGCCGTCGCCAGGCCGATCAGGTGGAGGGCCAGGCCCAGCTCCAGCCCCCGGGGGCGGATCTCCAGGACGAGCCGGCCGCGCGCGTCGGCCCTGGCGGCGAAGGCCCGGCCGGTCTCGGCGCAGCGCCAGCCGGGGAAGGCGGGGGCGCCGTTGATCGTCCACCAGGAGCCGGGGTTCTGGTTGACGTTGACCGTCTGGCCGGGCTCAACGTCGAACTCGATCCGGTTCGGGCTCCAGGACCGGGGCTCCACCGGGCCGGCGTCGGTCCAGGCCTCGCCGACGTAGTCCGGCTGGCCGCGCCAGGCCCGGGCCGTGGCCGCGGCCTGGTCGTACCCGAGCAAGGGCTCCGGCATGACCACCATCCCGTAGCCCCGGAGCACGGCGGGGAAGGCCATCCCCCGGCCGGCCTGGACGACCGCGGGCGGCGGGGGCTCGCCGGGGAACGGCCCCTCGCCCGGCGTGACCCGGAACGCCGAGGGCAGGAGCTCGAAGCCGAGGGCCACGTAGTCGACCGCGACGATCGCCACCAGCGCGACGGCGAGCCGGCGGCGGGCCGCCGAGGGGCCCAGCCGCCACCGCGCCAGCACGTCGGCCGCGGCCAGGCCGACCCCGAGCATGGCCATGATCCGCCACCGGCCGACCATGTGCATCGACGACAGCAAAGGGCCCTGCGCCAGCCAGTAGCTCGGGTGATACGTCGCGACCGAGCCGACCGCCAGGGCGCCGCAGGCCGAGGCCAGGGTGTGCCACCATCGCCAGCCCCGCTCCAGGCTCGCCAGGGCCAGGACGAACACCACCGGGCCGATGTAGCAGGTCGTGTCCCAGAGGTGGATGCCCGTCTCCCGCTCCAGGACCCCGGCCGAGGGCCGGGCCATCAGGTGGACCAGGACCGCCCGCGGCGACTCGTCGAAGTGGGTCGCGTGGGCCCTGGGGAAGTCCCGGTAGACCAGCCCGGTCGTCGCCAGCCGCCAGCCGGCCAGCGCCAGGAGGGTCCCCACCGCGATCGCCGTGTGCGCCAGGTGGCGCGACCGCGCCGGGCCTTGCCGCGCCCGGACGGCCCGGAGCCAGACGACCGCGAGGATCAAGGCGGCATAGACGCTGTAGTACTGAATCCCGTTGAGGACGTCGAACGCGAGCCAGACGCCGAGGAGGACGCCGTCGGCCCGGCGACGGTCGAGCCGGGCGGCGTGGTAGAGCATCCAGGGGCAGGCGCAGTAGCTCATCGGCATGTGGTAGCCGGCCACCATCTGCACGAGGACGCCGCCGTTGATCCCGTAGATCAGCCCCGCCGCCAGCGCCGCGATGGGGTCGCCCAGCCAGAGCCGGGCCAGGCGACGGGCCCCCTCCGTCGCGATGAGCACGCAGGCGATCGCCGCCAGCCGGAGCCCGACGGAGGCCCCGAACGCCAGGACCATCGGCGTGGCCACCCCGATCACCCCGCACTGGGGGTTGCCGGCCAGCGGGAAGCCGCCCCGGCACCAGGGGTCCCACCAGGGGAACTGGCCGTGGTCGAGGATCGTCCGCCGGATCGCCTCGTACTTCTGGAGGAACACGTCCCAGTCGCCGGCGCCGAGGTTCCCGGGATTCCGGAGCAAGGGGACCGCCAGGGCGGCGCAGGCCAGCGGCGGGGCGAGGCCCGCCCACCGGGCCGGCCGGGCCTCGTCGGGGGGCGGGGCGTCGTCGCCGGGCCGGACCTGCCAGAGCCGCCCGACGCAGGCGACGGCGACCCCGGCGACCACGACCCACCCCGCCGCCTTCCGCGTCGGCCAGGGGATCGCGTAGAACAGGTCGGGGATCATGGTCAGGGCCAAGGCCAGCACGGCCGACGCGACCAGGGCCGCCCCGGGCCGCCGCCGCGCCGCCCCCGAGGCGAGCCGCCAGGCCCGGCCGAGGGAGTTCATCACGGGGAAAAGCCGCCGCATCTCGGTCCTTCCTCGCGGCGGACGATGGCCGGGCGACGACGATCCCGGGGCCTGAGTCGGTCGCATCTCGTCGATCACGGAGGCCCTTTCTACCTTGCCGTCCCGCGTCGCACAATGATCCGTCGATCCGGGGCGGGGGTGGCGCCCGGGCGGGAGCGGCTACAATGGGCCCATGAACCCATCGGACCTCCTCCGGCCGACCGACCTCGGGCTCTACTGCGAGGCGGGCGACTTCTTCGTCGACCCCTGGCGGCCCGTCCCCCGGGCGGTGGTCACGCACGCGCACGCCGACCACGCCTGCCGGGGCTGCGGGCGCTACCTGACCTCGGCCGAGGGGGCGGGCGTGCTCCGGGTCCGGATGGGCCGCGAGGCGATCGTCGACGCCCTGCCGTACGGCGAGGCGATCGAGATCGGCGGCGTGAGGGTCTCGCTCCACCCGGCCGGGCACATCCTCGGCTCCTCGCAGGTCCGGTTGGAGCACCGGGGGGAGATCTGGGTGGTCTCGGGCGACTACAAGGTCGAGACCGACGCGACGTGCACGCCGTTCGAGGCGGTCCGGTGCCACACGTTCGTGACCGAGTCGACCTTCGGCCTGCCGATCTACCGATGGCCGTCGCAGCAGTCGGTCTTCGACGAGATCAACGCCTGGTGGCGGGCCAATCAGGCGGCGGGCCGGGCGAGCCTGCTCCTGGGCTACGCGCTGGGCAAGTCGCAGCGGCTGCTCTCGGGGCTCGACCCGGGCATCGGCCCGATCCTGACCCACGGCGCCGTCGAGAAGCTGAACCGGGCCTACCGCGAGGGGGGCGTCCCCCTGCCGCCCACCGCCTACGCCGGCGCGGCGGTCAAGGGCAAGGACTGGAGCCCGGCCATGATCGTGGCCCCCCCCTCGGCGCAGGGGACGCCCTGGGCCCGCAAGTTCGCCCCGATCTCGACCGGGATCGCCTCGGGCTGGATGACGATCCGCGGGACCCGGCGGCGGAAGGCCCTCGACCGAGGCTTCGTCCTCTCCGACCACGTCGACTGGCCCGGCCTGCTCGGCTCGATCGACGCCACCGGGGCGTCCCGCGTCCTCGTCACCCACGGCTACACCGCCGTCGTCGTCAAGTGGCTCCGCGAGAAGGGCCTCGACGCCGAGGTCCTGGCGACGCGGTACGAGGGGGAGATAGATTCCTCGGACGCCGATCCGGCGAGCGATCCCGACGGCGATGAAGAGGCGAATAGTGGGGGATAATCCGTCGTCCGAAAGGTCAATCTCATCGGGTCGGCGACCGGCGGGGATGGCGGATCGAGGGTTTGCGGATTAGGCTGGACGACGGGCCGAGAGCGGAGAGTCTGACCGGATGCCGACCAACGATGCTATCGGGGATCGTGGGGAGTCGATCTTCCAGGTCCACATCACGAATTACACGCCGGGAGGCGATCCGCTCTTCAGGCCCGTCGTCCTGGGAGCGAAGTATCCGACCCTCGATTTCTTCGTCGAACTCCTCGGTTTGCCGGCGGGCCGGGTCGCGTATTTCTTCGCCCAGGTCAAGGCGACGGGACGCGGATACACGAAGAAGCCGCCGGTGCGGCTCAAGGTGGGCGTTTCCCAAGCCGACATCGACCGGATGCTCACCTACCCGGGGCCGACTTACGTGATCGGGATCGATCAGCAACCCGGCCAGGAGCAGGCCTTCATCGCCTCGGTGAACGGGCCGGCGATGGGCAGGATTCAGGGCCTACCGACCACTTATCCCCTCAATTCGGCCAACCTGCAGACGCTCTGGGATGAGGTGGAAAGCTACTGGAGACACAACGGAGCCGCCCTGAACAACTCCGCTTTCACCCTCTGAGAGGCGCTCATGACGGGCAGACACTCGAACCATTTCATCGCCGAACGCGTCGAAGCACTCGCCGTCATGCATCTGACGCGACGGGCAGACCTCCGCGTTCGACGCGAGGTCCGGGACGGCGATCGAGCCATGGATCTCATCGTCGAGGTCGTCGAGGAGGGGCGACCCCTGAATTGGAAACGCTTCGGGGTTTATCTCCAGGGCACCAGATCTCCGGTGACCCTCCCGGATGCCAACAGCAAATTGAAGATCAGCCTGGGACGTTTCTTCCACAATTATGGTGAGCCTTCCATCCCGTTCTGCTTGTTCTACTTCACGATGGAGGACAACCGGGGCTATTTCACCTGGGTCTCGCAGCCGGTGGTCGACGAGAGGGGGCACCCTCGATTGAAATATCATCGCGAGGGGGCGAATTGCGTCGAGCTCGACCTCGAAGCCCTCGACTCGATCGTCGACTCAGTCAACGTTTACTACGAAGCACTCTATAGCAATGCTATCGATCATGTTTGAATAAGACCGTTGATTGGATTCCATGCGTGACTTCGCCGAACTCTACGCCGCGCTCGACGAGACGACCCGGACCGGCGAGAAGGTCGAGGCGTTGACGCGGTACTTCGCCGCGGCCTCGCCGGCCGACGCCGCGTGGGCGGTCTATTTCCTGATCGGGCGGAAGCCGAAGCAGGCGGTGCCGTCGCGGAAGCTCCGCGAGTGGGCGGCGGCGGAGGCGGGCGTCCCGGGCTGGCTCTTCGACGAGTCGTACGACGCCGTGGGCGACGTGGCCGAGACCGTGGCGCTGCTCCTGCCGCCGCCCGAGCGATCGAGCGACCTCCCGCTGACGGCGTGGGTCGAGGGGCGATTGCTGACGCTCCGCGACTCCGACGAGGAGGCGCAGCGGCGGGGCCTGCTCGACGCCTGGCGGTCGATGGACCGGCCCCAGCGGTTCGTCTGGAACAAGCTGATCAGCGGCGGGTTCCGGGTCGGGGTCTCGCAGCAGCTCGTGACCCGGGCGCTGGCGAAGGTCGGCGGGGTCGAGCCCGCGATCGTGGCGCATCGCCTGATGGGCGACTGGGAGCCGACCCCGGGCTTCATCGCCCGGCTCCTGGCGATCGACGCCGCCGACTCCGACCACAGCCGCCCCTATCCGTTCTGCCTGGCGCACAGCCTCGAAGGCCCGCCCGACGCCCTCGGCGCGATCGAAGATTGGCAGGCCGAGTGGAAGTGGGACGGCATCCGCTCGCAGCTCATCCGCCGCCGGGGGGATACGTTCCTCTGGTCGCGCGGCGAGGAGCTCGTCACCGACCGCTACCCCGAGCTGGCCACCCTGGGGGCGTTCCTGCCCGACGGCACGGCGATCGACGGCGAGATCCTGCCGTACCTCGACGGCGTCCCCCTGCCGTTCGCCCAGCTCCAGCGGCGGATCGGCCGCAAGACGCTGGGCAAGACGATCCTGGCCGAGGTCCCCGTCGTCCTCGTGGCCTACGACCTCCTCGAATCCGAGGGCCGCGACCTCCGGGCCGAGCCGCTCGAATCGCGGCGGGCGAGGCTCGTCGCGCTGGCCGGGTCGGTCAATCTGCCCGACCGCCTGATCCTCTCGCCCGTCGTCGACGCGGCCTCGTGGGCCGCCCTCGCCGCGGCCCGCGAGGGGTCGCGCGACCGCCAAGCCGAGGGCCTGATGCTCAAGCGGCTCGGCTCGCCATACCACGTCGGGCGGAGGCGGGGCGACTGGTGGAAGTGGAAGGTCAACCCCTTCACCGTCGACGCCGTCCTCACCGCCGCCCAGCGCGGGAGCGGCAAGCGGGCCAGCCTCTACACCGATTACACCTTCAGCGTCTGGGACGAGGCCGGCCGGCTCGTCCCGATCGCCAAGGCGTATTCGGGCCTCACCGACGAGGAGATCCGCAAGGTCGACGCCTTCGTCCGCCGCCACATGGTCGAGAAGTTCGGGCCCGTGCGCACGGTCAAGCCCGAGCTGGTCTTCGAGCTGGCCTTCGAAGGCATCCGACGCTCCCCCCGCCACAAGTCGGGGATCGCCGTCCGCTTCCCCCGAATCCTCCGCTGGCGCGACGACAAGAAGCCCGAGGAGGCCGACACCCTCGAAGGAATCCGGGCCCTCCTGCCGGGCGAGTCGCCGGGGCAGGGCCCCTGAACCCGGCCGATGCCTGCCGCGGGACGGAGAGAGCCCCCGGCGTCAACACCGGGGGCTCCGTGTGCTCCTTCGAAGGCCGCCCCGCGACGTGCTCAGGACTGCGGCGAGGGGGCCGAGGCCGCGCCCGGGGCGCCGCCATAGGGGGCACCACCATAGGGGGCGGCGGCCGAGGCCGTCGGGGTGACGACGGTCCGGGTCGTCGGGACCTGGCGGGTCACCTGACGCGGGACGGTGGTCATCACGGTCACCGGGACCTGCTCGGTCAGGGTGAAGGGGACCTGTCGCGTCGTGAGTTCGGTGATCTGGCGGGACTGGGTGGTCATCACGGTCGTCGTGAACGGCTCGGGGACGCTGAACGGGACCTGGCGGGTGGTCAGGTCGGTCACCTGGCGCATCTGGGTGGTCATCACCGTGACCGGGACCTGCTCGGCGACCATCATGGCGACCTGGCGGGTGGCCGTCTCGGCGACGAACCGGGTGGTGGTCGTCGGGACCATCTCGGTCCGCTGGCGGGCGACCATCCGCGTGACCTGGGCCGGGACGTACTCGACCTTCTGCTCGGGGACGTAGCTGACCGTCTCGACCGGGACCTTGCGGTAGGCCGTGGTGGCGACCTCGTGCGTCTCGGAGACGTTGCGGACGACCTGCCGGGTCTCGGGAGCCCGCTGGGGGCTGACGGCGACGCCCGACTGGCCCGAGGCGGCGGCGGCCTGGGCGCCGGCGGCGGGGACGGTGATGGTCTCGACCACCTGCCGCGTGGTCGTCATCGGCCGGTTCACGGTGTAGGCCTGGTCGACCTCGATCGTCTTGGTGACCGGCTTGAGCACGGTCGAGTATCGCGGCTGGTTCACGGTCTCGGTGGTCGGGACCATGTCGGTCACGGTCTTGGGGACCTGGATCGTCTCGGAGACCGGGCGGTTGACCGTGTAGGCCTGCGGCTTGTACTCGGTCCGGTACCGGGTCTGGTTCCGGGTGACGGGCACCTGCTCGGCCACATTCCGCGTGACCGGGACCTGCTCGGTCCGGTACTCGGTCCGGTATCGGGTCTGGTTCCGGGTGACCGGGACTTGCTCGGAGACGGTCCGCGTGACCGGGACCTGCTCGGTCCGGTATTCGGTCCGGTACCGGGCCTGCATCTGGGTGGTGGGGACCTGGTCGTAGACCGTCTCGGCCACCTCCCGGTAGGTCGTCTCCTCATGGGTGGTGTAGGCCGGGCCGCTCGCGGGGGCGGAGCCGCCGCAGGCCCCGCAGGACGCCGAGGCGACCGCGTGCCGGCACTTGTGGTGGCCCAGCGCCATCCCCTCGCCCGCGGTCGCCAGGACCAGGCAGGCCGCCAGGCCGCAGGTCGACGTCATCCTCGTCATCGGAACTCTCATGTGGCTCGTCCTCTCGGATGTCCGACTCGCGAAGCGAAAAGGGACCGAACCCAAGGCCAACCCCGGCTCCGGACCTACGATCATACAATGGAGCGAATGGGGAGTATACGAAAGTCGTGCCGATTGGCGGCTTTTTAACGGAAAGGGATCGGTGGAAGCCGAGGAGGGCGGGAGCGGCTGGATCGGCATTGAGGGGTACCGTCGCCGGGTATCCCTCCTGGTAGAGTGGCCGGCGAATCCGGACCGCGGGCCTCGCGGCGCCGGATTCGCCCGGGATCTGGCCCCAGGTCCCGGATCGAGGGTCATAGCCGTGCCGAGTGGCCCGGCTTGCGATCCCCCAATGGCGATCGAAGGGTGGGCGATGTCCTGGATGAATTACCTGTTCGGCCGGCCCTTGGCGTCGGACGAGGAGGGGGAGCAGCGCGTCGGCGTCGGGGCCGGCATCCCGATGCTCGGCCTCGACGCGCTGGGCTCGGCGGCCTACGGGCCGGAGGCGGCCCTGACGCTCCTGATCCCCCTGGGCGCGGCGGGCGTGCGGTACATCGGCCCGATCAGCACCCTGATCATCGCGCTGCTGGCGATCGTCTACGTCTCGTACCGCCAGACGATCGCGGCTTATCCGCACGGCGGCGGCTCGTACACCGTGGCCCGCGAGAACCTGGGGACGACCGCCGGCCTGCTCGCCGCGGCGGCCCTGATGCTCGACTACGTGCTGGTGGTGGCCGTCGGGATCTCGGCCGGGATCGGGGCGCTGGTCTCGGCCCTGCCGTCCATGCAGCCCTACACCCTGCCGCTCTGCCTGGCGACGCTGGCGATGATCACGCTGGTGAACCTCCGGGGGGTCCGCGAGGCCGGGCTGGCGTTCCTGGTGCCGACTTACCTGTTCATGGCCTCGCTGCTGGGGGTGATCGCCCTCGGCGTCGCGAAGTCGGCCCTGGCCGGCGGCCGGCCGACCCCGGTCTCGCCGCCGCCGATCCAGCCGGCGGCCGAGGTCGCGGCGAGCTACTGGCTCCTGATGCGGGCGTTCGCCAGCGGCTGCACGGCGATGACCGGGGTCGAGGCGGTCAGCAACGGCGTCGGCGCCTTCCGCGAGCCGACGGTCCGGCACGCCCGCCAGACCTTGACGGCGATCATCGCGGTGCTCGGCGTGATGCTCGCGGGGATCGCCTACCTCTGCCACGCCTACGGGGTCGGCGCCACCGAGCCGGGCCGCCCCGGGTACGAGAGCGTCCTCTCGCAGCTCGTGGCGGCGGTGGTCGGCAAGGGCGTGGCGTATTACGTCACGATCGGCTCGGTCCTGGTCGTCCTGGCGCTCTCGGCGAACACCGGGTTCGCCGACTTCCCCCGGCTCTGCCGGGTCGTGGCGCAGGACGGCTACCTGCCCAACGGCTTCGCGCACCGGGGGCGTCGGCTGGTCTACTCGCAGGGCATCCTCCTGCTGGCGGTGCTCTCGGCCGGGCTGCTCGCCGTCTTCGGCGGGATCACCGACAACCTGATCCCGCTCTTCGCCGTCGGCGCGTTCCTGGCCTTCACGCTCTCGCAGGCGGGGATGGTCGTGCACTGGCGACGGCTCGGCGGCCCGCACTCGGGCAAGGCGATGGCGATCAACGCCGCCGGCGCGATCTGCACGGCGGTGACGCTGGCCGTCGTGCTGGTCTCCAAGTTCGTCGAAGGCGCCTGGGTGATGCTCCTGCTGATCCCGTCGCTGCTGGCCCTCTTCTCCGGCGTCCACGCGCACTACCGTGAGGTCGCGCGTGAGGTCGCCACCGACAAGCCGCTCGACGCCTTCCGGCTCCAACCGCCCCTGCTCCTCCTGCCGATCCGGGGCTGGAGCGCGATCACCCGCAAGGCCCTGCGGTTCGCCCTGAAGGTCGCGCCGGAGGTCTACGCCCTGCACGTCGCCGACGACGAGGGGGCGATGCTGGCCCTCGAAGACGGCTGGGAGCGGAACGTCCGCGAGCCGGCCAGGGCCGCGAACCTGCCCCCTCCCAAGCTCATCGTCGTCTACTCGCCGTACCGGCGGCTCTACGCGCCGCTGAAGCAGGTGGTCTCCGACCTCCAGCGATCCCACCCCGGCCGCGACATCGCCGTGGTCGTCCCCGAGCTCGTCGGGACCCGTTGGTATCACTACGTCCTCCACAACCAGACGGCCGCGCTCATCAAGGCCTACCTCCTGCTCAGCGGCTTCCGCCGGGTCGTGGTGATCAACGTCCCGTGGTATCTGGACGATTGACCGGCCGACCCGGATTCCGAGGTCGACGGGCGGGGGGGGTCGCCGGGCGACCTGCTACACTGGGCCCCTCACGGTCGATCCCTCTCCCCTCAGACGAAGGGTCCTTTCATGCACAGTCGGGCCGGGCGATCGGCGGCGTGGGTCGCGGTGATGTTGCTGGCGGCGACGGCCGGGCCGGCCCGGGGTTGGCAGGCGCCCCCGGCGGCGGGGCGATACCGGCCCACGGAGGCGGAACGGGCCGAGGTCGAGGCGAAGGCCGCCGAGCTGGCCAGGGCCCTCGACGGGGCCCGGCCCCGGGTCGGCGACGGCGCGGGGGGTCGCGACGCGGTCGCCGACGTCGAGGTCTGCCACAAGGCGGCGACCTGGGCCCTGCGGTATGGCGACTTCTTCGAGGCGGCCGACGTCGCCCGGACGCTCCGGGTCCTGGGGCGGGGCCTGGACCGGGCCAGGGCGCTGGCGGACGGCCGGGCGCCCTGGGCGGAGGCGGTGGGGGGGACGGCCCGGGGGTATCGGTCGCGGGTGGACGGGTCGGTCCAGCCTTACGCGGTGATCGTCCCGGCGGGGCGTGGGGCCGGCGACGACCGGTTCCGGCTCGACGTGGTCCTCCACGGCCGGGACGCGAGGATCAGCGAGGCCCGGTTCTTCGACGCCCACGACGCCAAGCCCGCTCCGGCCGGCCTGCCCGGCCTGGTCCTCCACGTCTACGGCCGGGGCAACAACGCCTACCGGTGGGCGGGCGAGGCCGACGTCTACGAGGCGATCGAGGCCGTGAGGCGGAACTACCGCGTCGACGACCGCCGGGTCGTCCTCCGGGGGTTCTCGATGGGGGGCGCGGGGGCCTGGCACCTGGCCCTGCACGACCCGGGCCGCTGGTCCTCCGCCGAGGCCGGCGCGGGGTTCACCGAGACGATCGGGTACGCCAAGCTCGGCGACCCCTCCGAGGTCGTCCGCAAGGGGCTGCACATCTACGACGCCGCCGATTACGCCCTCAACGCCTTCGACGTCCCCATCGTCGGCTACGGCGGCGAGGTCGACCCGCAGGCGCAGGGGTCGAAGAACATCCTCGACGCCCTGGTCGCCCTCGGCGTGCCGATGAAGGCCGAGGGGCTGGTCACCCGGGCCGAGGGGCCCGACTTCCGCCGGATCGTCGGCCAGGGGATGGGCCACGCCGTCGACAAGGAGAGCGCGCGGCTCATGAAGGCGTTCCACGACGACCGGGCCGTGAAGGGGTCGGACCCGTATCCGGCGAAGATCCGCTTCGTCACCTACACGCTCAAGTACCACAAGGTCGGCTGGCTGGAGATCGCGCGGTTGAAGGAGCATTACGCCCGGGCGACGCTGGAGGGGGAGGTCGTCGGCGACACCGCGACGGTCCGGGCCGAGAACGTGGCCGTGCTGGCCGTCGCCCGCCAGGCCGGCGAGACGCTCAAGCTCGACGGCCGGGAGTTCCCGCTCCGCGAGGCGGCCGGCGGCCTCCTGCCCGACGTCTACTTCCGCAGGCTCGCCGACGGCTGGGAGGCCCTCGACCACGACGCCTCGCGGGCCGTCGAGGAGAACGCCCGGGGCGAGAAGCGGCCCGGCGTGCAGGGGCCGATCGACGACGCCTTCGCCGGCCCGTTCCTCTGCGTCCGGGGGGTCGGCACGCCGGACAATCCCCGGGTCCGGGCCTGGGCCGACGCCCGGCTCGCGCGGTTCGCCGACGACTGGGGCCGCTGGATGCGCGGCGACCTGCCGATCAAGGACGACGCCGACGTCACCGACCAGGACATCGAGAACTCCCACCTGATCCTCTTCGGCGACCCCGGCTCGAACCGGCTGATCCGCCGCGTCCTGCCCGGCCTCCCGCTCGCCTGGACCGCGAAGGAACTCACCCTCCGCGGCCCCTTCCCAGCCGCCGACCACGCCCCGGCGCTGGTGGCCGCGAACCCCCTGAACCGGCTCCGCTACGTCGTCCTGAACAGCGGCCACACCTTCGGGGCGAAAGACTTCGCCGGGTCCAATGCCCTGCTGTACCCCCGGCTGGGCGACTACGCCGTCTTCAAGATCGGCGAGCCCGACGAGGTCGTGGTCGGGGGATATTTCGACGAGCGGTGGAAATAGGCCGTCGCTCGACGGGCTCACCGCCCGTCGAACGGAGCCGTTTTCATCGGCCCAGACGTCTTGCGAGTTCGCGTTTCATCTGGCCGCCCGCCGCCAGGAGGAACAGGTCGATCGGGAGCGTCCCGACCCCGTCCCGGTCGTCTCCTGGGGCTGAAGCCGGGATGTCTGGTGTTATGACATAACAACACCCTTTGAATCTGGGGAACCTCGCTTCGAAGGCATGAATGCCCCGGCGATGATGCGACCTTGAACTCCCGATCTCGAAGGCGAGCGGAAGGTCGGGGTGATCGTAGACGAGGTCGACCTCGTCCTGCTTCTCTCGCCAGTGATAGACCCGGACCCGGCCCACCTCTCCGAGCGTCTTGAGGTGCCCGGCGACCATGTTCTCGAGCAACAGGCCCATCTCGGCCGGGTCGGTCAGGGGCCGGAGGCCTCGCTGGAGCGCGGCATTTCGGATGGCGCCATCGACGAAGTAGAGCTTCCGCCCGCGCTTCTGGACGGCCGCCTCGCTCCCGGAAAAATTGGGGAGGGTGAAGACGATGAACGCCCGTTCCAGGTAAGAGAGGTAACGGTCGAACGTCGGCTGCGACATCCCCCCCAGATTTTGACAGAGATTCGCCGGGGAGAGCAAGCCGGCGACCTGGCCGGCCAGGGTATAGAGCAGGCGTTCGAGCAGCATCGGGTCGTCGACGCCGAATGCCTGGGGGATGTCCTTGTAGATGGCGCGTTCGACCGCGTCGGTGCGGAGGACTCTCTGGGATTGGAGCAACATTGAACTGTCGTCTTCGGAGTCGATGTCTTTCGGCGAGATCAAGAGTTCGGGAAAACCCCCGGTCAGGAGGAACCGGCGTCTCAATGGCTATTTCTGGGGCTTCTGGACCGGATGATCGAGCACCTTCTCAAGGGCCTTCAAGTCCCCCTCGACGAGTTTGCCCTCGGGGTCGATCAGCAAGAGGTTCGAGACGCCATTCCCTTCCAGCCCGAATCGCTCGAAGGTCTCCCACGTGTTATCCAGCAGGACCGGGAACGGCAGGGCCTTGCCGCCCCAGACCGATTTCCGCACCGGCTCAAGCTTCCGCTCGAGGCCCGCAATGTCCGGGATCGTCTCGCTGAAGTCGCAGCAGAATGCCAGGATCTCGAACCGGTCGCGCTGGTGCTGGTGGGCCTCGTAGAACACCATCAACTCCGGGAGTTGCTTGCCCAGGCAGGGGGCGCAGTCGGGTCCCCAGAAGTAGAGAACCACCCAACTACCTCGAAAGTCGGCCAGCTGAGCGCCTTGCGCGACGCCCCGAGCGTCAGTCAAGTGCCACGATGGAGGCTGCTTGCCGAAATTCTGCTTGTAGTCCCCCCAGATCCCCCGCGACCGAGCCCGCTCGATCCGGTCTTGCACGCTGAGCCTCCGACGGAGGGTCAGGAGCCCGAGGTCCACCGCCTTCCGGTCGGCCGCGACGATGACCGACCGGGGCTCCACGGTGAAGGCCAACGGATCGCCGGAGAGCGCACCGAACTCGTACTGGCCCGGGTGGTGTCCGCTGAAGATTGAATGAGAGTCAGACAATGGGTAATCTGGCCGTCCTGGAATTGTCGCTCACACCGGCACCGGTCCAGGAAGCCCTATGCCCACGGCCGACCTCGCACGCTTCTG
>JAABUX010003887.1_pt1 | contig 19398 bp, 18 predicted proteins | sample 5561851 | NCBI WGS metagenome assembly JAABUX01 (sample SAMN10711883, study PRJNA513361) | rock metagenome | isolation source: Antarctica rocks | place: Antarctica: Victoria Land, Richard Nunatak red sandstone | collected 2016-01-03 | reverse complement strand
CTGTCCGCGCCACATGTGCCGTGCGCCTGTGCTGTCTCGCATGAAGGCGCACCTTGCGCACTCCTATAACTTTCGTGTGCATGTTTCATAACAGGAAGCTTGTGAAGTGACAGATGTGTATGTGATGGCGTGTGCAAAATATGCAACACTGTCTGCTCAACCCCGAGCCCGTCCCCTTACAGCTGGGGTATGGCGTCCTGGGCATCGTCACGCTGCAGCGCCAGGGCCTGGACGCCAGACTGCCTTTTGCACCGCCACATGACGACTTTACAGCATGCGGTGGAAAACACTGTGGTCCTTTCAACATCCTACGCGCTGTGACTGAGGTTCCAGGACCACGGGGCGCGGTCATGGAGCGCGAAAAGCAAAAGCAAGAAGGTCTCCTGCGCCCCAACTCCTCTCCCCTTTTAAGTTCATTGGCATGGCCACCTCGGCAGTGCCCATGTGTCACGCCGTTTCTGCCACACACACCACCGTTTCGTGCCCAGCGTCTGCACTTTCAGCGGGATAGACGTCCTAAGCGACCCCTGCAGTCGTCACCCCAAAACTCATCAAGCCTGCTGCATGCGTTGTGGACACGGTGTGCTGCTCAATGTGTTTGGGGCAATGTGTTTGCTCCAAACAGAAGCACCAGGACCACAACTCAAGCGTCGGGCATAATGCCTGCTAGAGTATCATGGCTGAGCTGCCTGCCAAGTTGGCAGCCATGCGGCAACACCGCAACGCCGGTCTCCCCTCGCCTACAGATTATACAGTCAATCACCAGACAACACCAGAACAGCACGTCACAGCGCGCCGAGCCCATCCCATGATCAGTCAGAGGCATCGGCGAGATACGGCGGCGCGAGCGTCACCTTCGACCCCCAGCGCACGCCGCTGCTGTGCATGCCGGGCAGGGGGCCGGCCCTGTCGCGCCACCCTTGCCAGCACCCTATCAAAACCTAGATTGTGTGAACCAGGTTCGCAGGGTGCGCTGCTCACAGAAGCGGGTGCGACACCGGCCCGGCATGCCGCCGCGCCTCCGCGACCTCGCCCGTCTCGTCCGAGAAGCGCACGCGGCGGCCGCGCGCGCCGCGCGCCGCCGGCCGCGCCGCGCCCAGCGTGGGCGCGCTGCTCTCCAGGTCATCGGAGGGCGGGGCGGCGCCCCCGGGCAGGAGCCCCGCGTCCGCCCCGTCCCCGGCGAATGCGGCCGCGATGCTGTCCAGGTCCGCCGAGCGCGAGGTGACCAGCGCGGGCCGCACCGGCGAGGGCGGCGAGCGCGCGGCCCTCCTCCCGGGCGTCCGTGCCGTGGGGGACCCGTCCCACCCTACCAAACCCTCAGGCCACTCTCCCTCGGGGCGTGACACAGCATGCCGCAGCCGCCCGGCAGGGCCTGCGGCGACGGCGCCGCGCTCGGGCGAGGGGTCTGCCGAGCGCACGCGACGCAGGCGGCGGCCCACGGGCCGGCGGCGCGCCGCGGGCGGCGCCGGCGCAGGCGGCAGCGCCGCCTCGCGGAACGGCATTGCGGACGCCCGCGCGGCGGCCGGCGTGCCTGCAGGCACACAGCCCCCTTGCATGCGTGCGACGCCTGTGTCTCAGCTCGCAGCGTAGGCTGCGCGCTAACGACTCGAGCATCGCCAAGGAAGCTGCTGTGGGGGCCGGCGCTGCAGCACAGCGGGACAAGCACCGGCCGCAGCGATGGACGCGAGGGCCGCAGCGTGCGCCGGGGCAGACACGCGCTGCCTGGCGTCGCAGCGCCCACCGCAACAGCGGCAGCTGGTCAGGCGGCAAGCGGGGCCGAAGCGGCCTTCGGGCGGCTTCGTGCGCACCCACGAGGTGCGCATATGCGGCCTCCGGCGGCAGGTCGAGGCCGACGCCGCCGCGCTGTGCCACCTCGCGCAGAATCTGCTCCCGGACCTGGGCCGCAGGCACAGCGCAGACGCTCGATCTCACATCGGCCGAATGCTTGTACCAGCACAGCTGTTTGCACGGCTGCAGGGACGATTCCTGCCGTCGCCAGCTGAGGCTCTGCACCTGGCCTCACTCCCGGCGAAGCCGGTCAAAGCAGGCACAAATAAAGGACTCGACTGCGCCGTACGCCGCTCAGGCGGCGCAGGGCGCGCACCAGCGGGTGCTCCGCAAGGCGCCGCAGCGCCTGGCGCGCGAGCCCGGCCGCCTGCAGGCCGCGCGGCGCGGCCGCCGCCAGGGCCACGAGCGCGCCGGGCGCGCCCGCGGCCGCCAGCGCCGCGCGCGGCTGCGGCCCGGCGGCCGCCAGGTGCCAGAACGCGCGCGCCACGTGGCGCTGCGGTCCCGACAGCATCAGCCCCGCTCAACCCCGACACTGCTCTGCATTTTTATTGGGGACCAATGGAATCATCGGCCAGGGTCTGAGAAATCTCATTCAGGGAGCTCGTGCTGTGCTGAGCTGCGCGCACGGCCAGACAAGCGCGGGCTCCAGCAGGGCTCCCCGACGGGCCGCATGGCGCGCTCCTGACGGACGCCCTCATGTATACCTGCACGTCGAGGTCGGGCGAGGCCGCCAGCGCGACCAGCGCGCGCGCGGCGACGCCGTCCTCGGCTGCGCCCTGTACCAATCCTATACAAACCCCCTTCCTCACCTGCACGTCAAGGTCGGGCGAGGCCGCCAGCGCGACCAGCGCGCGCGCGGCGACGCCGTCCTCCGCCGCGCGCGCCGCCAGCGCGGCGTCGCCGCACAGGTTGGCGACCGCCGCGGCCGCCGCGCGCTGCAGCGCCAGCCCCGTCGCGTGCGCGGCGCTGGGCGCGGCCCTGGGCGCCTGCCTCGGCGTCCACCCCGCGCCGCCGGCGCCGGCGCCGCTGCTGCCACGGCAAAAACCTGCCGCATCCTGCCGGCCGGGAGCGCCAGGCTCGCTCTCTGACGGTTGCCGCGCGCCATTCTGGCCGCCGCCGCCGCCCTCGCTGACGCCGCACGCCGCCGCCGCGCCGAGGCGCCCGCCCAGAGCACCTCTACCGTCACTGCTTCCATTCATGTGACTGCCGTTGTCTCTGCCGGCATCGCCGCCGTCGCCGCCGCTGCCATCTGATGCCGCAGGCCGCGCCGGCGCGGCGAGCCCGCCCGCGCGCAGCGCCGCAGCGCACAGCACCGTCAGCGCGCCGGCCGCTGCCAGCCGCGGCCGCAGCCGCTCGTGCACCGACAGCTGCGCGAGGCAGCGCGCGGCGGCGGCCGCGACCTCCCTGGGCGCCGCGCCGGGGTCTGGGGGCCTAGGGTCCGGAACCCCAGGGTCTGGGGGCTCGGCGCGCCTGTCCGCCTGCCAGGCGGCCACCAGGTCCAGCAGCGCCGGCAGCGCGCCCGGCAGGCTGCCGACCTGCGCCGCGCCTCTAACTGTTGGCCACAGGCAGGGCCGCAGGGCTGCCGACAGCAGGACGCTGCAGGGTGACTTCACGGCGTTCTGCTGCCCGTAAAGGCCACGACGCCCCCTTCTTGAGCACAACACTCTGTACAGCATGCACACGAGACTGTACCATGACAGCTCCAGTGTGGCTGCATCGGCATCGCCTGGCAGGCACCGCACCGTGCGCATCCCAGGCAGAGTCCGGGTGAAAGCTGGCAAAAAGGGTGACGGGGCTGCCATGCTGAGGCATGCAAACATCCCAGCCGTGCAGCAGGTGCGCCGCAGCTTGCGGCAGACCAGTCAGTTGCTGCCTTGACATAACCCTACCCTAGCCCTATCCCCGCCCCGCTCGATGCGCCCCACCTCCAGCTTGAGCTGGTCGTCCTCCAGCAGCGCCGCCAGCGTGTCCGCGGCGCCGCGCCGCGCGGCGCCGCCCGCGCCGCCGTCCGCGGCCGCGGTCAGCAGCGCCGCGCCGCCGCCCAGCCGCGCCAGGGTGCGCCTGCGCGGGCCCGCGGTAAACGCGGGTCTGGTGCCGGCCTGAGCGACAGGGCGTGGCAGTGTAAACCGCGCGTTAGCTGTCCTCTCTGGATGTTCCGGTGACAGGTGCGGCACCTGACTGCGTGCATGCGTGCTGCCGCACACATGATTGGCGCACAGGCGGCAGCACAGCACGCACTTTTGCGACTTGCGCCTTTTCAAAATCCTTGCTGTGCGCCGACCCGTTAACACCTGGGCAACTGCCGCAGCCCTCCGCAGGAGCGCCCCGCGGGGGCACCTGTTGGGCGCGGAGCGCATGAGCTGCGCGAGCGCCCTGGCCGCCGCGGCCGCCGCCGCCGCCGACGCCTTATCGGCGCCGCTGCCGCCGGCACCATCGGCCCCCGCCGCCCGGGCGCCGCGCGCGCCCAGCAGCGCCAGCAGTGCGCGCAGCGGCGGCGCCGGCAGCGCCGCCAGCCGCGTGTCGCCGGCGAGCAGCGCCAGCGTCTCCGCCGCGGCCGGCGCTGCCGCCGGCGCCGCCAGCGCGGCGCACAGGTCCGGCAGCGCTCCCGCATCCAGGATGGCCGGGCGGTTGCCGGGCGCGGCCGCGAGCGCGCGGAGCGCGCGCGCCAGCAGCTCAGCCCACTCGGCCGCCTGCCAGGGGCAGGTGCGCGGGGTCACAGTGGGGACACGGCGACCCGAGCGCGCCCGGGTCGCCGCGCGCGGCGGGCCGGCGCGCTCCACGTGCAGCAGCGCGCGCCTTGCGCGGCGCACATCGTGCTTCCCATGACGCGAGGCTGTCCACTGATGTTGAGCATAGTAAACAAGGCTGCCAGGTGCCTCATACGGTCGAGCCGGCTGCCGCGCACGCGGGGAGGAGCAGCGCGTCCGCGCGCGCCCGGCGCGCACCCGCCGCGCGCTGACAACTGCCCGATATAAGTCACAGAAATCACAGACACGGGTCGACTTGTTTCTCACCTCGGGCGAGCCAGCGGCCGCGTGCGCGGCCCGCAGCGGCGCGCCCAGGTCGCCCGGCCCGCGCAGCGCCAGCGCCTCCGGCTCGCGCCGCGCGGCGGTGGCCTCCAGCCACGCCAGTGCAGCAGCGCGGATGGGCGGCCGCTGCGACGCCAGCCGCGCGGCCGCGCGGCCGACCGCCGACGCCGCCGCGCGGCTGCGCCGGCCCTGCGCGCCGCGGGCCGAACTGCTCTGGCACGGCATCGCGCTTTGCAGAGCACCCTCTGCGTTTGCAATGCAGCGCGCTGAAACATATGGGCCATCGCTGCTGTGCCCGCTGGCCTCCGCATGGCATGCTGACAGAGCGGCCCCGACTCGCGCGGCCACATCTCCGGCTTTGGGAGGCTGGCGCATGCGCCACAGCTGGCACACACACTGCTGCACACAGGTTGGCGGCCGCTGTGCGCGCGGCGCGGCAAGAGGCAAGAGGCAAGAGGCGGCAGACGCGCGCATCAGCGATATCCGCGCACGCTCCGGGAGGGAGGGAGCGGTCGCGAGGGCGCGCCGTGGCGACGACCTCGGGGCGCGAGGGGTTCGCGGCGCGCGGCGCGGCCGGCGGCAGCTGCCGGCCATGCAGGCAGCGCCACAGGCCCGCGCCGGCGGCGGCGCCGGTGGCAGCGGCCCGCCGCGGCGGGTGCGGGCGCCTGAATAGGCGCCGCGGCGTGCGCCCAAACTCCATCATCTGCACGCGCAGCGCCTCGCGCACCGCCGGGTCGCTCTCGTCCTCCAGCAGCGACAGCGCGCTGCGCGCCGGGCGCGGCCGCGTGAGCGTTCTGCGGCGCGCTGTCCGGGCGAGCACACAGGACGCGATTGCCTCGTGCTGGTCGACAGCACAGGGGTGTCACTTCCAAAGCAGGTTTGAGACTCTGTTCGGCGCTCTTCCTGGGAGCGAGCCGATGCGCTGCGCCGCCGGGTTGGTGCCGCAGCAAGCTCTGCAGCGGCGGCCGGCCCTTGGCTTGGCAAGCGGCCCTAGCGGAACACATGCGCGTGCCCGGCAGCGCAGGCGGCGCACATGTCCGCATAGGTGAGGTAGTGGTTGGAAGGGTTAGGGTAGGGTAGGCTTAGGCTCAGGCAGGTGGCGGCGCACATGTCGTCGTAGGTGAGGTAGTGGAACACGTTGTCGGCGCGCTCGGCGGCTGGCCCGCGGCTGGCGCAGCCGAAGACCAGGTCGATCCAGAGGTGCAGGCGCGCGGAGACGTGCGGCGCCTCCAGCGCAGCCGCCAGCTGCGCGACGCAGTCCGCCGCGTCGGCCGCCCACGGCGGCAGCGCCACGTCGCCGACCGGCTCGCCTGCACACGTGCGGCGCGCGTGGGCGAGGGGCTCTGGCGCGGCCGCATGTATGAGCAAGCGCGCAACATTGGAAGGCTGACGTGAGAACGCTGCATGGCGTGCGCCGCCTTTGCACCGGGGCGCGCTGCGCGACGCGGTCGGCCGCGGCCGCCGCCCGCGGCGGCGGCCGCGCCACGTTACCCACCGGGTCTTTCTGTGGGCGCAGGCACTTAGAACCTGAATGTACAGGCCGGCGATGCGGTGCCCATTCGCCACTGACCACAGCCTCACAGGCCCTTGCGAGCCTCACAGGCCTCAAAGGTGCTCTCCCGTTCCCACCACCCCTCAAGTTCAACCTCCAACCCGTCCGGCACAAAGAGGCGGGGGCCAGGGCCGCGCCGGACGAGCAGGCGCCAAAGTCCAGGCGGCGGCCGTTGACGAGGAAGGCCGGGTCGCAGTAGAACTCGGGCGTGAGCTCCTTCACGTCCGTCGGCAGCGTCGTCACGCTGCGCCAGGCCTCCGCCAGCGAGCCGAACAGGCGGTCCGGCGCGTCAAAGCGCCCGTTCTGCAGGCGCAGCATGAGCTGCGGCGCCGAGCGCATCAGGTAGAACACGACGTAGCCCGGCGCGCTGTAGTGGCAGCCGTACATGAAGGGCGGCACCTCCAGCGGCGGCGGCGCGCCCGGCAGCTTGGCCGCGCTCGCGTCGGCCATGCGCGCCAGCTCGGCGAAGCGCTCGCGGAAGCCGGCCAGGCGCTTGGCGCTGAGCGCGCCGACGGGCTTGGAGAGGTCGCGGAAGGTGGCCGGGTCGTCCAGGTCGAGGGTGGGGCTGGCGTAGTCGGCGACGACCCAGGGCATGACGGGGTACTGCGTCAGGTCCTGGAAGCTGCGCCCGGCCTCGCGGTTCAGGAACATGAGGTACTCGAAGTTGCTCGCGCGGCCGGCGCACCAGTCCGCGCGCCAGCGCCGCGCGCTACGCGCGCGCAAGGCTGCTCGGCCGCATGCGCGGCGGGCGGTGCCGGTGCCCTGCCCTCATGCATTCCAGCCTTGCGTTGCTAGCCTGTCCTGCAGCCCTATAGCACACCTCGAGCGCACGGGGGCATCCCGTGGGGCGGGAAATACCATACGCTGCATGGCCCGAGCAGGGCTTGTTTCAAACATCCGACCTCCTGTTGTGCACCAGCGTCCCACGAGCCTCTCCTCCAGGACGCAAACGCAGGGGCGTGCTGCGCTGCTGCACAGGCCACGATGCACATGGGGGCAAGACCAAGCTCCAGCCGGCAGGCTCGGGCGCACCTCCTCCGCGCGGCCAGGCGCAGCGCGGGCTGCGCGGCGAGCGCGTGCGCGGCCGCGTCGCGCGCGGCCGGCGACTCGAATGTCAGGTACAGGCTCGCGCGGCCAGCCGGCTGCAGGAAGAGCTCCAGGCCCACGTCTGCCAGCTGGTACGTGCGCGGCATCATCGCCAGCGCCTGCGCGGCGGCGCGCACGCCTCAGCCGCAAGCGCACCTCCATTCCTGGCCTAGCTGTAATTTGTCTGTGCGCGGGCGCCATGGCTGCCAGCACGTACGTGCGTGGCATCATCGCGAGCGCCTGCGCGGCGGCACGCGCGCCTCAGCTGGAGGCGTGCCTCTCATTCATTCTTCCTAACATGTCTGTATGCGGGCGCCGTGGCTGCCAGCTGGGCGCGACTCAGGAGATCAGTCGGAGGGCAGGCGAGTCATTGGTCATATACGCTCGCTCAGAACCTCTGGCCGCGCGCCACACCACTGCCAGAGCCGCACCTGGATGTGCGCTCTGCACGGCACCGCTTCCGAAAGAGCATCACAGAGGTGCGCTGCGCTGGCCCGTGCATGCCCAGCGTGGTGAGCCGCGCTCGCCGCCGGGCCGAGCCGGCGGTGAACCAGGCGCCCACCGCGCCTGGTCCAGCGGGAAGACCTGCGTCGGCTGGCTGGACATGACGCCGAATGGGTAGCAGGCCCCTGCCTGCCCTACCCTAGCGCGCGCGCGCGCCTGGTCCAGCGGGAAGACCTGCGTCGGCTGGCTGGACGCCACGTTGAACGGTTGGAAGTAGAGCCGGCTGGGCGTGAGCACCAGGCGGCCTGGCTGCCGGCACAGCGGCGTCACGCGCGCGCCCAGCGCCTCCAGCACCGCCGTCTCGCCCTCGTCCTCCAGCCAGCCCGGGTTGAAGCGCTCGGCCGCCTCGTGCGCCTGCTTGCCCGCATACACTCGCGCGTTCCACGCAGGATCTCGAACCGCATGGCCTACCAGATGTGCCCACATCGCCATGAACGCGGCCCGCTGACAGCAGCAGCCCGCCTGTGCCGGACGCGCAGCTTGGCAACATCCGGTCACACGGCCGTCAATTGAACTTTTCTGGGGCGCCACAAAAGGGGCACGGGCAGCACCCGGATGAGCTTGGCCAGCGCCGCGCGCGCGGCCTCGCGGTCGGCCTTGCCGCCGTCGCGGCAGGCGAGCGCGCGCAGCTGCTCCACGCGCGGCAGCACCTCGTCCAGCGCCGCATACACCAGCGCGAACGCCAGCGCGGCCTCCTCCTGCGTGCGCGGGGTTGGCGTGGGGTTGGACGCCGGCCCTACAGGACGCGCCTCAAAAAGGGCTACCGGCGGGGGTGGTGCCCCAGCCTCAGCTTCTTCCGGCGGTTCCGTCCCGAGCGCGAAGGCGCGTCTCGGGGTGTCTGCTCCTGCATGGGCAGCCTGCAGGGCCGTGCTGCCTGGTGCACATCACCCAGGCACCACCCAGCGTCCCTGCCCCTATGCCAAAAGCACCTCGTGCAGCATGACTTTGTTGAAGCGCCGCCGCTCAGGGCTGGCCTGGGCGTGCAGCTTGGCAATGCGTGCCTGGGTGTGACCGGTGGCATTGTGTAACCTACATCCATTACACCCAGGCACTCATAGCCAAGCTGCACGCCCAGGGCCAGCTCCGAGCGGCGGCGCTTCAAGAAAGTCATGCCGCATGAGGTGCTGCAGGCATAGGGGCAGGGTTGCTGATAAGGCAGCGCCCGGGGATCAAGCGCGCCCTGTGCGGCCCACGCGCGCCCGCCCGCCGGAGCGCACGCACGCCCGCCCGCCAGCCTCACCCCACGCCCCCCTCGTCAGCGGGTTGCCTTCCGGCGCGCATATCGCCTGCTGGCCCCCTACCGCGGCGCAACGGCCCTGCACAGGCGGCAGGGGTGCGGCAGGCCCGGCGCAACGCCTCCACGACATGTCTGCGCCGCCCGACACGGCCAACCAGCGCGGCGGGCGCCAGCCCCGCGCTGCGCACCCGCAGCCAGACGTACGGCGCGCAGCGGTCGCCCGCCATCATCTCCACGCGCTCGGTGCACTGGACCGAGAACAGCTCCTCGCCCGCCACGCCCCGCGCCTCCGCCACGCTGCCGCGCGGCGGCTCGCACCTGCGGCGCGCCCGCCAGCTGTTCCACGGCGCGCCTGCACTGGATTTGTTGTTCGGCAGCAGGGCGGGGGGTGGGACGTCGAAGCAGTCGCAGCGCCCGCGCGTGATGGAGAGGGCGGGCGCGCGGGCGGCACCTGACCATGGACGTGGTCGCGCGGAACGGGATGCGCGTAATCAGCTCCTCGGAGCTGCGCGGCACGAAGTACAGCGACGCGCTGCACAGCTTGAGGTGCCCCGCCAGCCTGCGCCGCGCGCCGGGCGGCGCCGCAGCTGTCAGCGCGTCCTAGGCGGAGCAACCTGGTTCCGTGCCTGCACGGCCCGGTGCCCCGCAGCGGTCGGGTCCAGAGTGCGCTGCAGAGGCAGAGCCGGGGGGCACACCGCGCGGCGCCCCGGAGCAGGTGGCAGGCATAGTCGCGGAAGTAGTACTCGCCTTCCTCCAGCAGCAGCAGCGAGAAGCGGTCGTCGCCATCCCAGACGCTCATGTTACTTTGCGACACGTCAGAGACCACCCTGGTGACACAGGCGCAGGCGCCAGGCAATGCATGTTCGGCGGGCCCCGGGCTAGCGCCCAGTGGCCCGGTCCGTGTAGGCGCTAACCAGTAGATTGTGCATTGTCACTTCGCCTGTCTGCGTCCCGCAAAGACCAGCGCTTTTACTTTCATGTTTGGCCCACCTCGAGCAGGCCCGGGTTGCAGCCGACCCTACCCTGAACGAGGCATTGCAACGTTCTGGGCGGGAGAGTACTTTCCACGCTGGAGGAGCGCTCCTGCGTCGGACCTGTCCTCGGTCGAAACTACTGGTAGTGCGCTTCCCTGTTCTGGGGATATGTCTTTTCTGCAGTACCAGGGTGGCACGCACGTGGACGTACTCCACCTGCAGGTGCGCTGCGCCGCGCGTGCTGTTCCACCTAGAAGCTGCTTGCTGCTTGCACGTAGGCGCCTGAGGCGCTCCGCGCCTCTGACCGCAGGGCCGCTGCCCCCTTGTAGTGAGCGGTGGCAGAAAACCGAGCGCCGCGAAAAAGGTGAGGACTGCAACGTCTGCTGCACCTGCTTGGCTGTTGTATTATTTGTGTGGCTGCTTGAGTGCGCGTGTGCGTGGCAGGTGTACGACCCGTCAGTCAAATGCTGCGTGCTTTCAGGCGTCCTGCGGCTGCAGTGGCAGGCTGGCGGAGCTCAGAAAGGGGGTGCGCGCCCACCAAGCCGAGCTTGTCGTTCTGCTCTGCGCCGTGCAACCTCTGACTGCACTCCAGGTAGCATAACTCACGTACACGCACGGCCCCCGCAGAACCCTTCCTGCAGCCCTGGCTGGTGCTGCAGCTGTGCCTCCAGGACACCCAACGGCTGTCCGTGGAGCTGTGGTGCGGCCCTACGCTGCACATCTTGTTATATACCTTGCTCTAAACACGGTCCTCCTTGCAATCCACAGCCCATCAGCGCTGTCAGTATCCTATTTCAATATGAGAGGCCTATGTTGCAGGGTGCGCTGCTGCGACGGCATGCGACGCCGCCTGCACGTGTCCACGTCATTCCGGCAGCTCCGCGCCACCACGCTGCACTGCCAGGCGCGCGCACACCGGCGCCGTTGTGGGGAGGGAGGCCCTCCTGTCACAGTGGCTGCTGGGAGGGAGTGCAGGCTCGCCACGACTGAGTATGACGCTGCAGCCGTGCGCAAGCGCCTGGAATTGCTCAGCTGCTCACCCTGGACACCTCTGCGGCGCAGGGGCGCGCCGGCCGCCCCGCCGAACATGCTGTGCAAAGCCACAAGTAACTGCTACAGGGTGAGGTCTAGGCTTTGCCAAATGAAAGGTGCCTCCTGGCCGCAGGTCCCCCTAGCGCCGCTGCCGCCGCGCGAGTGGGCAAGCCTGGCGCTCGACGTGCGCGGCCTGGTCGCGCGCTGCTTCGGAATCGCGGGGCCCGTTCGAGGCAACAAAACCCCTGACGGGGGCGCAAAGGCCTCGAGCTGCGCCGCTGCTGGGCAGCCCAGCGGCGGCGCACACGGCACCGCTGCCGCCGGCACGGAGGACGCGCCGCCGGCGCCCCCCGCCGTGCCCTGGGCGTATGCGGGGCTGGACGGCATCTGCGTCCTGGGCGCGGGCCGCGTGCGGCGCATCTTCACGCTGCGCGACGCGCCGCCGCGCGAGGTGACACCCTGCCATCCCTGGATGCGGCGCAGACGGGGCCGTGCGCTGCCCTTGCATGCATCCCCAGCCTGCAGCGGAGGCTGGCGGCCATGGGCCGGCGCCGCTCTGCTGTGCCGATGCTAGCAAACTCACCCAACGACGATAATGCAGCGCGCACGCGGTCAGCCTGCAGCCGCCCCGCGCCTCTTCAGCAGCTCAAAGCTGTCAGTGCGCGCGGCGGCAGGGCCCATGGAGCGCCCCCGCAGCAGTCGCCTTCCCGGCGGGCGTCGCCGCGCTGCACGTGGTCCTGGATGCTGCCAGCCTGCGCGCTGCTGAGGCGGCGCCGGCGCCTGACCAGGCGGCGCAGGCAGCGCCGCCACGCAGCGCCTCCGTGCGGGGCGCGGCCCGCAGGCCCAGCGCGGCGCGCGTGGCAGGTGGGCAGGGCCACGGCCTTATAGGGGCTTGCACTGAGGGCACCCCTGTGCTGCGCTCCCATGTTGCTGTCACGCAGCGCGCTTCTGGCTGCCTGTTCAAAACCTTATGCTCGTGTTGCTGCCTGTGCGACTGTGCCTGCTCGCAAGTCATGCCCTAGAGGGCGCTGCCTGGCGCGCGCCCCGTGCGAGGTCATGATGACATGAAGGGCGCAGAGGTCTGGACGCCGGAACCGCAGACTCACCTGCAGCATCCTGCGCCGCCAGGGCGGCGCGGCGGCTCTGCAGCGCCGGAGCCCTCCACGGATTGTGCGGACGCGATTCTGGGAGGCCCAACAGGCGCGAGTGTGGCGGCCGCGGCGGCCGCTGCCGCACCCAGCCCCCCGCTACCCCCTGGCGCCTCCCCCACAGCGCCTCTGGCGCCTGTCGACGCCACGCGCGCCGGCATGACAGTGAGCTCCTGTGCGGCTGAGCCGTCAGACCCTGGCCTGGATCCTGCTACGGCGGCTGAGAGTACCGGCGGCCGGAGCAGGGCGCTGCTCAAGCTGGGCGGCGGCCGCAGGCGCAGTGCCGCGCTCCTTCGGGGCTACGCGTGCAGCGGGCGCCCAAGCAGCCTGTTTGCTGCCGTGCCCCGAGTAGGAGCCGGATGCCCGCCCGGCACCCTTCAGCATGCTGATGGCCATGCCGTAAATGCCGGCGGGGCGCTGCGCAGTGCAGCGCCGGGTGTGCTGGCGGTACCTAGCCCTACCCTGGCCCTGCCCAGCCCTCTGCGCGCAGCGCCGGCGCCCCCATGCCTGGCTGCGCCCAGCTCGGCGGAGGCGGTGTTCGGGCCTGGGGCAACCCCGGACGTGGCGGCGGTCAAGCTGCCCTCGGAGCTTGCACAGGGACTGGTGCGCCAGGCCGCGCGGTGGGCGTCCGAAGTAGCTGCCCTGGCTTGCGGGCCTGGCGCGCTGCCAGGTGCATGCGCAGAGGTGGCCAGCCATTATGACGTCCCTGGGAAAGCGGGCTCCTTGGGCGCGGGCGCCAATCTCGACCTGGGCGCTGGTTCCGGCACGCACAGCGTGCCTGATGACGCAACGGCGGGGCACAGCTGCGGCGTGGACATGCGGAGCGAGGCGACAGGCGCTGCGCAGGCGCCGCCAGCGTGCAGCCTGGCTGCGGAGGGCGCTGGCGAGCAGCGCGGCGCGCTGGCGCAGGCTTCGCGCGCCGCCTGCGGCGAGGGGGGCGCAGAGCAGGGCGAGTGCACTGTCAGCAGCGGCGGCGCTCCCGGCAGCTGCAGCTCCTGTTCCGCGGCGCCGCCGCGGGCGAGCTTGCTACCCGAGCCGAGGGAGCCTCCCGTGGACGCAGCTCTGTCTGGCAAGCTGCCATGCGACGCCCGCGCATCCAGCAGCTGCAGCGAGGGCCTCGGAGGGGTAGGATTAGGGTCGCCCGCCGCAACAGCGGATGACGCCTGGACCGACCTGGCTGCAGCGGCGCGCCGCACCACATCCGCAAGCGATGCCGACGCCTGGGTCGACCTCGCCGCGGCCGCCGCCGAGAGCGCGCCCGGTGCGCGCGATGCGGGCGCCTGGCGCGACCTGCTTGAAGCAGTGGGTGCGAGCGGCGCGCCAGCGCATGGAGCGGGCGGCGGGCGCGCGTCGGGCGGCGCCGCGGGCGCTTGGGTCGAGGGCGAAGACGCCTGGACCGAGCTGGCCGCCCTGTCTAGCAGAGGCAGCAACGGTAGCGGAGCGGGCGGGCGCGATGCGGACTTGCGTGCCGCCAGCCCTGCAGCTCCCAGCAGCCTTGCGGCCGCCCATGCCTCGGTGCAGGGCGCCTGCGCGGCGGCGGACCGCCGCAACGCGCCTGGTCGTGAAGGAGCAGATGCTGAGGTGCAGTTGATGTATGCCAGCCTGGGCTCTGCGCCTGCCGAAGTTTCGGATGCAGCGGGCGCGTCGGTGCATTCGGCGCCGGGCGCAGACCCGGAGCGTGTCGCAGGCGTGGCCGACGGTGCTGCCGCGGGCTTGGCGCTCGAATGTACTGTTCCCGCGGCGCCTCACGGAGGGCTGAACACGCATGGCGCGCTGATGGGTCTGCCCCTGCCTCGGCCCACACCCGGGCCCGAGCGCGGGGCCGCCACGCCGCGCACAGCACCAGCTGGCAGCCGCTCGGGCGCGAGGATGGCCCAGACGCCAGACGCGCGCGGCCTTGACGCGGGGCCCAGCGCGCGCGCGCGCTGGGCCTCGCTGGACGACCTGCCGCTGGCGCGGCAGCCGCTGCCGCGCTCGCAGCCGGCGGCATGGGAGGCGGGCGCCTCCGCTGCCGCAGGCGCCCGCCGACCGAGCACAGCGGGCGCGGACGCGGCGCGCGCAGGCGCGTACGGGGCGCCGCACAGGCCGGGCTGTGTGGCAGATATGGGCGAGGCTTCAGGATGCGCTCCCAGAGCGCCTCCCTGGGCTCCTGCCGCCGCTGGCAGCGCATGCGCCGAGGCCAAAGAGCATGCAGAGGCATCAGGCAACCGCATCGTGTCGGACATGACCGGCGCCCGTCCAGTGGTGCGGGCCACAGGTTGCCGAGCGCGGGCCTCCAGCGCTGCCATCACCGCCAGCGCAGGCAGCCGGTACGCCGGCCACGAGGAGGCCGAGGCCGCCCTTTGTGAGCTCTCGGCGCCCGCGCCATGCCCGCACACAGCGGCGGGCTCGCGGGCTGGCAGCACTGGCGCGCCGTCAGGGGCGGAGCGGGCCAGTGAGGCCGCTCCCCTTCTGCCGGCGGAGGCTGGCGCGGCGGGCTGCGCCGCGCAGCCTGCGAGCGGGCGGGCTGAGGCCTCCGCGCTGGTGTACGACCCTATTCTGGGTGTGTTCTTCGACACCGCAAGCGGGCAGCTGGTCGGCGCGGAGGCGCTGCCTGTCGGCGGTGCAGGCGCAGGCGAGGGCGTGTGACCATGCCGGAAAGTGTAACAAGTCGTTCCTGCAACGTGGAGACTGGCCTGGACGTCCTGCGGGGTTTGCCATGAGGGAGGGCGCTGTCTTGCATGTCCGCATGGGCGCCAGTAGATAAATAGCTGCCTGTAATGCCACTGTAGCGGCGGTCTACAGGTGTGCGATGTGCGGCGCAGCAAAATATGGGCGTGCTTTCAGGCGTGCACATAAGGCGACGCAGCAGCTTAGGCTGTCATGGCCTGTTTAGCAGCACCGTGTGCGATTTCAGGCAGACTCAGCTTGCAGTGAGTGACGGGCCAAAAACTACTGCAGATAGGCACTTGGTATTGAAAGGCAAAATGGCCACCTCTATGGTGCTGCACGATGCAGATGGCACACTTCAACATGCATGCGCATGGAATGTATTGTTGTCCCGAATGAGAGCCATGCATTTGTGTGCTCACACTGTAACACATACATTTGCACTTCCACTCCAAACCTAAAACTCTTGCATGCACTGAGCTACCCATGCGTAATTACGCAGTAGCCCAGTTTCTTGCTTCTTCATGCAGCCGGCAGGCAGTGTCATGCTCCTGTGTGCCCTGCGCAGGCCAGCGCCGCCAGGCTGCCCGCTTCTGCGGCCCGTCGTCGACCTCGAACGCGAACTGGCTCCCGTATGCATGCATCATCTTTCGCATCACGATCCGCCAGGCATTCGGAATGTTGTGCTGTCCTGGAAGTTGCCCGATGGTGGGGTAGTCACTGCCTGATCTTATTTCCATACTCTCCATGCATGGCGGACACAGCAGGTCAAGGAGCGCCTCCGGTCCTATCCTCTCCTCCCCGGCGCAAGAATGATAGCACATTGCGACAAAGCGCGCAAGTATGCGCACCTCCCTCATCCCTGTGCTTGGAATGCTTGGCCGGTGTGGATAAAGATTAGCATCCCATACATCCATCGCTACACTGGCTCCCTCCATCTTTGCATGCCAGCTGTCTATGGCCCGGGAGCGTGTAAATTCCACTGACGGGCTGCCCATAATCACATCCACTCTGCCAGTGCGGCAGCGCAGGGTTGCCAGAAGCTCATGCTGGCTTCCTCGCATGCTGCCCTGTACACCAAACTGACCATGGTCTGCGGCAGCTTGTCAAACTCAATATAATCACTGAAGCCGCCCGACACACCCAGGTGTGTGAGGTGAAATGCACTGAGGTCCACACTCGGCGTGTTCTGCAGGGACTTAGCGAACTGATCATCGCTCAGACCAGAGTTGGCAGGCAAGTGCATGACACCACCCAGGCGCAGCGGCATACCCAGCAGCTGGCGCAGGCTGCCACGCTGGTTTGCACGCAGGACGGTCAGCAGCGGGGACACCACATCGCTCTCTGCGCACAGGCCCGGGGCCAAGAAGATCCTGCTGCACCCTTCGCGTGCGGGGGCCGGCCAGTTATAGAGGGTGAGCGAAGTCAAGTGGTCCTTCCAGGTTGGCAGTTCCAGCCATGTCAGGTGCCTCTCGGCAAGCTGCGTGTTTGAGAAGTCCAGGCGCAGCGGCAGCGGGTGAGCGCGCAACACCTGGTGGAAGCGGCGGCTCAAGCACTGCAGCGACAGCGCAAGCTGAACCTCGAAGCTGGCCTCTGAGGCCGGACGCGCGTCCCAGACGATGCACATGATTCTGTGGAGGAGGACATCGGGCAGTCCTTGCAAGCTTGGCTGCTGCAGCAGCTGTGCCTGCAGGGCACAAACGCTTGCTTGCAAGTGGTTGGAGTGTAAGCTCACGCGAGTTCTCAGGAAGAATAGACTTCAGCTTGCAAGGCAACTGGAGCAACAGTCCAGCTTGCAACCAGCCGTGGCACGCACCGCAGCTGCGCGCTTGTGTGAAGGCATACAGTGCACTTGCGTCCCTTGTGTGTACAGAACCTGGCCACAGTCACAGACAGGCCGCTGCGCCAGTCTCCTGTCCTCGTAGTTGCACTGTCACCAAGCCGTCAAGCAGGCATGCCACGCGCCGGACACGCCAGACACAAGTAACCAGGGAGCCTGGACATGGAGTGCTTTTTGACAGGCCTCAGAGCCGTATCTTGAGCAGACAATGAATGTCACTGCCTGAAGATATGCATCAATATGCATGACATATCATGAGCAACAGATGGACATGCATGTCCATCCATATGCAGACATTTGGGCAGAATCTAATAGAATGCCTAGCCGTCAACCATGAGGACAGGCCTTGTCTGTCACATGCAGTCTTCTGGCCATCAAACCACACGCCATTCAGCATCCACGCACATGTGCAGCTGTGCAACGCTGAGTCTGTAACTGGTTTAGGCACATAGGACATCGGTTTAGGCATGTACGTCTTCCCACACAATCCAGCTGCAGCCTCTGCACTCCTGCTGCTGGCCCCAAGAAGCACTTGCACAGCTGCACGCCTGATGCCCTTGCAAAGTGCGTTCTTACACTCAGGAAGGGCATGCATGGTTGATGCGAGTCCTGTGCACATCTGCCTGTACGTAGCTACGCTACATGTAAGTGTTGTGCTTTGCAAAGGCTTTGGTGATGATAATGAAAACGTGCCGCAAGTCGTCAGTGGTGACTGTGGCCGAATGATGGCAATTGTGCTGCAGTTTGCGGCGCACGCCCGCCCGCGCTGCATGCTGCTGGCCACCGCGGCCGCCGCACTGGTGGAGGTCTCGTCGCACGACTACTTCTGGGGCCACGGCGTGGACGGCAGCGGCGCCAACCACCTGGGCCTGCTGCTCATGCGGCTGCGCGAGGAGCTGGCGGCGGCGGGCTCTGGCGGCCGCCCCAGCCCTGCAGGGGTCCTCGAGCCTGGGGCGCCTGGCGGCAGGGACAGCTTCGCATGGGCTGGCGCTGGCCTTGCGACCACGCACTGTGCGGGGTGAAGGCTGGATGGTGGCCATACTGGGGTCTTGGTTACAGGCATGCACATCAAGGCAATGCAGCGTATGCGGCTGTGAACCGCCTGATTGGCTTGCATATTCTGGCACAGGCATAGTCACCTTGCCAAAGGCCGAACACGTACTGGAGCTAGTGAGAAGCCTGCATGGTCCCTGGAACTCGCTCTGCCCACCCCAGCAGTGCTGCGCATGCAGGCAGCTGCCGCACTTTGACATGCATGCACATGGACAGGAAGCTCCTGACTGAGGAGCATGCACTAAAGGCAGGCTCCTGTAAGACGCATGCCCACACATGCAGTAGGCTCAGCAGCTCCCGTTCAGACTGCAGCATGAGCCCAGTTTATTGCTTCTTCATGCTGCCTGCGGGCAGCGCCGTGCTCGTGCGTGCCCGGCGCCAGCCAGCGCCGCCAGGCTGCGCGCTTTTCCGCTCCGTCGTCGATCTGAAACGCATACTTGCTCCCGTATGCAGACATCATCTGGCGCATCAACAGCCGCCAGGCATCTAGAATGTCATGCCATCCTGGATTCTGCCCGACGGTGGGGTAGTCCCTGCCTGACTTGATGTCCATGCTCTCCAGGCATGGCGGACACAGCAAGTCAAGGAACGCCTCCTCCAAGCATATCTTTTGTTCCCCTGCGCATGAATAATGGCACATGCTGACGTCTCGTGCAGCTATGCGCACATCCCTGTGTATGTTCTGCACGGCAAGATAGGGTGTGGACCAGTGACTGCATCCATGTGTACACTGCGTCCCTCAACATTAGCATGCCAGCTGTCTAGGGTCCCGGAGCGTGTAAAATCCACTGCCGGGCTGCCGCCAAACACACTTACATCTGCCATTGCAGCAGCGCAGTGCTGTGAGAAGCCCACATCTGCTTCTGTGACTGCTGCCCTGTACGACAAACTGACCAGCGTCTGCGGCAGCTCGTCAAAGTTAAGATTATTGCCAAGGCCGCCCGACACACCCAGGTGTGTGAGGTCCAATGCGCTGAGGTTCACATGCGGCGTGTATTGCAGCAAATCGCTCATGTGGTCAATGCTCATGCTCGAAGTGTCATCAGGCAACTGAGGCAGGGGCTCCATACGGACGCCACCCAGGCGCAGCGGCATACCCAGCAGCTGCCGCAGGCTGCCGTGCTGACTTGCATGCAGGACGGTCAGCAGCGGGGATATTACATCTTTCTTTGAGCACAAGCCCGGGTCCAAGGCGTTCCTGCTGCGCGCTTCGCATGCGGGGACGCGCCAGTTGTACAGGGTCAGCGATGTCACATGGTCCTTCCAAGCTGGCAGAGCCAGCCACGCCAGATGCCTTTCGGCAAGCTGCGTGGTTGAGAAGTCCAGGCGCAGCTGCAACGGGTGAGCGCGCAACACTTGTTGGAAGCGGCGGCTCACGCACTGCAGTGACAGCGCAAGTTGAACCTCGGAGCTGGCCTCAGAGGTTGTTCGAGCGTCCCAGACGACGCACATGATCCTGTGAAGGAGGACATCGGGCAGTCCTTCCAAGCTCGGCTGCTGTGCCTG
>JAABUX010003886.1_pt1 | contig 19398 bp, 8 predicted proteins | sample 5561851 | NCBI WGS metagenome assembly JAABUX01 (sample SAMN10711883, study PRJNA513361) | rock metagenome | isolation source: Antarctica rocks | place: Antarctica: Victoria Land, Richard Nunatak red sandstone | collected 2016-01-03 | reverse complement strand
TGTATCCCCCGTGACATCCCTGTCCCTCTCCTGTCGTGTCCGCACAGCGGCCACCGGCCGCCCCTTTCCTCCCTCACCTACTCAGTCTATCCGTCCTTGCGGAATGATTTCCGTCGAAGAGTACTAGCCGCCGGCAGGATCGATACCTCCGTCGGCTTTACAAGCGTCGGTGGGAGCGTGAGCGTGCTCAACGCGGTGACCGGGGCAGTGCTGCGGACACTAGAGGTCGGCTCCGTGCCGTTGACGGCTCTGGGCGCGGGCACGGCCCCGAGCGCGCGGCAGGCGCTGGCTGTGGACGCGACAAGCGGACGCGTGTACGTGGCCGCAGCGGCCACGATCCTCGCGCTAGATGGCTCGACTGGGACCATACGCCAGACAATCGAGTTAAGCACGGGTGGCCCCCCTCAGATCCCCTCGCCGAGCACGATCGCGGTGTCAGCGCAGGCGAAGCGCCTCTATGTCGGAGACGGATACGACGCGGCTATCCCGCCGTCGGCGACGCGGCTGGGCGAGATCAGCGGTTCCTTAGCGGTGCTCGACAGCGCCACCACGCGCGGAGTCGCGAACGTCGTCCTGGCCCAGCAGGGGGTCGGGGCCATCGCGATCGACGCGCGCGCCGGCCGCGTCCTCGTCATCGAGCCGCACGGAGTCAGCGAGCGCGCCTTCGTCGACGTGTTCGCGGCGCGCACGGGGGCGCGCCTGCGTACGATCACGCTCCCCGGCGCGTTCGGCGCGGGGAACTGCGCCGTTGCGCTCGACGGGGCGCGGGGCCGCGCCTTCGTGCTGTACACCCCGAGCGGCTATGATGCGCAAAACGGCTTCGGGGCGACGCTCTACGTCCTCGACACGACGAGCGGGAGCGTCCTCCAGACGACCCCGCTGACGAGCGGCGGCGGGGGGTACTTCCTGGGCCGGGCGGTGGCCATCGTCGGGCGGCCCGCGCGCGTGCTCGTCGCTACCGCACGCGGAGGGCTGAGTGAGCCACCGGGGTCCGTGGCCGTCTACAGCAGCGGCATCAGTGTGTTCGACGCCCCTAGCGGACGGTTTCTGGCCCCCTTGCCGGTAGGCATAGGACCGCAGGACGTAGCGATAGACGAGAACACGCATCATATCTTCATCACGAACGAGCATGACAACACACTCAGCATCTTCGACGCCACACGTCTGTAGGTGGAGTCCTTCGTCGAAGGAACCGTCCGTCGAAGGATCTGTCAATGACTAGTATGCGCACATTACGCGATGCCGTTGCCCTTGGTGTGATAGGAACGTTTTCGCTCGTTCCTCAGCCGCCGTTGGCGGCTAGGCGCCTCGCCAGGACAGGCGACTGCATCCCCCCACCCCAATACCGCGCGGGGCTCACGACCTGTTACCTCCCCGCGTACGTCGCGGTGGCCGAGCAGCGCATTCCCCTCCGTCCGATTAATCCCGTCGCAGCGGTCGCAGGCATCGTACATCTACCTTTAAGCCGAGTGGTTGTCTTCCACGGTGGAGGACGAGGCCCTGCTCCTGGTATTGTCTATGTATTTGGCACGTTGACACAACCCTCGTGTGGGGCACGCCGGTGCGCCTATGCGATCCGTTACGTGCTTGTTCAGGAGACCCTGGGGCACGGCGCCGGCAACAGTATCATGACCACGACGGACACAACCTTCGGTCCCGGCCCTGGCCCCTGGGCAGTACAGGCTTACGTATCGAGCCGCAATTTGTCCCTACGGGTGACGTTAAATCAAGGGGGAGCGATGACGCGCCAAATTGGCCACCGGCTCATCCAAGCCGCCTAACGCCACCCGCTTAGTAGCTCCGGCCCGGCGTGTCGTCCCGCTCGCTCCCCCCGGCGCCCATGCCGCCACCACGGCCAGGGCCGTGCTCTTGGCTCGGCTCGCGCTCCTCGGTCCGCTCCTCGGTCCGCTCCTCGGTCCGCTCCTCGGTCCGCTCCTCGGTCCGCTCCTCGGTCCGCTCCTCGGTCCGGCCCTGGGCGCGCAGGGCGTCGTTCCAGTCCTTCGCCCTCGACGGCGGCCGCTCGCGCTCGATGGCCTCGGCGCGCGGGTACACCTCCTTGACCTGCTCCCAGAGCGTGGCGCTGCCCGCGTCGTTGTCGAAGCCGCAGTGGATGAGGGACTGCCGCGCCAGCCCCTCCTCGATCTGCCGGCGCGGGAGATCGCCGTGCCCGTCGTTCGACAGGAACACGTACTCCCCACGCTCGCCGGCGCGCTGGATCAGCGCCGCCCGGCTCACGGCGTCGATGGGGCTCTCGACGACGTGATACTGCGGCGTGTCGTACGGCTCGGGCCGGCCCACGGTCATGCTGTAGGAGAAGTGGCCCTCCTCGCGCCGGCTGCCGTAGGCGAGCCCCTGGAACTCACTGCCGGGCGCCGTACCGCGCAGGCTCGCGCCCACGGCCTGGCCCTCCGCGTCCGTGCGCAGGAACACGGCATTGCTCCGACTGTCGGCGTAGAGTGTGCCCCGCGCGTGCAGCTCGTCGATCATTCCGCGCGGAATATCCCGCCCCTCGACGAGGTAGGCCCGGACCTGCGCGTCGGCCACCCAGTCGCCGGTCCCGACCAGGCGCACGTTGTCGGCCAGCCGCTCCGGGTCCGCGTTGGGCGTGTCCCGCGTCCGTTCGCTGTGCTTGCCCATCGCGGCGATCTCGCCCATCGTGTGGTGCTTCTCGGTCCGCATGATCGCGTACATGCCGCCGCTCCCTCTCCCTGTCTAGTCGTCCGGTCGTCCGATGCCGCCGCCCGCCCATGCGATGGACCGGCGAATATCCCACTCGTGGTGATAGACGTCGTGCGTGTTGTTGCCCACCACATCGAGGGCGGTTTGCGCGCCCCGCTCGGCGTGGATCAACACGACCTGCTCCCGCCTGGCGAGGCCGACGGCCTCGATCCACTCGGCGACAGCATGCCGGAGGGACCACAGCGCGCCCGCGATCGGGACGCGCTCATAGGCGCGCGCCCGCCCCAAGAGATTCTCGTCGTATCCGGGGACGTTCCTCTCGCCGCCGAGCGCGCACCCAGCAAGGCGTTCCGCCCAGATGCGCAGGTTGTCGGTGACGTGGCACACGTAGGCGACCGCCGACCACCCGAGGTCGGGATGGCGGTGGGAGCCGTCGCTATCTCCGACCAACGTGGCGTAGCGGGCCGGGATCGTCGCCATCAGCGCCAGCGCCTCCTCGGGCGTGATCGACCAATCGTAGCCACACTCCCGACAGGGGTTGCCGTACAGGCCCTGACCCCAGTTCATCGGTCACTCCCCTTTCACATATGGGAGAGGAGCGCCCATTTCGCGCTCGCCTCCCTCCCTCTCGTCGCGACTAACGCGCCTATCTTTTGACGCCCCGCAGGTGCAGGAACAAGGGTAGGCGTTGCAACCGTCGATAGCTCTCCTGTGCCGCGACGGCCTCGGGTGGCGCGGCCGATTCGCGCAGCCGCTCGACAAGGAGCCCGGCATCTTCGAGCGCCCGCGCGTAGTCCTCCAGCGGATGGCTCCGACTGTGGAAGGTCATGCGCAAGCCGTCGCGCTCGAACGTTTCGGCGGACAGCCGGCTATCCAGGTAGGAGCCGCGGATCGTAAAGGGGGCGTCGGGCTCCTTGCCGTCGAACCTGCCCGCGTCGTTCAGCGGGTGCGTCACGCAGATGCAGAAGCGGCCACCGGGCGCCAGGACGCGCACCGCCTCGCGCACGGCCCCCGGCATATCCGCGATATCCATGAGTGTGTTGTAGGCGACGACGAGATCGAACGCGCCATCGGGGAACGGCAAGGCGGCGCCGTCGGCGACGAGGTACTGGCCGGTCGGGTCGGCCTCGCGCGCGTAGCGCAGCAACGTGGGGGACGCGTCTATCGCCGTCACCACATGGCCGCGCGCGGCCAGGTCGCGCGCCACACGGCCTTCGCCGCATCCAACGTCCAGCGTCCGGCGCCCTGGTTCCGGGACGATGTGCGCGAAGAACGATACGCGGTAGTACCAATAGGCGTCATGCCCCGGTGTACGCGTCCAGCGCACCCAGTTCTCGGCCTCCTGCTCCCATCCATCCGTCAAGGCCATGGTTCCCCCTCCCCACGCACGCACCCTCTACTCATCCACAACGGGATTTACCACCGCCGACGGGGCGCCGCTCACCGCGTCTTTCTTCCAGAAGTCAGTGATTTTGCCATCCATGATGCGGACAATGGTGATACCCGTCGCGGTGGTCTCCCGCCCCGTTGGCTCCCCCCACGGCTCGGCCCCCGTGTGGGTTCCGCGCCAGTGCCAGCGCCCGACCACCATATCACCCTCCGCGATGAGGTCGTCGATCGCGAGGGCAAAGTCCGGCAGCCCCAGGTGCGTTTCGATGACCGCGCGCTTGTAGAGCTCACGATGGGATACGTCGCCGTCCGCGATCTCATGATTGATGAAGTCCGGGGCAAGCACCTTATCCAGGATGCCCACGTCCCCCGTGTTCCACGTTTCCTCGTAGAAGCGCCGGAAGACCGCTTTGTTGTCGGCCGTCGTCATCGCTCACCCTCGCCTTCTTTCTCCCGAAAATTCCTGCGATCGCTGGTGTTAGGCTGCGGCAACGGGCGTGAGATCGACCTTGAAGCCGAGTTGCTCCAAGCGCCGCACATGATGGCGCTCGATGCGTGTCGTATCGAGCTGGTCGAAAAGGAGGGCGACTGCAGGTCCGCACGAATAACTGACACCTCTTGTACGGCCGGCATGGTAAAATAACTCGAACATTCGCACTAGATTAAAACTTGTTGGCGCCCCTATCAGTATGGCGAACCGGCCCATGGAGATCCTCGTGACGCTAACTGACACCGCGATCCAAACCTCCGTCGTCACGCCCGCCACGAGGGCGGTCGATCCGCTCGACCCGGAGGTCCTGCTCTTCGGGGCCGACCCCACGCCCGGCATCGTCTCGCTCGACGTGCGCAACGACGGCACGGTCACGCTCTGGCGGCGCGGCGACCGCGACACCGTCGTCTGTGAAAGTGATACCTACGAGCCCTGGTTCCTGGCCTCGTCGCTCGCCGTGCTGGCCCCGCTCGGCGACCGCCTCGTCAAGCTGGCGCGCGGCCAGAAGGTCCCCGCCGACAAGCTGGCCGGCTACGAGGAGCTGGCGGGCGACAACCACTACAAGTACCTCGTGCGCGCGCGCCGCATCGCCGACCTGCACGACCTGCTGACCCGCGGCTACGAGGAGCGCAACGACGGCGTGCGCGTGGCGGCCCTGCGTGAGATGCGCGGCGAGATCTATATCCGCTCGCACGTCGAGCAATACCTCATCGCCAGCGGCCGCACCTACTTCAAGGGACTCGCCTACGACGACGTCCGGCGCATGCAGATCGACCTGGAGACGACCGGCCTCTCGCCCGAGCAGGCCCACATCTTCATGATCTCGATCAAGGACAACCACGGCTACGAGAGGGTCCTGGACGAGGCGCCCGAGCGCGAACTGCTCCAGACGCTCGTGCAGATCGTGGCCGAGCGCGACCCCGATATCATCGAGAACCACAACATCATGGGCTTCGACGCGCCCTTCCTGGTGACCCGCGCGCGCAAGAACGGGGTGCGGCTGACGCTCGGCCGCCCCGTCCCGGGCAAGCCTAACGGCGGCGAGTTCGAGGACTACCAGGACTCGCTCAAGCTCGCCGCCGAGAGCCAACGCTTCCGCCGCTACGCCCTGCCCGGCCGCGAGGTCGTGGACACCCTGCACGCCGTACAGCGCTACGACGCCGTCGTGCGCCACATGCGCAACCACACGCTCAAGAACGCCGCGCGCTACTTCGGCGTGGCGCGCGCCGACCGCGAGTACGTCGACGGCCCCCAGATCTACGCCGAGTATCAACGCGACCCCGCGCGCGTGCGCCGCTACGCCCTGCACGACGTGGAGGAGGTCGACGGCCTCTCGCGCGCCCTGATGGGCGCCTCCTTCATGCTCTCCTCGATGGTGCCGCGCCCCTACGACAAGATCGCTACCAGCGGCACGGGCCAGGGCCTCGTCGAGCCGCTGCTGGTGCGCGCCTACGTGACGGCGCGTCAGTCCGTGCCCCGCGGCGAGGGCGGGCGCGAGTACGAGGGCGGCGCCACGGGCCTCTTCCGCTCCGGCGTGCTCTCGCACGTGGTCAAGGCCGACGTGGCCTCGCTCTACCCCTCGATCATGCTCACCTTCCGGGTGGCCCCCAAGAGCGATCGCGCCATCGACGCCATGCTGACCACGCTGGAGTACCTGATGGGGCAGCGCCTCCTGCATAAGCGCGAGGCGAAGCGCCTCCCCCCCTCCGATCCGCGGCGCGCCTACCACGACGCCTTGCAGGGCGCGGTCAAGATCCTGATCAACAGTTTCTACGGCTCGCTCGGCAATGCCGTCAACCTGTTCGCCGACGCCGACGCCGCGGCCGAGGTGACGCGCCGCGGCCGCGAGATCCTGTTTCAGATGCTCTCGCTGCTGCAGGCGCAAGAGGGCGTGGAGCTCGTCGAGGCCGACACCGACGGCGTGATTTTCAAGACGCCGCAGGGCTGGACCGAGGACAGAGAGAAGAGGCTGATCGCTGAGGTCAGCGCGAGGCTGCCGGAGGGCATCAACATCGAGCACGATGGCCGCTGGGCGCGCATGTACTCCTACATGGAAAAGAATTACGCCCTGCTCGGCTACGACGACTCCCTGACTATCAAGGGCTCGTCGTTCCGGTCCTCGCGCAACGAGTTCTACGGCGAGCGCTTCTTCCGCGCCGTGCTGCCACTCGTGCTCAAGGGCGAGATGGCGGCGGCGCGCGACCTCTATATCGAGACGGTGCGCCAGGTCCGCGCGCGCGCGATGCCGGTGCGCGACCTCTGCATCAGCGCGCGCCTGACCAAGACACCCGAGGAGTATCGCGCGACGGGGCGCAAGGAAGAGGCCTACGAGGTCATGAAGGCCGCCGGGCGGCGCTGGGGACCGGGCGACCGCGTCGCCTACTACCAGGCCTCGCGCGGCCGCCGCAAGCCCGTGGAGGACTTCGCCGACGACTACGACGTGGAGTACTACGTGCGCAAGCTGACCGACACGTACTGCGCGCGCCTGGCCAAGGCGGTCCCGCCCGAGCACTTCGCCGAGCTCTTCGGCGAGCAGCTCACCCTCTTCGCCACGCCCCCCGAGGAGATCGAACCGCTCGTCGTCGTGGAGAACACGCTGGACGACCTCAAGGGCCGCATGACGTAGGATACCCTCACCCCTCTCCCTAACCGTGGGAGAGGGGTGAGGGCGCGACATCGACGGAGAGGCAGGCATCGACCGTCTCGTACAGGTTTTGCAGTAACTCTTCGAACGTTTCGCCTTGCATGGCGCACCCCGGTGCTGACTCTGCTGCCCGTCGCCGTCAGCGCCGTCACACCCGCGATCGCCGCGAGCCCCAAGATATCATCGCGCCGCGTCGTCCCCCGCGCCATGCTGCCCCTCCTCGCACGATCTCTGGAGGATAACCCTCACCCCCACCCCGCGCTACGGACCAGCCCCTCGGCTGCGCCGACGGTCTGGCCGGCCTCTCCCTGAGCGCGGGAGAGGGGGAGACGCCCCCATGCTTCTGGGACACGCCCGCGTGTGGCCTCCTCGCGTGTCGCCCCCGACCAGGGCAGCTTCCGTGCCCACCATTCGCCCCGTGACTTACAGCGTCACGAGTTGGCGCCGCGGCGAACCGTCGCGCGACGTGCCCTCGAACCCGATGAGCATCTTCAGGTCGAGCGCGTGGGCGATTCGGAGGAGCGTATCGAGACTCGTTTTATGCCGGCCGCCCTCGATGCGGGAGATTTGGGAGTGACTCGCGCCCACGCGGTCCGCCAATTCCTGCTATGTGAGGCCGTGATCCATCCGATACCTGATCAAGAGCCAGCCGATCTCGCGATAGCCCGCGCGCGCCTCTCTTTGCGCGCGGTACGCATCGCTCTGAGACGTCAGTCGCAGGCCGTCGCCGACCCAAACGTATGTGAGCCAGCGTGTACTAGCGGCCGGCGCCCATCTGCTCGACGACGACGACCGGGTCGCCGCCGACGGTGGGGATGCGCGGGTCCGCCGGGTTCGAGTAGGTCGTGCCCCCGCGCAGCCGCACCGTGTAGCGCCCGCCGCGCAGTTGGATCGTCATGCGCGTGGCCGGCGTGACATGGGGGAGCGGCCGGCCGTCGTAGTCGAGGCGGTCGACCTCCACCGGCTTGTCGCCGGCGCGGATCGTGGTGGCGTGGCCGTACTTGTCGTAGACCGTCGCCGTACCCACTCCCGGCGCCGCCTTGAACGTGTAGGTCGCCGTGGCGTGGACATCGTAGGACACGCCGGCCCAGTCCGTGGCGGGCTTGCCGTCCTTGTCCACGGTCGGCAGCACGATCATGTCCTTGGCGTCGTGGTAGAGGTGGTCCGCCGTGTTGTAGTTGAAGTGCCAGGAGTGGTCCCAGGAGTATTGCACTTTGCTATAGGTCTTCTCGATGGCCGGGTTGAGCGGGCCGAACTGGTTCCACACCGTGGTCAGGCGTTGGGCCGGCCGCCCCGCCGTGTCCAGCTTCTCGGCGACCACCTTGAAGACGCCGGCCTTGTAGACAGGGCGGCCGTCGACCGTGCGGTCGGGGTAGAACTCGCCCGCGTGGTACGCCGCGGTGTCCACGGCCGGTTGGGCGCCCTGGAACAGCGCGACCAGGGCCTGGAAGCTGTGGCCGTAAGGACGCTCCCAGCCCGTGTTGTCCATCACGCCGAGCGGCGCGACGCCGGAGGTCATGCCCGCGCCGTCGAGCATGCGGTAGATGGCGAAGCGGTCTGCCCGCGCCGCGATATAGGTGGCGAAGGCGTCGACGAGGAAGCCGGCCTGCTCCTGCTGGGTCACGCGGAACGCCGTGGCGCCGTCGCGGGCGGCGTTGGCCCCGGCGTTGGCGTCGTCGTAGGGCTCGACGTTGGTCTCGCTGACCCAGACCCCCTTGTCGGCCCAGCCGTGGCGCGCGAGCTCGCTGCGCAGATTGGTGATGATCCAGTAGAAGCTGGGCGTGCCGATGTAGAGGTGCAGGTTAGCCACGTCGAAGTAGCCGTTATGCGCGCCCGTGGGGTCGTCCCGCTTCAGGGCATCCAGGACCCCGGTGAGGAACTGGCCCTGGTCGTACCAGTAGGGGTCGCCGTAGAGGACGACCTGGGCCTGAGGGTTGGCGGCCTTGATGGCCTCGTCGGCGACCTCGACCAGGCGGGCGTAGTCTTTTTCCGACCGCGCCTTGTCGGGGTCGTTCCACTGCGTCCAGACGGAGCCGCCGGGGATGCTGACCTCGTTCCAGAGCGTCCAGCGGTTGATGCGGCCCTGGGGGTGGGCCGCGTCCGGGCCGAAGTGGCGGGCCATCTCGTAGCAGTAACGGCCCCAGGCGTTGCTTGGGCTATCCCAGGCCAGCGGGTTGCCCCCGTCGTCATAGAGCGTCGGCACATCGCCGGTGACGCAGGCGGCGCGGGACGCTTTGGCCTTGTCGCGGCAGGCCCAGGGTGGCGTGCCGAGCAGCATGCCGACGATCTCGCGGCCGTGGGTGAGCTCGCGGTCGATGACCGCGTCGCTGCCCTCGCTGCCCAGCGCGAAGCTGTTCCAGCCTCCCGGCCAGGAGGCGGGCTCCGGCAGCGTCCCCGACACCACCGGGGTCAGCGCGGGCGCCGTATCCGCCTGGGGCGGGGCCGCGGGCTGGATGTACGACCAGATGAAGGGGATGCGCGTCCAGCGCGCGCCCATCTGGTCGGCCAGGGCGGCCATGCGCTCGGCGCTGATGGTGGGCGTATGGTCGGAGATCTGGTCGATGCCGAAGCGCGGGTCGGTCGCGGCGACGTCGACGCGCGAGTCTCCGGAGGTAGCGTGGGCGCGGTGGACGGCGGAGGCGGTCGGCGTGAGGCTGGCGATCGCAACGACCGCGGCGGCGGCGCGGGCGAGCGTGGGCAACGTGCGGCGCGTCATAAATCCCCTTGTCCCCTTCCATCGCAAAAGCGCATCTCGGCATCAACCCGTTATTTCTCTGATACCATCCTGTTAGCGGAAACTAAAGTTATTTGTCCGGCGTCATCACCCGACGCCCCGGCCCTACCGCTTCCCCGACGCGCCTCCTTTCCCCGCGCCCTTGCGCGCCGCCGGGGGCATGACCTTGATCCCCATCCAGCGCGACGTCTGCCCCTGGGGCGTGCGCACCATCACCATCAGCGTCACACGCATCGCCTTCTTTGCCCGGTAATGCAGGCGCACCGTCGCCCTGAAATGGCCCTTGCGGTCCGCCCGCACGCGCATCGTCGCGTGGTAGAGCCGCGTCGTATGTGCCACGCGCCGCGTCACCGTCCGCGCCACGCAGCCCTTCATGCCCTTGCGGCAGGCCGGTTGCTTCTGCACATTGGGGGGCATGTGCGGGTGCGCCCCTTTCTTGGCTGCGGACGGCCGCACGTAGATGACGGCCTTCTGATTGACGAACGTCGTGGTCGAGACGTCAGCCGCGATGTCGACGGTTGCGTTGGGCCGCACCCGCCCGCTCACCGTGACCGCGCTCCCGTCGGTCACACTCCTACTGGGCACACTCACCTTGTCTATAGTGGGGCCGGACGTGTGCGTCGACTTGGGAGTCGGGAGAGAGCCTTGCCCTCCCGTCGTCTGTATCTGTGGCGCCGGCGTGTCGCTCGGCTGGACGGGCGGGGGCGGGGCGACGTGCGTGGTCAGCATGGTTGGTGTGCTCGCCGGTCGTACAGGCGTAGCCGTGGCCGCGACAGACACACCTTGCGCCGCCGTGTTGACGGGGGCGGGCGGCGCTACCGTATTGGCCAGGGCGGGCGGGGCCGTCGTTGCCGTCGCGGCCGGCGGGTTGGCCGACGGCGCGGTCGTGTTCGTCGGCGTTGATGGCATTGGCGAGGATAGAGGAACCGGCGTCATCGTCGGAGGTGGCAGGGGCGGCGTGCTGGTGGGCATCGGCGTGCTGGTGGCGGTAGGCGTCCACGTCGCCGTGCTCGGCGCGCTCGGGGTCGCGCTTGCCACCGGCAGGCTCGTTACCGTCGCGGCCGGCAGCGCCGTGTTCATCGGTGTAGCCGTGCTGCTACCCGTCGGCGCGGAAGTAGCTGTGCTCGTTGGTATGAAGGGTGTACTGGTAGGCGACGCCGGCCGTGCGGTGCTCGTGCTGGCCGGTGCGCTGGTGGCGGTCGGTGTGTTCGTCGGTGCGCTGGTTGGCGCGCTCGTGGGCAATGCCTGAGTATTGCTCGACACAGATAGGTCGTAGGTGGTGCCGCAGCCGCCGACGTTGGGGTTCCAGTGCGTCACCTTGATGTAGTACGTGCCGCTCGACGACGCTTGCCAGCCAATCTGCGACGCCAGGCTATCGTTGTAGTCGTCGTTGCTGGCGAGGAGCGTCGTGCCGTCCGGCGCGTAGAGGGATAGAACAGTGTCGGCGTTCGGGCCGAGGTTAGAGGCGCCGATTGTGTAACTGACGCCGGCCGTCGCGTTGAAGGACGCCCAGGCTTCTTTGCCGGCCTTGTCGACGTTGTGGACCTGCGGCGTGCCGTCCGTCGTGATCGACGCGGCGGTTGCAGGACTGACATTGCCTTCGAAGGCATCCGCGCTCGCGGTGCAAACGGTGATCGGGTCCGACACCGTCTGCGCAACCTTGTCGTAGGCGGCGAGGGCGCCCGTCGAGTCCGTCTGGACGTAGAAGGTTTGGGTCGTCTCCGTGGGCACACCGAGGTCTGCCCCGGAGGCGTTCGCCCGCCCCGCTGTTGACACGACGGGGTTGGTCGGTGTGAGGGCGGCGGTTAGGGTGATAGCGCCGTTCGCATCGATAGGATCGGCGACCCAGCTATTGACGCTGCCGGTCGTGTCTCCGGGACCCGTCGGTTGATGGTTGAGATAGAGGTCGGTGGCGAAGCCGTTGCCTGTCGAGGCGTTGCCCTGATTCTGTACCACGACCGCTAGCGTGTTGGTCCCGTCGGCCTGGAGGTAGAGGTTGACGCTCTGGATGGCGAGGGAGGGCGCGCCCGACTGCGGCGGCGCGACGGGGCTGCCTGCCGCCGTCGAGGGTTCCGACGAGATGTCGGCGAAGGACGCGTACGGGAACGAGGTGCGAGCCACGTTGGAGATGCGTATGTCCTGCATCTTGCCCGCGAACCAGTCGGAGCCAGCGCGGTTGTTGCCCAGGATGAGTGATCCGCTGCTGGGCGGGACACCCTGCGTGTCCGTCTGGTTGGCCTCCTCATGTCCGTTGACGAAGAGGCGCTGCGTCGTGCCGTCGTACGTGACCGCCAAGTGATACCAGCGGTTTGCCTGGAACACGGTCTGGCTGCGCAACGGAGTACGGCCCGCGATCTGGTACTCTATCTTGCCGTCGCGCGTGCCGAAGTGATAGGCATCATCCCCGTGGTTGCCCATGTCCCGGCGCATGAGGACCTGTGTACCCGGGGCCGCGAAGTTGAACCAGCCCTCCAAGGTGAACGCCCGCACATCATAATCCGAGTGATCGCCCATGTCCAGCGTCGTGTTGGACCCGTTGAACACGACGGTGTTGCCGAACTTACCGTCCGTGCTGCGCGAGCCGTTGCTGATCGTGCCGCTATACCCGCGACCGGATGAGTCGAGCAGGCTGTTACCGCTGCTCTCCATCGTATGCCACAGGCCCATGGTATTGGCATCGGCCCCCTCGGGCAGCACGTCGTTGATGTTGCCGGGCGCGTGGGAAGCATTAGCGTTACCGTAGTAGAGTTGGTAGTCCGTGCTGTCGGACGAGGGACTGCCGCCAATCGACGACTGGAGGTCGAACCAGAGATTGATCTGGTCGGGCGTGAACGTCTGGACGTAGCGCGAAAGTTCGGTCTTGTCCTGGTAGACCACGCGCACGTCGTCGCCTTTCGTCGCCGCGCGCGACGCGTTGTATATGTCACCCGCGCTGGGGCTGGTGCCCGCGTCGAAGTGCAGATGGATCGGGTAGCCGCTCGGCAACGTATGGGGATCATTGTTGACGATAACGAGATTGCGCTTGCCGGCATAACCCGAATCCCACCAGGGCGTCTGAGCGCGGGAGTTCAGGTCAATCGTGGTGTGCGTATCGCCATCCCCATCGGCGTAGGCGCTCGTATTGGCGGCATTGTCCATGGCTTGGGCGCGGAAGTAGTAGGTGTGACCGGGCTGGCCGATAAAGGAGGCGACGATGGTCGTCGTATTCGTCTGCCAATCGACCCACGTGCTATCTGGCCTGTTGCCGTCGCGGTACTGGACGTTGTACCAGCGTACGCCGGCGTCGCTGTCCGTCCCGCCCCACGACACGGGGAAAGTCGAATCCGACACCGTCGACGACAGGGCGGACATGGCGGCGACGGGTGCGACGCGGTCGATCCCGAAGCTGCCGACGCCGCCGCTCGCCTGTCCAAGATCGTTGATGGCGGTGACTTGCCAATAGAGCGGAGAATAGTCCTGGCCGAAGGTGTACTGATAGCTGCTCACGTTCCCGACATTGGCATCGAACACGGGCGCGCTGAGGTCGGGGTTCGGGCTGACGACGAGCCGGTACGATTGGGCATTGACCGACGGATGCCACACGAACTGGACCGTGCGCGAGTTGAGCCGCGTATCCCCGATAGGACTGATGGGTATGGCATCCTGAGGCCGGCGGTGATTGAGGTGATAGACCGCTTCGACAAACGTCGTCTCGCCGTGGGGTCCTTTGCCATGGACGCGTACGAGGTGATCGCCGTCCGCGTACTCGCGCGAGGGAAAGCTGCCCCATGTCGAGGGGTCATTAGAGTTAGGGCAGATCCCCCCAGGGCCTCCGCCAAAGCCGTGCCACTCGCCGTTGGCAGAGCCGTCCGTGGCCGCGTTGATCTCGTACCAGAGACCGATGTTGACGTCGCCGAAGCCGTGGACGCAGCTATACACCTTGAGATCGCCGTCGTAACCCGTCGGCGACGCCGGATAGAACGAGATGGGTGCAAGCGTGAGTTGCTGCGAGGCTACTGTGAAGTTGTGGTCGGCGCTCCAGTCGCTCTCCAGGCCGCTCGCCTTGTCCCGCACCTTGGCGTGCCACCGGAAGGTGTAGGGGGCCAGCGTGGGCGGTGTCCAGCAGTTGCCATCCTGCCAGTCGCTCTCGGGCGTCTGGCCGCTGTTGTAGATCTGGAACTTGTACTGGATGTTCGACGCGTCCGACTGCGCGCACAGGGCGGGCGTGTGCCCATCGCCGAAGACGATCCAATCGCTGGGGCCAGTGAGTGTAGGGGGATTGGGCCGCGTGCCGCCGCCGTTCTTGACCGTGAATGCGATGGTGTAGGCCGGCCCGACCCAGGCGCCGTTCTGCCAGAGCTGCCAGACGCTCTGATAGTTGCCCTCGCCGCTCGGCGCGACGATGGGGTGGTCGGCGTAGAAGGTGAACGTGTACGAGTCGCCCGCGTTGACCGTCCCGACCACGGCGACCTGCGGCCATGCGCCGAACAGGGTGTTGCTGTCCTTACTCCTGAGCATGTCACCGCGGCTTTGCAGCAACTGCCCGCTGCCGAGCTTCACCGTGATCTGCGGCCGGAACTGCTGTCCGGGCGTGACCACGGACGGACAGCCGCTTGTGCAGGAGATAGTCGTGTCCGTCCCCGTCCCCTGGGCCGGCGGGGGAGGGCTGGAATAGGGCACGGAGATCTGCACCCACACGTATCCGCCGCCGCCGACGTTCACGCCCTGATTGTCCTTGAGTTGCCAGTAGCCCTTGTAATTGCCGCCGCTGCCGGGGGCCATCAAAGGCACACCGACATCGACCGTCTGGCCGGGTGCCGTTGTCGGCACGGATACCGAGTCCGGCCCACTCAAACGATCGCCACTAACAAAGGCGAGGGTGTAGCCACTCCACGTACAGGTACCGGTGTTCTTGAGTCGCCACGTCTTGTTGAAAGATTGGTTGGGCGACAGCGGGGTACCATCAGGGTACGTCACGTCAGCAACGAAGGCAATCGAGTTGAGGCAAGATGAGGGGGGGGAGATGTCGGGTTAGGAGTTGGGTTGGGATTCGGCGTGACCGGCGACTGTAAGAATTTTTGGATAGCCATGAGCGAGCTTTGGTCATGCAGCACCTGGCTATGTCCAACACAAGCGGCGTAATCGAACGGACCGCATCCGTCATGACCACTCAATGACAATGGCAAGCTATAAGGCCCTATGAGAGAGTCGGCAATGTTACCGTCCTTGGTAGGATCAGCAGGCACAGCGATGTCGTTAGTAGAGCCTATAGTGAGAACTTTCGTTCCATGGCGGTCGAGGCGTTTGGCAAGATCAATGTTTTGCGCTACTATCGCTGGAACGTGATGAGTTCGCAGGTACTCAACTGTAGTGCCGTTGTAATAGTCGTCACTCACGATGTGTAGATTATGACCGAGAATAAGAAGTAACCTATTGTCGATCCCATTGACCGGGCTATCGAGCGTCACAACGTGCTTTACGCGTGCACCTTCGTCACTAAAGCCATACGATGCCAAGTAGTCTAAAATTACCTTGCCACCCAAGCTCCGGTATAGCCACATGGAACCGTGATCATGCGGCAGACTGCCCATGTGGTGCGGCGGGCGGCGGAAACGAGATGATGCGCCCGCGCGCGGATGGGCGTCCGCGCCGGGGGGCGGTACGCGTGGTGAGCGGGACTGGGTGGGCCGGCAGCCGCAGCAACTCGTCCAGGCCGTACGGGTGGTCGGCGAGGCCGGCGGCCATCGCGGGCGTCCGCTCCAGCCAGCGGTGGCCGGTGCCGATGGCGCGCAGGCGCAGGGACTGGTGTGCCCAGCACCAGTTGTAGGATAGCCGCAGCAGGTGCAGTCCGCTCTCAACGAGAGCCGTACCGTGGGCCGGCGTGCGCCGGCGGCGCGTGAGCGGGGCCAGGCGCGCGCGCAGGGTGGCGTTGAGCCGCTCGATGTAGGCGGTGTTGATGGAGGTGCCGCCGTGGCTCGCGGCCAGCGCCGCCGCGACCGTCGCCTCCGTGCCCACGACGACGCGGCGCACAATCCCCTCGCCCCGCTGCAGCCCGGCCTTGACCACCTGCGTGAGCGCGCAGCCCGCCGGCCAGACCAGCGGCGGGCGGCCCCGCCGCCCCGTTCGCTCCGGCACACGGATCAGGGACCGCGCGGTGCCGACGTCGCGGGCGAAGCCGTCCACGGCCAAGAGGAACGCGCGCGCGGCGAGCGCGGCGAGCGTGCGCCGCAGCAGCAGGTGGACGAGCAGGCCGTCGCGCCGCCGCGCGACCGCGGTGGCCAGCCAGAGCCGGCTGCCCACGTCGAGCGCGAGGGCCGCCCACACCGCCCCGCCGCGCACGCGCACCCGGATCTCGTCGGCCTGCACCGGCCGCGCCTCCACGTCGACGACCATCCGCTCGTGCAGCAGGGCGGCGTGCGCCCCCGCTTTGTGCAGCCATGACCGCACCGTGCGCTCGTCCACGCCGAAGGCGGCCACGATCGCCGGGATCGGGCAGCCGTGGAGGAGCAGCGTGAGCACCAGCGTCAGCGTCGCTGCCGGGTGGTGCAGCCGGTAGAGCGGCGTGTTGGCCGTCGCCGCGACGGTGCGCCGGCAGGTGCGGCAGCGGTAGCGCCGCTCGGCGTACGCATGCACGCCGATGTTGCCCCCGTCGGTCACCCCCTTGTCAGGGCAGGCCAGATTCGGGCAGGATACAGAGGACGGGTCCATGCGTCGGGCTCCTGACGCCCGTGGGAGCGAGCCATGGGCACCTTCAGCCTGCCACATGCGGCCCGTCATCGCTAAGCACATGACCATAAATTTGGCACGTTTTCCGCGCCTGGATCACGCGTAGATAGGCCATGCCAGACTTGTGGACACCTGCTTAGCATTGCCCTTCCACGGTTTACTGAAGCTATACCACCGGCACATTTCGCCCCTTATTCTCGTGACACGGCGTGAAGCGACGCTTTGCCCCTTGTCCGTGCGGCGTGCTCCGCGTCTCCGCGACGCCCCGCGATGCCGCCCTGGCTGTCTACGATAGCACGCCCGAACGCGGAAAATATCATACGTACGGCCGATGTTCTTGGGCAAAACGGCATTCGTGTGTTATGGTACTCCTCGGTATAGGGGGTGTTGCAGGCAGGATGGGGCAGGCGGTGTAGGGCAGGGCGCGCCGCGACCGGGCGCGCCGGGAGGGGATGCATGGGCACGACCGATATGACGTCCTTCGGGCAGTTGCTCAGACGGTACCGCAAAGCCGCACATCTGACGCAGGAGGCAGTGGCCGCACGGGCCGAGATCAGCGTACATTCCCTGAGCGACGCCGAGCGCAACGCAGGGCGCAGCACCCTGCTCAAGACGACGCTCACGGCGATCGTGGATGCCCTCGAGTTGACGGGGGTGGATGCCCTCGAGTTGACGGGGGAGGATCGCTCCCGCGTGGAGGCGGCCTGGCAGCGACGCAAACAAGAGAAGGTTTTTCTACCACCGGCCGTGCGGCCGTCGCCGGCCCCGCCGCTCGTCGGGCGTGAGCGCGAGTTCGAGCTGCTGGAGCGGCACCTCACGGGCGATGGTCCTCCGGTGCTGATGTTCGCAGGGGAGCCGGGCATCGGCAAGTCGCGCTTGCTGCGCGAGGCGGCCGCGCGCGGAGATGCCGGCGGTTGGCGTGTGCTCCCGAGCGGCTGCCAGCGGCGCGACGGAGAGCTAGCCTACGCGCCGCTGCTGGACGCGCTCAAGCGCCACGTCGAGGCGCTGCCCCCGCCGGATCTGCGCGCGGCGGTCAAGGGCTGCGCCGGGCTGGTCCGCCTGCTGCCCGAGCTCACCGCCCACCCCGTCGTCGGGGCGTCCCTCGTGAAGGCCCTGCCGTCGTGGCCGCTCACGCCCGCGCAGGAGCGCCGGCTGATGTTCGAGGCGGTGGCGCGCTTCCTCTCTAACGTCGCCGGCCCCGCCGGGACACTGCTCGTGCTCGACGACCTACAGTGGGCCGGTCAGGATGCCCTCGACCTGCTTCTCTTCCTCCTGCGCTCCCCCTCTCCCGCGCCTGAGCCGGGTGGCTCCCCCTCTCCCGCGTCAGGGAGAGGGGGATGGGGGGTGAGGGCCGTCGCCGCGTACCGCGACAACGAGGCGCCGCCCGGCAGCGCGCTCGCCGTCCTGCTGGCCGACCTCGCAGCGGCCCAACTCGTGGCCCACCACGCACTGGAACCGCTCTCTCCCGGGGAGACAGGGCAGCTGTTCGACGCACTGGCCGGCGACGCTACCGGGGACGCCGCGGAGAAGGCGGTGCGGGAGCGGGTGGTGCGGCGCTCCGAGGGCGTCCCCTTCTACGTGGTGAGCTTCGCGCAGACCGTGCGCCAAGGCGGGCAGGGCGCGTCGGGCGCGTCGGGCGCGTCGGGCGCGTCGGGTGGGGCCGGGAACGAGGGGGACGCGGCGCCGTGGGACGTGGCGCAAGGCCTGCGCCAATGCGTCGCCGCCCTGTCGGCCGGCGCGCGGGCGATGCTTGGCGCGGCCGCCGTGGTGGGCCGCCGCGCGCCCGTGGCGCTGCTCGTCGCGGCGACGGGGCGGACCGAGGACGCGGCGCTGGACGCGCTGGAGGAGGCCGCGCGGGCGCGCCTGCTCGACGCGGAGGGGCACGTTGCCTATCGCTTCGCCCACGACCTTGTCCGCGAGGCCGTCGAGTCCGGCCTCGGCCCGGCCCGGCGCGCCGCGCTGCACCGGCGGGTGGCCGCGGCGCTGGAGACGGGGGTAGGGACGAGCGAGCTGCCGGTGGAGGAGCTGGCCTACCACTATAGTCGGGCCGGCGACGCCTATGACGAGCAGGCGGCGACCTACCTGGAGCGGGCGGGCGACCGCGCGCTGGCCGGCTACGCCACCGAGGCGGCGGAGGGCTACTACCGCGCGGCGGTCGCCCGCCTGGATCGCCTGGCCGGCGCGGGCGACGCTAGCCGCGCGCTCGACGCCGCGCGGGCGCGCGAGAAGCTGGGCGAGACGCTGCGCATGCGCGGGCGCTTCGACGAGGCGCTGGCGGCGCTCGACGGGGCGCTGGAGGCGTACCGCGCCGCGGGCGACGGGCTGGCCCTGGCGCGGGTCACGGCGCTGGTCGGGCACGCTCACATGGACCGTGGGACGCTCGACGAGGGCACGGCGCGCGTGCTGGAGATGCTCGGCTACCTCCAGGAGAGCGAGTTGACGCAGGGGCTGGCCGCCCTCTACACCACCCTGGCGCTCCTGTTCTTCGCCGGCGGGCGCTACCAAGAAAACTGGTCGCGTCCGAGATGGCCGCGGAGATGGCGCGCGCCGTCGGGGACGAGGGGATCGAGGCCATGGGGAGGATCATCCCGCGCATCGAGGTGGTGGGCGACCTGGATTGTCTCAGCGGTAACATGGGCAATCTCGCCGCGGCCTATATGTGGCGCGGCGACGTCGGGCGCGCCGCGGCGTACATCGCGTCGTCCCTCGTTGCGGCGGAGCGGCTCGGCAGCGCGCTGCTGCGCACGATCGCCCGGC
>JAABUX010003885.1_pt1 | contig 19399 bp, 39 predicted proteins | sample 5561851 | NCBI WGS metagenome assembly JAABUX01 (sample SAMN10711883, study PRJNA513361) | rock metagenome | isolation source: Antarctica rocks | place: Antarctica: Victoria Land, Richard Nunatak red sandstone | collected 2016-01-03 | reverse complement strand
CATCGGCCAAAGGTTTGCTGCGACGTCCGTATGATCTGCAGACATATTGTGGGGATCTTGGCGTTGCATGCAGACTGCATTTGTTGACAGGTGTACCAGTGCAGTTCTATGAAGCCAGGTCTGAGTCAAACCCGGAGCGTGTAGGTCCTGTACCGCCTGATTCTGAGATCGTTGTTGGTCAGCAGCGGACCTGATACTGATCCGCTGCGCGGGGCACGTGGCGAGGTGAGGGCGTCAGAGGCGCGTCGGCTGATCGAGGCCCGCGGCGACGCGCCCGCCAAGTGCGCCACAGCCGACTGCAGGCGATCCCACGGCGCAGCCGCCGTGCCGGCTCCGTGCCCTAGCCGTTGCCGGCTCCTGCGACAAGTACAGCTGCTATTCATCAGGTCTGCCCGGTCGGCGCAACATCCGGCAAACATGGCTTGCGCAAAGCATTGGGCCGTCCATTCATTTGCGGATTTATAGTTTTCCATGCAAGCTGCACAGCGCATGTGCAGGCCGTCAGGCCCACCGGACAGCCTCAGGCAGCTGGCTCCTGGCCAGGCCAGCGAGGGCGATTGCTGCTGCGAGCTGCAGGCCGAGCTTCGCCATGGCCACAATCGCAGGCCGGACAACGTACAAGCCGATCGAACTGCGAGAGCTCGGACACGATGTTTGCTGGGCATGACTGCATGTAAGGCACGCAACAGCATGAAGCTGGGCGTTGCTGCGAAATTGGGTGTTAGGTGCGAGCGCAGTCTGCGTCACACCATGCGCACATGAGTGCAGCTCGCATCAGGGCACCGGGATGCTCTGCTGGCAGACATCAGCTTGCGCTTTATGCCAGAACATCGCTTCGAAAGCATTGCAGGTGCAGCATGGATGGCAACCTTTGATCCCATGACAGCAACACGGGCAGGCTCCGACTGGACAGCGCACTGTGCCAACGCTGGGATCCTGACGACGGACGCCACACTGGTCGCGGTATAGGCTGCGAGCAGCCAAGCCAGCAGGAATGCCGCAGCGAACGGCGAGGCTCGCGCCAGCGGGCGGGCGCCCACCGACGCAGGCATCAGGAGGACCCACAGGCCGATCGCCAACCATACTGCACGACGTGCACAAGGTCTTACGTGGCCACAGAGCACGGTCCGTATGTGCATAGTGAGGCATCTACAAGCCACCGACAATGCTACGAGCATCTGATAGCTTCCATCATCGCCTGCTCATGCTTGCAGAACGGGCTATAGCAGCAGCTGGTTTGGGCGGGCGGAGGGTCAGGCATTTCCTTGGACCCGCATAGGCATATGATGCCACTCTGTATGAAGGCCATCTGCAACGCCAGCTGCTGCGATGCGCACACCTGTGGACAGCAGCGAGGGTGCTGCCAGTGCGAAGGCGCAGAGCAGCGCCGCCGGCACCGACGGCGACGAGCTGAGGGCCTCCAGCGCTGGAACTGCCGTCCCCGCAAGTCCGGGCAGCAGCAGCCGCAGCTGCGACAGCAGACTCCCTGCGGCATGGCAGGCAGGCTCCGGCACGGCAGTTGCTGCAATATTCAGCCTAGCAACTTGCAGGCACATCGAAGCTTTGCCCAGAGACCAATGGCGGTGGTACCAGTGTTCCTACATGACATTGTAATTGCCGGCGCGCATGCAGCTGGACAAGCTGCCGACGGTGCAAGCGTTCCCACCTCTCCTGGGCGGCCTCCGGTGCGTGCTGATGCTGTTGCCTGCACCGCGCTCTGGCAGGCTGCCTTCGGCGTTGGCGTGCGGCGGAGCCACCGACTGTGACAGTTGCGCCTCCTGCGAGGCTGGCTGCTGCAGCTGTAGCGGCCCTCCCCACGTCAGGCCCACTTCGGAAGTCGGCGAGTCCGGCTGGTCCCCGGCCCCGCGCTGCGAACAAACAAGAGGATTCCTCAGCACAGCATCAGGTTGCTCCCCGTAAAGCATATACAGCCTCAGTATGACAGCAGGCGCGTAGCCCCACATGCAGCTCGAGCACACACAGGTTGTCCCCAAATGGCATTTGATACTCTGACGCCATATAGTGAATCCAATCTGCATTAGATTTACCCTGACGAGTTGCGCAGGGTCACACAGCTGACATGCACACCTCCTGCACCGTGTGTGGGCTGGTGAGGATGTGGGTGAGCTGCTGCCGGAGACTGTCCGTGTTCCCACCGGAGCCCGACCCTTCGCTGCGTTCACTCAGCCGGAAGCCCAGCGACACGAACAGGACCACCAGGCTGACCGCTTGGATAATCTGCACTTGCACAGAATCGCCTCAGTACTTGGCGCACCAGTTGTGCGCACGGCAAGCGCTGCATCTGTTATGATCCTGCCCGACTGCGCCGTATACACTGGATCCATTCCTGAAGGAGCTTGAGCTAATACTCACGGCTTACCACTCTGCGGTCCTCCAAAGCACGTTATCATGAATATGCCTCGAGCACGCTGTGGCAGGCCGGGAATCCACACCTGAGGAACAAGCTGGCCGGCCGGAATGTCGACCGAAATCACGTACAGGCCAGCTGTGCTCGCAACGGCGGACAGGTGGTGGAGGCGTAGCAGGTCGATCTGCCACAGGTAGAGCAGCGCCAGATGCACCGCTGCGATTGGCACGGGCTGTATCAAGCTTTCGAGCTCATGTGCAGGCGTTCTAGGAGGACAGGCGTCTGGGACATGCGGCTTGGCCAGCACGTGCGCAGGCTCATCTATAGCAACGTAGGCTCTGTTTGCATCCACGCAGGCGTGTGAGACTGTAGACTCGGTGTCTGAGGTGTGCATGAGGAAAGTGCAGCAAAACGGCCGGCCGGCTGGCTCTCAACAGCCCGCACCTGCATACAGCTGGCCTGCTCGCAGGAGCGCCCGCGGCATGTTAGCCTCCTGGCCGCGTCCCCACCGCCACACAGCGGCCACCACCGCGAGCGCGTAGGGCGCGGCCAGCAGTGCGGGCCGGCTGAAGCCCGCAAAGAATAATGCCAGCGCAGCAAGGACACCAGCATTTGTGTATCCTGCAGAGAATCCCACATGCAGTCTCAGAGAACACAGAGAACAGAAGAAACACGGGCCCCAGTGACACGAGGTAGGTCAAGAATATATGCCTCGTTCGCGAGCATGTACCACAGAGAGTGGCTGCTCAGACTGCAACTTCACAGAGTCAAACGCTGCATTCTTGTCCGAGTGGCCGTACCTGATGCCCACAGGAGGGCGGCAGTGTAGCGCATGTTCTGGCCGAGGTCGTCCAGCCGAGGGTATGATGTGCCCGGTCCGTCCGACCTTGCCGTGGCGTGCGCCTCCGCAACCGCTGCAGCCAACACCAGCGCCGGCGGCAGGCATAGCTGCACATGGCACGGCTAGCCTTAATCTCGTGCTGCATCACCCAGAAGACCAGGAGACGGGACAGACGCTTTCCATTGTCATGATACTCAGCATGAGACCGCTTGCACACAACAACCGTTGGCAGCAGCCAACGAGGATAGGACCCTGCGTCCTCACCACGATGAGGTCAAGCAGCGACTCCGCCTTGGGGAAGCCCAGCAGCAGGAGCACACGCCGCGCCTCCCGCGTCTCAGCCCACTGCACGTTGCCTGCGAGAAACGCTGCTTGCAGCAGCACCTGCGCATGCCATCCCTTGATATTTCTGACAAGGTGAGCCCGGTATATGCGGACGGACGTATGATGCGACATCGACCTGCCGATTTAGAGTCACGGTGCTGGTTAACTGTTTTGTTTCTGCATCCGCCCCCCGGCAACTGTATCAGTGCTGCCCAAAGTTTGTGCAGCCAGGCATGGTCACACCTCCTGGCCTGTGCTGAAGAAGAGGACGACCATAGGGAAATTTGAGGCGAGCAGCAGCTACCGGTTTGCTGGGTTTCATGCTCGATTTACAAATTGAGCTGAGGTGCATGGGATGACGGTTGTTTGCGCGCATGTTGCAGGGTCGCAGCGCTTCCGACGTCACTTCGGGAGCTGTGGTGCCTGTGACATGGGAACATGTTGCGAAGTGCACCTGCGCGGCTGTCACGACGGCAGCCAACGCCGCAACCGCGGCCCAGAGGCCGTGGCCCAGGCGCCGCGCGTCCCAGCGCCCGCGGGACCCCAGACCCTCGCGCTGGCTGACGCTGCCTCCGCTGCCGCCGGAGGTCGCAACCACTACCGCGCCCCACACGCCAAACGCGACCAGGAACGCCGCCCCGGTGAGGCTGCGGTTGGCGACGGCGGCAAGCAGGAGACATGCCGACGCCACGAAGGCGTGGCTCTGCGGTCGGGTCCTGCTCATGCTGGCCCTGTCATGGATGCGCCAGGGGTGTCAGCATCAGTGCCGCAGCAAAATCCATCATGCGGCGGGTCGCACACAAGCACACGATCACTTCATGTCTACCCTCTCAGAAGCACCGCGACGGATGTCAGATATCACATCGGCCAAGCCAGGCGTCTGCACTGGATGCAGAGGTGGCCGCAGCTGGCGCTGACTGTGCGCAAAGGTGTCAAAGACCATGCATGGGGTGCTGGACAACCGCGAGCCCGTCATTGCACGAGCTTGCGTTGTAGATGCAGCTGGGCTGACTGAGGTCACCGCAGGGGACGGCGGTTGCAGGAACGAACCGGCAATCATGCATTGCACCGAAGCGTGCGGGGTCCCACCTGGTTTCAGCGGATGGCAGCCGATGGCACGATCCGTGTGCTGCAATTGTCGCATGTGCAGAGGCGATGCTGCATGGAACCTGGCGGGGGGGTCCGAGGCGGCTGTTTGCGGACGTATAGCTGCACACTTAAAGCTTATTGTCCTTCCTAATGAGACAGTGCTTGCAGCCGACAGCTAAGGCCCTCGATAGCACGGGTCCCTTGTGCCCACTTTGCAAACCTGAACCCAGCTGACTTGGCACAGCGAGGACCATGCACACGTTCATTGTGCCTCGAAGCAGCGGTCTTGCGGAAGGGGCCACCCTACGGAGTGTAGCTCGCCCCCTTGCCTTGATTGCCCAACACACGCCCATTTCGGCATTGATCTGATCGGCATCGAGTTCGTAGCCGGCCCGCAGAGCCGAGCCTGCCTGTCAGTCTGTCTGACCGTGGTGATCAGATGCTAGCCGATCTGCTGTTGGCGTCGACCGTCTTGCTGCTGGCTGTGTCGGCAACAGGCGGCCAGCAACCACCCCCGCCGGCCGCGGCAGTGTCCCCGGCTCCGACCCTGAGCGCCGCAGTGCTGGGGCCAGCGCCAGCGCCGCTGACCACGCAGATGCCTGTCAACGGCCAGCTGCCGCACCTTCAGGGCGCGTGTCCCTGTACTATGTAGAGACTAGGCTGCTTGCTGCGCAAGTCCCTGATTAGGCGTGCATGCCACATGTCCAGCAAACCCTCCATACGAAGTGGTGCTGAAGCCGCAGGGACTTTCACGGGAATACAACTTGGACCGCTCAACATCTCCAGCATCTCGGTGCTGCAAAACATGCGCACCGCTGCATCCGACGGCAGTGCGGCCGCACCAGCGCAGGTGCTGACCGGAACTCTGTACAATACTTGTGTGCCGTGGTCATTGCATGGTTGCATTAACCATCACTTGCGGGCAGGCGTCTGCACCGCCGCCGTACGCAGCGGGATTCGCTGCAGGTCCATTACCGGACGGATATGAGGTGCGAGCGCAACCCAAGAACTGACTTTGCTGAGAGACCCTTACATGTGCTATACTCCGGAATCTCCCAACCAACCGCTAGCAATCGGCTTGTCACCATGCGGCAGGGACTAGCCAGCAGGATTGCAGCAGCCGTGGCGAGTACGGCGAGCAGTGCAGCTGCCAGCAGTGTTGCTGCTGCACCGGGGCCAGCAGCCAGTGAAATTGCTGCAGAGCGGGCTAGTGTCCAGGTGCGCTACTTCGAGCCGTTCCTGACGATGTGACAGCTTCAGACGTTGATCCATATTGCAGTCAGCCGCCAGCTGATTCCGTGAGTGTGTGGCATGACCGCAGTACCCCGACCCAAATGTGGCGTCAGCAGTGCCAGCCACGAATGCGACGCTCGCCAACACCACCTTCCACATCGCGTCAGACCACGTTGGTGGAGCGTCTCGGGCACATGGCAGTCCCAGTGCTACACTCTGTGTCGCTGCAGCGATCGCGTTGCTCGCTGCGACGGTTATCTGATGCTGACCTAGGCGCCTGTTGCAGCGTCTCCTCCTAGACATCAGCAATCCGCAGCCTGCAAGTTCTTGTGTGCAGCCAATTGAATTCCACCGAAGACATTCCGCCATCCTGTGATAGCTACATCTGCTGTTCACAAAGGTCAAGGGTGCCTACTGACTGGAACATCTTCATATCCCGATTTCAGACGTGCAGACGGAAAGCTGCGGAGGGCATGCAGTCACAATGGCCAGCCACCGCCCAGAATACACTCAGAGTCAACACCAGTCCCTAAACAAGGCAGCGACCTGCCTGCACCAGCGGTTGCTTCAGCTCGTAGCAACAGATAAAATGTCACACAAGACCTGCTCCAACCTGCATATTATGGCTCATCGTGCAGTGTGCATCATGCACACCGCCCAGGTTCAACCCGTCCGACGTCCAGTTGTGACACCGCTGCTTGCGTACGGGCTCAGGTCTTGACAGTCAGGAGCGATGGCACCCAGCACTCTGGCGCCTCGTAGCCGAGCAGGTTGACGTAGGTCGCAGTGACGTTGGCCAGTCCTACCGTCAGAGGACGCACATTTTGGTCAGCAGACGTCCATACTCGCTCAGGCGGAATGCACCTGACCCAATCAACCGCCTTGAGCTTTCGTCGCGGGCCATCGGCACTGCAACGTCTAGAGCTCGTCGTGCTTGAGGAGCCTATGGGCAGCCTACCTGCATCGGGCATGTCGTCCCTGAACACGACGCCCTCAGGCAGGCCCTTGCCGCCGATGGCGATGGGCACCGCCGCCAGCGTGTGGCTGGTCAGGGCCAGCGGCCGCCCTGAGTCGTCCATGAGCGCCTCGCCCGTCTTCTTATGTCGCTGTGCACAAGCAGTTGTAGATGTCAAAGGGTGCCGCGAGCAGTTTGCAAGGGCAGCATGCAGCGACCAGACCACCTGGCGCTCGGCTGATCTGTGTACCTGACCCGCACACAGTGCGGGTGAGCATCAGCCCGTGAGCGGCCGTGCTTCAGCACATGCAGGGACGTTTTCACGCCGCGGGGGTTGTAGCAGCTGTTCCAGCATGACGCATGGCAACTGTCATCGCCGCCGCGTGCCTGGACCATGTCGTCGGCGTTGCCGTGGTCGCTGGACACCAGCCAGCGGCCGCCCATCTTCTCGACCGTCTCCAGCAGGTCGCCCAGGTGGCGGTCCACCGTGGTGCACGCGCGCACGACCGCCTTCAGGTCGCCCGTGTGGCCCACCTGCCGCGGCACCATAGCCATTGTTTTGGGCAAGAATACAGAAATCCGCGTAATTTGATGGTGCAGCCATCCGCCGCAGATTACGTTCCTGCAAATGATCATGTGCAGAGCACATATACAGCATCAGCGGCAGCACGAGCCCACTACAAAAGCCATGATGTTGCATGAACTTGCAGGCTCGTCCATGCGCAAGGTGGGTGAGAGTCTATGCAGTAACGGGCACGCACCATGTCGGGGTTGGCGTAGTTGACGCGGACCATCTGGAACCGCTTGCTGAGCAGCGCCTCCTTGCCGGCCTCCGTGATCTCGAAGGCCTTCATGTCCGGCGCCTCGTTGAACGGGCAACTATCGCTGGGGATCTGCATGGTGTGCATGCGATCATCTCTGCATGCCTTGCCTCAGCAGACAAGCACAGGCTGCGGAGAGGCCAAAGCTGCAGCAGTGCAGCACGCAAAGCAAAGATGTGCAAGTTTAGGATAAGGATTAGGGTTAGGGTTACTGCACCTGCGAGTTTTGAAACCCTCGATACGAAACCTGAGCAGATGTGCGTGCATGGATCACCACTAAAATCTGATGACGCACACCTCAACGAAGGTCTCGAGGTCTTCGCTGAAGTAGCCGCTGCGGTTACCGTTCCAGAAGAAGGTCACGTGGCCGAACTTCTGCGTCTCGCTGCAGGCGAACGTCGACACGCCGTTGGCCGCCAGGTACTGACCGCTGACGTGGTTGATGGCCGGAGGCGGCACCAGGAAGTTCGCCGGCAGCTTCAGGTCACCATCGTACTGCATCATCCCCACGAACCGCGTCTGCGCATCAGCAGCCGAGACTTGTTCATGGCGATGCTGCTCCGCGCTCCAAACAGCCTGCGCTGTCGTACGTGATACGATCGACGCCTGACAAGAATGGTCCCGGACAATGCTGACTGTTATGCTGCCACATGGCGTGGTGCGTTCGTGGCAGTGTGTTGCAGCGGCTCAATCAACATCGCCAGACCGTCCTCGGTATGAGGCAGACAGCTAGTTGTACCTTCGGGAAGCGCTTGCGGCCGAACGCCTTGAAGTCCTCGTACTCGAACGCCTTGCTGATCTCTACCATCCGGTCTGACCGGAAATTGAATAGCACCACCTGTTGAGGCATGACACCCTACCCTCAGCCAGCTGGACAGAGCAGTGCAGGCAGCGGCACTGCATAATGCGATGAAAGCATTATTGTGTGGGATCCCTTCGCAGCACAGCAATTGCCATCGCATAGCACTTTTAGGCGGGTAGGCGGCATGCGCTTCTGCCAGCAACCCGGCCGAGTAGGGCGCACCGAGTCGCCATCCTCAATGGGGCCGACCGGCTTGTCGTCGTCGTCAACGATGACGAATGGCGGCAGCCACTGGTCCGAGACCGGCTTGTCCTCGCCTCCCTGCAACACAGGTGTCCGTGGCATCCACTCTAAGAACATGCTGTAGGCTCTGAGAGCCTGTGTGAGTAAGGTCACGTGTTGGGCACAAGGGTCCTGGGTAGGTGACGTCTCCAAACAGCCGCTGCAGATGTCCACAAGCCTGGCAACCGCATCATCTCAGGCTTGTGTGCACCAGAATGTCCACCAGCGGCTGGCGCACCCTGAGTGTGGTGACGGCTGTGAGCGCGTCCTTGAAGGTGTGGTCGGCATGTCCCAACACATGCGCGTTCCAGCCGCGCTCCACAATGCGCCAGTCCGCCTGCACTCATGCTCAGCTCTCAGCTTTTCTTGCCCACGTGTTACAGGTCCCTGAAACGCCCCGCATGCAGGGCCACGATTTGATCTCAAGAACTACCTCACTAAATGGTGACGCTCATGCACTTCACCGGAGTTCGATTGGCTTATGGGCGGCGGAACTCTGAGCATACGGCCGCCTGCCTGACAGAGGAGCACAGTAAGGACATAGGTACTGGAAGAATATCGTGCTGCACGGCACCTCATATCTGTCCATGGTCACACACATGCGGCCGCCGCCGGAAGCTATCCTGGCATCCACCCCGTCCTTTGACACAGCCGCCAGGTCATCCTGCGACGCTTCAGCGTGCCGTGTCAGAGCAGTGTTCGGGTTTACGTCCCAATGCAAGCTTGCATGCAAGTCGCCCGAAGCAGCTGGGTAGAGTGCGGACGCGCAAGTATGCCCCCACGATGACACTTGCTCGCTCGGTCGCATGATGCACAGCGGCGACGGGCTTCTGTGCCGTAATAGAGTACCTGGAGCTGCGTGACGAACTTCTTGGAGGTGCCGTCCGGCACGTCGCGGCCGTCGGTCAGCACGTGCACGCGGACCCGCTTGGCACCACGCTTGACGACGCCCTTCACGAAGCCGACCAGCTGGTCGTACCGCGAGTGGACGCCTGCGCTCAGGCCCGTACACACGGGTCAGCGCAGTGGCAGAGCAGGCGGAGCTGAGGTTCATCGATCGTCCTGGGAGTCCCTGGGTTTCGTCGGGCTGGTGCAGCATGGCTATGTAGTTAGTCGAAGTTGAGTATATGGGATGGGCACACAGCCTGGGCCGGCACGCTGCCAGAGGACGTACCACCGTCGGACAGCAGGCCGATGAAGTGCACGGTGTTGTCCTCGAACGAGGGCTTGATGTGCTTGAAGCCGTCGCCAGACCAGGCGCTGCCATCCTCCAGTGCGATGTCCACCAGCCTTGCGCCCTGCAGCACATGTCGCTAAGGGTTGATCATGCTCGACGAGCTGACATCCAGCTGCCGGGCCGTCGGCTTCGTCATGCTGCATGATAACAAGCTCAGCCCTAAAGGTGTGCAAACATCGCGTCTGTGCCATGTCGGCGAAATGTGCTACTGGTCGCACTAAATGGCCTTGATTGCGCTAGCAGCTAGGGTAAGCTGCCTCATATGCTGCAGGCCATGAGCATCAAGGCCACCGGCATCAGCCGATGCAGCTGCACTCCCGTGGCTGCTTGTCCCGTCCGCTGCTGCCAGCCTTGGGCGCACCTGGTCGACGACCTGCCCGGAGCCCAGCGCGTTGTGGCCCACCTCGCTGTTGCCCATGTCCGCATCGCTGGGCAGCCCGACCGCCGTGCCGTGCGCCTTCACAGTCCTGCAATAGTGTCCATGCACCGGTGAAGCTGGCAATTGTGCAGTGGATTGCTCAGCAAGGTGGCACGACAGGCACTGATAGCTCGTGCAAAAGTCGGGCGCCGAGGCGAGATGTATGGGCAACCCGGGGCAAACTATCTCTGCACATAGGATACATCGGTCGATGCATGCCGTGGTGACGCTTCACTGCTCCGGCCGGGCGAGTCACATCATGCACGATGGGCTCCGTTGCCACAGGCACAGACCGTCAAGCCGTAATTCGTACGCACACCTGAAACGCTCCGAGCCGAGCTTCTTGAGGCGATCATACACGGGGGTGTCCGCGACGTGGATCGCGTTCCATTGATCCTCCGTGTTGTAGCCGAAGCCATCAAGGATGCACACCAGCACGGGGCCGTCAGGCTTGGCGATGCTCGGGTGGGGCTTCAGAGGAAAGTCGGCCGCTGACACTGGCGCCATGACTGAGGTGATGAGCTCTCAATGCACTCCCACCCAGCAGCACAGCCAGATTCTAGGGTTGCGTCATTGATGGGAGCTTCTCCAGTCAGCAGCTTGATCGGCTTCGCGACCGGGAGGGCAACCAAAGGTGGACCGTCGACACAGGCGAACAGCTCCTGCGGTGGACTGCTGCACGACTACTAGCTCCCCTGCCGGCTGCGCCTGCATAGCCTCTCATCCCGAAGGACATCGGTCCGCGTCATCTTTTGCCGCTCGCCACATGACTGCCAAGGTGATCTGCGCGCAGAGCGATATGCCTTCTCATCGTCTGTCAGTCACGTCCGTCATGCTAGGTTCGCGCTAGGTCCAGAGGTGAGTTCAAATACAGGCTCAGACCGGCTTACTCGAGGGGCCAATCTGCACCAACAGCCGTGGTCCCACGCAGGTGCAGACGGTGGAGGGGTCGGCGTGCTTCAGTGACCTTCCACTGCCCCTCGCACTGCGCATCGTGTGCGAAGCGCTGGGAGCGGAGGGCGCAACGCTCTGCGCTTGGCTGCAGCTGAGCCTCGTTTGCAGGGCATGGCGGGAGCTCATGCGGCCCGAATGCATTGCATTGGCGCTGCCATCGGACGATGTGCCGACGGCACAATGGCAAGCGCTGCGGCGGTGGGTGCGGACGACAAGCGTGCGTATCAGTTCCCTGCAGCTGGGGGCAGTATCATCATCTCCACGCGTGCTCGGTGAGTCGTAGCTCACAGCCAACGGCCGACATGCAGACTGCATCTGTTGCCTCACAAGGCCAGAACAGCCTGCCGCTGAACTTGAGTGAGCAGTGGTCTCGTGTGAGAGAATACAGTCTCAGTGGGATCACACATTGCGATTACGGAATTATAATATCTCTAAGACTTTAGGACTTTAACAATCGGCTTCGCAAGGGGATGTCTGCGCGCTGCAGGGCACGTGGGCGCCCCGTCCGGCGGGCTCAGGAGGCATTCGGGAGAGCGGCCCTGCACACTGCTGCAGGGCATTGCAAACCCGCTGCCCAGCTCAAAGTACACGCTTAGAAAGGCAGGTGGCGTGTGGGCCGGCGGAGGCGTCACCACCGCCAACGTCCTGGTGTGTATGACCTGCCACACGCAGGCTAAAAGTGTCTCCGTGTGATCGTGTCGGTTGATATCACACTAATGGTGCGTGTCTGTGTGATGACAACAAAGCACTCATTGGGCTGTCCAGCGGTGTCGCAGGAGGCCCTGGCGGCAAAGCAGCATGAGGGCATCTTTGTAGGCTGGTCAAACGATGGCACGTGCGGACAGAACAGGGTGCGCGCTGCGCCCGAGCACCTTGGTCACCTTGGTCACCTTGCCAGCTCGCGTAACATGGGGCTGTTCCTCAGCAAGTGGCCTGTGAGCATTGTTGACCGGGTTGGGTGTGTTCGCCTCAGATCAGCCCGGCATGGACGGACCTGAGCGGCTTCAGCCGGCTGCACAGTCTGTCGCTGATTGACTACCCTTATGCCGGACACATCGTGAACAGCCCCATGGTCTGCCTCCCGCGGTGTCTGCGCAGACTGGACATCACTGATCTCCCCAATTTTCAGGTCCGCCTGCGGCTCATGCTGCCCTGCTATGCTTACATTCCGTCCACTAGCGGCAGCGCTCACTCTTGCTCAGCAATCATGTTGCTGGCAAGAGCAGGCCTGTACCGTGAGTGGCTGCCACATAGCACTTGGTCTGTAAGCATCGATTGGAACCAGCGTGGAGGACGATGTGCTGCTCACACGACGCTGCTTGTGCTACAGTGCCGCAGCCTCCAGGGCTGCACCGAGCTCGAGGACTTGAGCCTCTTGTTCGGCTTCGCCAGCAAGGACGGTGTCTTTTACGATCTGGACGGCCTGCCCGACTCCGTACGCACCGTCAGCATCCGCGCCCCATCGGCACGCGTTAAGGTCCGCTTTCTAACAGTCCGCAATAACTCAATATGTCCGGAGAGTCGAAGTCCTGGTTGTGATCCTGGCATCTGGAACATGAATTTACCCCTCCGTGGCTGCAGGTCCGCGCTGCGGCGACCGATGGCTGCACTGTGGCCGCGCCATCCGCAGGCCTGCACTTCGAATGCTTGACCCTCCAGTTCCTGGGGCAGTCGGCACGCTTCCCGGCCTCGTGCGCGGTCAGCATTCGGGCAGGCGTGCTGGAGAACGATGGCTTGGGCGGACCCCTGGTAACTCCTTGACCCTACCTTCAGCGCTCTTGTTTGTGCTTTCTAGGCAGATGCCATAAGGTTCCTGTCAAAATATTCATGTTGCACAGCGGTGTGGTGACTGCTCGTTTTGACGAGCATGACCACAATGCAGTCTCAGCTCATGGAGACGCACTGTTGCGTTCAGCGGTCAGAGACGTTTACAGTGTTGTCCCTCAACATGCGTGGACATCACCAACGCAGGTCCCCGCAACGCCATGGCACCTAGAGCAGTCGGTCGAGCGCCTGGTGTCCTGGTCGGCAGCTTGCGGCGCCGCGAGCGTCAGCGTCGGACCGCGCGGCGGCGACGGCTTCAAGGTCGAAGGTCACGGAGTTGTCACGATGCTATGCCCTACTTCCCGACGGGTCACTGAGATCTTCAGAGCGGCGTGTCCGCGGCATGATCTGCACTGCAGCTTCTGCAGCGACGGCGATATTGGCGAGAGCATCACATTGTATCGACGACTGTGACACGCATGCAAGTGCAAGCCTGTGTATTTGGCAGAAGCCAGTGTGCGTTCCATGTGGGTTTCCGGACGCACTTCTGTGTCCTGGGTTTCATTATAGAGCTCCACAACAAGATTCGTCACTTCGTGCGTTGGCAGCTAGTAGGTTGGCTTCTAAGTGCGCTACAGCTCGGTGGGTTTGCCTGGCTCGTTGCCGAATTTGATGCCTGAAGCATAGATGTCTCTAAACACTGCTCCAAAGTCAGCGTCTTGATCGACCTGCATACGGCGCCATTTGGAGCCTCAGCATGCGCGTGGTGCAGTTTGCAGAGCGTAGGCGCACGTTGTAACGCAAATGCTGTCACCTGTTTGTAGAGCTGCTCTGCTGTGCGGCCCATATGCAGAGGTGCAGCGCAGGTCTGCGCTGCCGTTGCTGCCAGGCGGAGGTCCTTCAGCATGAGAGCAGCACTGAACCCATCGCTGTAGCCCCGCGAGGCTGGCACGCCTTCCATGACGCCCTGTGACGCAGACATCATCACGTCTTGCCGTTCGCAACGCCAATATTGTACTACTACACGGGAAGCAAGAAGGGGGTGCGCGAGCTGCTGTAAATCAAAATGCTGCACACCGGTCAGCTGTCATCACTTTACCACCAAGTCATAGGAGTAGCATCGTTAATGTAGAGTCCTCGCACAAGATAGTCTTGGTAAAGCCCGAGGCTGCGGGCTGGCAGTTTCTCACCTTCAACACTACAAAGCTACAGCACGGGACCTGCTCTGACCTGGCCTGCACACCGGGCATGGGTTGTAGCTGTCGCTGGCCCAGCACTGGGCTGAGGAGCTGTTGAAGACGGACGACAGCAGCGCCGGATCCAGGCCCAGCCGCCTGCCCAGGCTCAGCCCCTCGGCGACGCCCGCCATGGACACTGCAGCGCAGCAGCGCTGGGCTCGGTGCTGACCGCGTGCGACCGCTGGTTGATACATTAAGAAGGGTGACATGGCCAGGCTATCATGTGCGACAGGATCCGTCCAAGCGACGGGTCCAATCATGCCATGGCCATCGGGCAGATCTTGACCGCACAGCCTTAAGCGACCCAGCACAACAAAAGCTGCCGCTGAACAGCAACCCCCGTCAATGACACCTGCCAGCACGAGGTTGTTGCACAGCTTTGCTGCCTGCCCCGCGCTGGGCCCGCCGCAGTGTATTGACCTGCCGCCCATGACGCTGAGCAGCGGCTGCGCGGCGCTGAATGCCGCTGGTGATCCGCCACACTGCACGCATGGTGGTTCATCACAGCCTTGCTGTGAGTCCAAGTCATATCGCAGGCTGATGTGCAATCCCGTGGCGTACGCTAGAGACAAGTGGCGCAGACAGAACAAGCACTGTTGCACGAGCGCATGCCAACTAAGATCTTGGGTTGTGGACGCACCATGAATGTCAACGTGGCGGCCTGGGCACCGACAACACCACCCGAAACGGGCGCGTCAACCATGACCGGGCTGCTCCGCTCCCAGCCAGCCACAGGTTCGACCTGCCAGCGAGCATCTGTTGCATGACTGCGATTTTGGTGTCTGCATCCTGCAACCATGGCCATTGCAAAAATGCAAAGGCCATACAGATACGGCAAATCTGCACATAAGGTCACACGAGCCCAAGGTGCCTTCACGGGATACCACGCAGAGCAGGGTGCCTGCGCACACCTCAGGGTGCAGGGGCGCCGCTTCGGCCGCCTCGGCGACCCGCCGCGCCGTCGGAGGGTCGATGGTGCTGCAGTCAAGCAGCAGGCGCGGCCGGACGCCGCCCGCCGCAGCCAGCGCCCCGCCCGCCCCGCAGTACACCTCCTCTACCGCTGAGGGGCTGGGCAGCATCGTAATCATGGCGTCCATGCCTGCGTCGAGCACAGGAGCGGAGCTTTCATGGACATGTTGCCATGAAGCATCGGCCACGCTGCGGATTTGTCTAAGTACGTGTCAGTCCGTTGCAGTGTAGGCTTGAACATCCCATACTGCTTCACACTGCTGGCACACCGCCTGTGCTAGCTTGCAGAGACGGCTCTGAAGGTGTCAACGTCGAGTTTTGGGACGATGCGTTCTCGATGAACACCACGAGCTGTGGCTGATCACACCTGGTGTTGCGGCCAGCTGCGCGGGTGAGCTGCTGACTGAGGCGCCCAGCGCCGACAGACGGTCCGCGGCCGCGTCGTTGGTGTCGAAGACGACCAGCCTCACGCCGGCTCGCAGGAGGCTGCTGGCCATGTGGAATCCCATGGTGCCGACGCCCACGACGCCCACGAACGCAGACTCCTATGCAGGACACCCTCCTTGCGTAATGCCATTGGTGGGGCTCAAGCCAGACCATGCAGACCACAAAGCACCGGCGCGTTATGGTCTATTGTGGTACGGATGAGCCTTGACAAGTGCTTTCAGGGCAGGCCCGTGTTGCGTACAGAGTGGCACCGACCATGCGCAGCGCACGCAGGCATGTGTTGCTGTCCGTTGAGCTCTCGAGGCAGTTGTATAGGCAATAGGCGCACGTCGGAGGTGCCAGTCGGACTTGGCATCCCGCCCAAGCATCTGGCAGGCTGTCCATGCTGAGCCAACACCTGGGTAGTGCGGGGACAAAGTCTGCACACACGTCTCAACATGATGGCAAGGGTGCTGTTCACTCTGCACCTGTTCAGACACTCGAGAGACAGAGGGTGCAACCGGAAGTATTGCGGGTGTGCTGACGTGGAACAGCCCTTCAATTTTGGTGTTGCAGATTCGACCAATGACTTCTGGACAATTGTTCCACGCCTGCCTCGCATGTGTCGAGCCTGTATGAAGCTTGACGAGGAAGCGTGACTACTTTGACACAATATGATCCTTGCCCAGACTCGCGGCGCGCCTGGTTGCATAGTCCGATCTCCGTGTGCACGGCGTGCATGCCAGAAGGTGCAAGGCTGGCACCCCACCCGGCGTCAAGATCGCCGCTGCCGGCTTCGGCGGCCAGCAGCGCAGGAGGATGATCAGGCAACCGCCTTTCACTGACACGCGCTGACCTGGCCACTGCTGAAGTCTCAGCAACGCAGTGGTTGATCACAAGGTGAGCCATGACCGGCAGGGATCTCCGCCACAGCCGCCACCTCAAGGCGGATCCAAGCCTCCGGCGGGTGGCGGTCCCGTCGGCGTCGCCGCGCCGGAGCGCAGCTTGCAACTGCCGAGGGACGTCATCGAGCGGCTGCGCACCTCCGTGTTCGGCTTCGACACGCTGTTCGTGACGTCGGTGGAAAACTATGCAGCGGACGGGGTGCTGTTCAAGGGCAACCTGCGGGGCGACCCGGCGACGCTGTACCCGCGCATGGCGTCCCGCCTGAAGGTCTGCCGCGTATCCCTTCCTGAAGGAAAATTTAGGGTAGCATCAGCTGCTGTGTCGCCTGCTGATCGAGCGATAGCTGTGTGTAGACCCGTCGCTCTGCGTAGAGCCCTGGCTCCTGCAAGGGACTGGCAACCATGGTACTTGTGCACAATTTGACCTCGACGGCAGGAGGTCGCTGAGAGGCCGTGGGTGCCAAGAACCCTGCGAGTCCACGAGCGCCAAAGATCTGTCGTGGGCTGTGGCAGGATACCTTGGGCGACGCATACGTGCTGTTCCTGCTGGAGGATTCCAAGACGGGGTCGCCGATCGCCGTGGTGCTGCCTGCGGAGTCGATGCGTGCGCAGGAGCAAGCGGCGGAGCAGGTGTTGCCACAGGCGCGTTGACGCCCGAAGCAGGCTGCGGTCACGTGTAGGCCGCCGTCATCATGGCCATCATGCAGACGCTTTCGTATGGATGTGCTCCCCTATTGCAGCCGCGCGTGGATGAAGGTTGATTCAGCCTAGCGGCACGCATCAGCTGCGGTATGCCAACAGCGCTTGACCCTGATCGAGGCGGTTCAGGAGATGCGCTGCTGCATGCGCTCTGCATGTTTGGGCTAAACAGACAAGCGACGGCAACCTGTGCGGTTGGTTTGCGCAGGGACCGGTGGCTGGCGTGCTCGCACTAGCCACGCTGGGCACAGCGCTGTTCACATACGGTGTCCCGCTGCTTGACCCAGCCAGCATCACCGCCGAAACCTTTCAGTCTGCACTGCCCGGCACTGCGCTTCTGGCTGCCGTGCTTGCAGTGCATGAGGGCGGACATCAATGGGTGCGGTGCTGAGCTGTAGGTGGAATGCGCTCTGAGCACTTTCGAAAGATTGACGAAGAATGCAAATCTGCATGAGCTTTTGCCTTTTCAGTGCATGCATGTAGCATGCCGGATGCATGCCATACATGCATGCCAAGAGTCAACCACTCATAGTCACACGTCACCATGGACAGGGGCAGGCAACAAGGCCTGCAGCCACAGCACGTGTCCAACGCGGTCTGTTACCTGCCAGCTGCGTTGCGCGCAGGCAGCACGAAGACATGGCGCACAGCTGGCGCCGCCGCTGCTCGTGCCGGCGGCACTCGGGCTGCTGGGCAGCTTCGGGACCATCACGCGGGTCCGGAACACCCTCAGCAGCAGGTGCTAGGCCTCGCTGACGGTAATGGTGCCGGTGAGATGCTGACAGCAGTGCGGGTCAGCAGCGCGATTACGCCGGGCTCAGGCGCAAGTGCGTGTCTCAGGACAGCGCTGCTGGAGATCGGTGCAGCGGGACCACTGGCAGGGGGCGGCCTGTCGCTCCTGCTGGTCCTCGTTGGGCTTGGACTGGCGAGTGCAGGCGTCGGCACGATCCCCGTGGAACCCGCGGCCTTTGAGGACTCGCTACTGCTCGCTACCCTCGGTGAGCCTCCGGTGTTGCAGCTCATGCAGGCTGCAGACAGACTGTCACCCAGCACCCAACACGGGCAAATCGGACAGGGCGGCCAGTAGCTGGCCATTGGCAGCCACCTGACATTGTAACGCTTGACGCTTGCAGTCATTGTGACGGTCAGACTTGACTTGTGCAGGGAAGCTATTCCTCGGCGACCGTCTAGCGTCGCAGCCAATGGTCAACCTGAACCCTGTCGCGCTTGCCGGATGGGCGGGTCTGGTGATCAACGCCCTCAACTCGATCCCGGCAGGCACGCGTCTGAAGACACAGAGCATCATGCCTGTAACCCCAGAACGCCTCCACATTCGGGAATGTCTTTGATGGACCCGCTGCATGAGACTTCCGAGAGCCTAAAAACAGCACATCTACATCTCGCAGAGCATCTTCTGAGGCTGTTGACGCAGGGGAGCTGGACGGAGGTCGGGTCGCGGCAGGGCTGTGGGGACGACCCGCCGGCCGGGCGCTCTCGACGCTGAGCACAATCATCCTTGGCATTGGTACGTAGCAGTAAAAGCATGCATGTGTGAAACCCTTGACAACAGATGCTCAACATCGCGTGTCCAAGCCTGGCAACCGTTCAGCAGGCACTCATTAACACCAGCGTGTGTATGCAGGGGGTATCTTCGACAGTCTGAGCTTGTACTGGGTCCTCTTCGTGGTTTTCCTGCAGCGTGGCCCGATACTGCCGGCGAAGGAAGAGCTGTCCTCGCCGCAGGACCCTGCCGCGCGGGCTGCTGCGGTTGCAGTGCTGCTGCTGCCGTTGCTGGTGCTGCTGCCGGCACCGTTTTCAGTATCGGCACCGCAGGATCTCCTGTAGCCGGGCCTGGCGCAGCATTGCGTCAAAGACATGTCCAGATTGTGAAGCACTGCGGAGTGCAGCGCGTGCGAGTCAGTGTTGTGATGTACCGACTGGGAGCGTTGAGCAGCGACAGAGACTTTTTGAGCTGGTATTTCAAGGTCTTGAATCCAGCCCTGTTTGGCTGCCTCTCGAGCGACGCTGGCAAGGGGAGGCACCCTGCACCCGCATCCAGGGATTGCGAGCTGCA
>JAABUX010003882.1_pt1 | contig 19408 bp, 14 predicted proteins | sample 5561851 | NCBI WGS metagenome assembly JAABUX01 (sample SAMN10711883, study PRJNA513361) | rock metagenome | isolation source: Antarctica rocks | place: Antarctica: Victoria Land, Richard Nunatak red sandstone | collected 2016-01-03 | reverse complement strand
TACAATTCCATCCGGAGACATTCAGCGCTCGGGTACATGACACCCGATGAATACGAGCTGGGATACAGGGAACTCAGTCAACTGGCAGCCTAATCCGGTGTCCAAAAAAGCGGGAACACTCCAGTTCGCCGGGCTTGTGATGGCGCTATTCGGCCTGACCCTCGTGCTCGTGTCGCCGTTCCGCGCCTGGATGATCGATCGGCACGGGCCGCGCCGGGTGCTGCCGCCGATGGCAGCGGGCTTCGCTGCCGTGCTGGTCGCTATCGCGGTGATCCCGGCCCGCTCCGGCGTGAACGATGCGGCGATCGCCGTGCTGGCCGCTGCAGCAGGCGCCTGCGCACCTCCGCTTGGCGTGGTGATGCGGACGTTGTGGAGTGCGCTGATCGACGACCGCAATCTCCTTCAAACCGCCTACAGCCTTGACGGCGTCGCCGAGGAACTGCTGAATGTGACCGGGCCCCTGATCGTCGGGGTGATCGTGGTCGTGGCGGCGCCAGTCGCCGGGCTCCTGGTCAGTGCCGGGCTGGTGGTGGCGGGGACCGGGCTGTTCCTCCGGTCGCCCGCATTGCGCCGACGGCCGACCCCGGTGGCCGGGCCGGCGTCAGGTACCCCGGACGCGGCACCGGGGCAGGCGGGTACGGGCCGCGCGGTCGCGCCGGTGGCGTTCGCCACCGGCGCGATCGGGCTGTGCCTGGGCGGACTCGGGCTGGTCATCGTGGCGTTCAGCCAGGCCCGGCACAATGCCGCCGCGGTGGCGTGGATCGAGGCGGTGCTGTCGGTCGGCAGCGCGCTGGGCGGCCTCGGTTACGGCGCGGTGGCCTGGCGGATCTCCGCGCAGCGCCGGCTCGCCCTGCTGGCCGCGGGTCTGGCAGTCGTCCTGATCCCGGCCGCGCTGAGCCCGAATCTGCTCGTGCTGGCCTTGTTCATCGGCCTGGCCGGGGTGCTGGTAGCCCCGGCCCTGGCCACCGCCTACGTCCTCACCGACGGCCTGGCATCGCCGAAGGCACGAAACCGTGCGGGGAGCTGGGTCAACAGCGGCTTCAACGCGGGCAACTCAGCGGGGGCGATGCTGTCCGGGCAGCTGGTCGGGCGGATTCCGCTGGGCGCCTGCCTGCCGGTGCTAGCAGCTCCGGCGTTGCTGGCAGTCGTGCCCCTGCTGCGAGCCGGCTCACGCCGCCCAAAGATCACCATCAGCGACTAGTGCGGGTGCGCAGTTCGTGTTCCGCAAGCTTGAGGAGGCGAGCCATGGCAGGTGAGACTGCAGCGAACCGGTCGGCGATGAGGGCGACGGTCGTCGGGTTGGCCGATTCCAGCTCCTGGTAATCGATTTCACCAACCTCGGCGTAGGCAGCGAGGCGTGCTGTCGCCATTTCGCGGGCCAGGTCGACGAGTCTGGGATCGTCGGGGCTCCAGGCCGCAGCACGGGCGAGCATTATGTAGGTCGCGCTCAGCCCCGGGTCGGCAAGATACTGGAGTTTGAGTTCTGCCCAGTGGTCCACGTCGTCGGGCGAGGCGACCGTCCAGAGGATCCATCCGTCGCGCTCCATGGCGATGACAGGCTCGGGGACGCCGAGGCTGCGCAGATGATCGAGCAGCGTCACGACCGACGGCACCAGGTAGAGGCTCTCGCCGGCGGTCAGCTGCCGGACCTGTGCCTTGCGCTGCCTGAGGGCCTTGATACGTGCATCGATGTCGCGTTCGATGTTAGCGATCGTGGCGGTCAGCGTGTCGTGGCCGGCGTGCAGTACGGCGGGGATCTCGCTCAAAGGGATCCCCGCATCCCGCAGCACTTTGATGCGGGTGAGGTCGATGACGGCTTGCGCGTCGTAGTTGCGATAGCCGACGTCGTCGCGGCCCGGTTCGGGGAGCAGTCCTAGCCGGTGATAGTGGCGCACCGCCTTCACGGTGACCCCGACGTGAGCGGCGAGCTGTCCGATCGTCAGCATTCTTCCGCCCCTAGTCACCGTGGCGCCCTGCGGTTGAACACCGTTTGCGCCCAGACGTATCCGACGAGACCGACTCCGACGCACCATGCGACGGCGATCCATCCGTGGCTGCCGACGGGGCCGCCGATCAGCAGCCCTCGAAGCACGTCGAGGATCTGGGTCATCGGCTCGTTCGCGGTGAACGCCTGCAACCAACCGGGCATCGTGTCCGTCGGGGCGAACGCGCCGCTAAGAAACGGCAGCAGGGTCACGATCAGCGCCAGGCTTCCTACTCCGGTGGCCGTCTTGGCCGCAAGGCCGAAGGCCGTCCCAAGCCACGCGAACGCGACGAGCATCAGTGTGACGACGCCGAGCGCCGCCAGCCACTCGATCGGGCTGGCCGTGGGGTGAAACCCGAGCGGGAGCGCAAGGACAACGACTACTGCGAGCCCGACAAGGGAGCGCAGCGTGGAGCCGATGACGTGGCCGAGGAGCACTGCGGACCGGGCGATGGACATCGTGCGGAATCGGTCGATGATTCCCTCGCTGACGTCTGCGTACACGCTGAGGGCCGTCGCCTGGACTGAGTAGGCCACGCCCAAGATAATGATTCCGGGAACCACGTAGTCGATGTATTTGATACCGCCGGTATTGAGTGCGCCGCCGAATGCGTAGGTGAACAACAGGAGCATCATCAGCGGCACGAGTACCGAGATGATCAGCACGGCGGGATTGCGTCTGGTGTGGCGAAGAACCCGCCGCACCATCGTGGTCGAGTCAGACACCGCGTAGGCCAGAGTGGTCATGACCCGGAAACCTCCCGATCGAGGACCCGATCGCCGAGTCGGCTCGCTGAGCTGCCGGTGAGGGTAAAGAAGACGTCGTCGAGATCTGGCGCGTGAATCGAGTAACTGTCTACGACGACCGACTGGCCGCCGAAGCGGCCGACCAGGGTCCGCAACGAGGCGAAGCTGCCGTCGGTGGGAACCTGCAATGTCAATGCATCGTTGTTGCGTGGCACCTCTCCGAGCACTCGGGCAGCTGCCTCCAGATCGGCCTCATCGACGAATCGCAGTGTGACGTTTCCGCCGGGGATCAGCCGCTTCAGCTCCGCAGGAGTGCCGTCTGCAATGATCCTCCCGTTGTCCAGCAATGCGATCCGGTCGGCGAGGAGATCAGCTTCTTGAAGGTTCTGGGTGGTGAGGAAGATGGTGACGCCACTCGCGGCGAGTTCGCGCACGATCTGCCACATCGTCTGACGGCTGCGCGGGTCCAGGCCTGTGGTCGGCTCGTCGAGGAACACGACGCGTGGCTTGCCCATCAGTCCCATCGCCAGGTCGAGACGGCGGATCATGCCGCCCGAGTAAGTCGCCGCGCACCGCTTCGATGCATCGACGAGATCGAACCGTTCGAGCAGCTCCGTCGCGCGGCGCCGAGATTCCTTACGCGGGATGTGATGGAGGTCCCCCATCAGGATCAGGTTCTCCTCGCCGGTGAACAGCTTGTCCACCGCCGAGAACTGACCGGTGACAGCTATCGCGGCTCGCACCGAATCGGGTTCCTCGGTGACACTGTGATCAGCTACCCGTAGGACCCCGGCATCGGCCCGAATGAGTGTCGTCAGGATCTGGACGATGGTGGTCTTGCCAGCACCGTTCGGTCCGAGCAGCGAGAAGACCGTTCCCGCAGAGATGCTCAAATCGATTCCGTCGAGCACAGTCTGCTCGCCGTAGGACTTGCGCAGCCCTGTTGCAGCGATCGCCAGCGGCGAAGGCGAGGTGACCGTCATGGTGCGAGCGTCTGTCGTCGTGTACTCATGACCGTAGTGTCCGACCTTGACCCTGGGTCAATGTCAAGGTGCCGTTGCCGGTGGCGGCGGGGAGCGCGCGCCCGGAGCCGCGCAGGTCATTCCCGGGTCGCTGGGCTAGCCGGATTCGCTGGGCTTGCTGGATTCACTGGGCTGGCCGGATTCACTGCGGCGGGCGCGGGCACGGCGCTTGCCCTCGTGCATTGCCTGCACCCGGGCAACCGGGATGGCCCGGCCCTCCTCGACCAGGCTGGCGGCCAGATGCTGGGGCGGCGGCATCTGGCCGGCCCAGGGATCACCGTCAGCGACCAGCGCGGCAGCTGTGTGCACGGTGAAATCAGCGGGCGCGACCCGGTCCAGGTCGGCCCACGCAACCGGGAACGACACCGGGGCGCCGGGGCGCACGCGCGGGCTGTAGACCGCCGCCACGGTAGCGCCGCCGGCCCGGGTCGAGTCCAGGAAGACCTTCCCGCCCCGGTCTTCGCGGATGAACGCCGTGGTCGCCAGCTGCGGGTCCAGCCGCTCGGCGCGGACAGCGATCGCCCGGGTCGCCGCGGCCGCCTGCTCGGCGGTCGCCGCCTCGACCGGCACGAACACGTGCACGCCCTTTGACCCGCTGGTCTTGACCGCACCGGACAGCCCGGCGTCGGCCAGGGCCTGGCGGACCAGCAGGGCGGCCCGGACGGCGAGGCCGAACGCGTCGCCCGATGGCGGGTCCAGGTCCAGCACCAGGTAGGTGGGGTGATCCCAGTCCCCGGCCCGGACCAGCGTCGGGTGGTACTCCACCGCGCGCTGGTTAGCCAGCCACAGCAGGGTCCGCCGGTCGTCGCATAGCGGGTATGCCACCTCGCGTTTCGAGGCTGCCGCCCAGACCGGAACCGTCCGCACCCACGGCGGCGTGTACTTCGGAGCATTTTTCTGCATGAACGGGGCCTGGCCGCGCAGCACCCGGACTACCGACAGTGGCCGTCCCGTCAGCGCCGGGATGATGGCGTCGCGAACGGCGTCCAGGTAGTCGACCAGATTCCGCTTGGTGGCCGTCGCGCCGTCGAACAGCGGCTGGTCCAGGTTAGTCAGCGACACGCCGTGCCGCTCCTCACCGCCGCTCACCTGGCCACCTTCGCACCGATCCGGCCGTGACGCGAATTGCACGAACGCCAGCGGCCGGCCCGGGGACGTACCGGGCCGGCCGCGGCGTGCGCCGGCGTCAGGAGACGTTCAGCGCATTGTCATCGTTGAAGAAACTGGTGTTGTAGCCGCTCAGAGTCTCGTTGCCGGTGTACTTGATCGTGATTTTCTGCCCGATGTACGGGGCGAGTGAGTAGGAATGCTGGCTGTACCCGCTGGTGGCGTTCTGATTGGACAGGGTCGCCAGGGTCGAAAGGACGGTACCGCTGGAGTTGAGCACCTGGACGGCGAAGGTGTCATAGGCGGCATTGGCCGGGGCGTTGGTGGAGATGTCGAGCCAGAACGACAGGGTTGCGTTCTTGCAGCCCGCCGGGATCGTGACGGTCTGGGAGAGGGTGTCGGTGTGCTGCGTGCCGTAGCCGTCCAGCCATGCCAGCCACGAGCCCGAGTGCGCCACCGCGCCCGCCGAGGTGTTGGCCAGCACGCCGGCCGTGGCAGTCCACGGCGCGATGCTGCCGCTCTCAAATCCCGGGTTGCCCAGTAGCTGCGCTGCCGTACAGCCGCCACCGCCGCCGCCAGAGCTGATCGTCCAGGTGAACGAGGCTGAGCCGTGCGCCCCGGTGGTGTCAGTCGCAGTGACAGTGACGCTGGAGGTGCCCGCCTTGGCGGGAGTGCCGCTGATCAGGCCGGTGACGGAGTTAACGGACAGGCCCGCCGGGAGGCCGGTGGCGCTGTACGTCAGCGTCTGGCCGCCAGCTGAGTCGGTGGCCCTGAGCTGCAGGCTGACCGGCACGCCGACAGTACCTGACTGGCTGCCAGGATTGGTCATCGTCACTACGTTGCCGCCGTTAGCGACAATGGCATGGCTTGCCTCGCAGCTCCCGTTGCCGCCCGCACCGTCATTCCCCCAGGTGGTCTGCATGGCGAACGTGCCGGTGGCCGTGGTGAGATCAAACGACCCGCCACTGGTTCCGGGCGTGACCCATGCGCACTTGTCGCCGTTTTCGGCGCCGCCGGAGTCGGTCCAGCCGCCGGGCGGGTTCTGGTCAGTGATCGTCTCGGCGTACTCGTGACCGCCGACGATCGACAGGCCGTCGAGCGTGCCGTTGCCGTTCACGAAGTTCTGCCCGCAGGACGCGCCGGCGTCGGTGAGGTACGGCATGTTGGTGAAAGCAATGTCGCCGTAAGGGGAGGTCACCGGGCCGCCGCTGAGCGTGGCGTCACCGTTGTAATCGTGCCAGGCGCAGAACCCGTTGTTCAGCCACCCGTCCGGGTTGGTACCGGTGGGAGAGAGGATCACGTACTGCGCGTTCCGGTTGGCCGCCGCGGTGGTGTTGCCGAAGTGCGCGGCAGCGCTGACGGCTTCCACGCCGAGCTGATGGCCGGTTGCCTGGGCCGGTGACGCGCTGCTCCCATCCACCCAGACACCGGCGAACGCGCCGCCGGCCGGGTAGCCGACATGCTGGGTGCTGCTTACCGGGCACGACTGGGAGCCGGCCGGCACGCCGTCGCAGTACTGCGTCATCACGCCGGACCAGAGCTCGCCGTTGGTCCCGAGGCCCTTATGCAGCTTCTGGACATAGGGCGCTTCCCCGGACGGGTCACCAGACAGGGTGACGTTCCCGTTTCCGTCGGTGCCCTGAGCGCCCCACTGCGAGCCGTAGAAGACCAGGTACACCTTCTCCTTGCCGGTGGTGACCCCGATACCGTTGATGCCGCCGCCGTAGTTGAGATCGTTGGCTGACAGGGCGGCATTTGCCGGCTGCCTGCGCTCCCAGCCGCGCATCTTCGCCTCGACCTTGATGGTCGGGACCACGCCGTGCCGGTAGCTGTGGTGATATGCGGGCGAGTACGGGTTCCGGACCGGGGCCCTGACCGGTGCTCCAGACGGGGCGGCGGTTTGCGCGCCGGTGCTGGTGGCTTGCGCGCCGGTGCTGGCAGCCATACCCGCGGCCGCCAGCGTCAGCGCAGCCGCCACGGTGAGACCCCCGCGGGTGACCCAGTGCCGGATGGAAGTGCAGGGTGACATCTTGCTCCCTTCGACAACACGACCGGTGCGCCGCCTAAGGCGGCGGACCATAATTGCGCCAGTAATACCGGCGCTTGGGCGTACGGTAACCGCGCATTAGGAAGGGGTCAATGTAAACTACGATGCGTGACATTAATTGCAGCCAGTTAGCCTGGCCGGTTGGCGGCCAGGTCGTCCGGCGGCCATGCTGATGTACTTGATCACATTCTGGCCGCGATTTCGCCGGCGGAACCGGAACGGCCTTCGGTGCGTCGAAGTAACTGCCAGCTGAAGGTGTCATCGGCTCAACGGTGGCGGCCGACCGCCACCGTCCTGGAGGTTCGCATGCGCAGTACGTCAATACTTGCCGCCGCGGTGATAATAGGCGCGGCTGGAGTGACTGCAGGCTGCGGGCAGCCGCGGGCTGACGTCCGTCCGGTTAGCCGGGCGACGACTGCCAACTGCGCTGCGCAAGCATCACCAACACGGTCTCGTCCGACGCTGACCATAGATAACGCCGACAACGGCAGGGTGATCTGCGTCCACCGGGGCGCGCGCGTGGTCGTCTTTCTCAGCGGTACGCAGACCCGCAAGTGGGCACCGATCCGGTCTGACTCGGGTGCGCTGACGCCTGCTCCAGACGGGAAACTGGCGCTCAGGATCGGGGTAACAGGGGCGTCGTTCGACGCTGCGCATGGAGGGATCTCACGCATTACCTCTAAGCGACCCGCGTGCCAGCCAGGATCTTCTGCCACGTGCGGCACATCATCGGTGTTTCACGTGATTGTGGTTGTTTCTCGATAGTCACACAGTCACAGATCAGCGTCGCGTACTTGTGAGTCAAGAGTGCCTGCTGATTCTTTCAGGACTTCTACCTGAGTCAGCTTGTGAGATTCTGAGCTACTGCTGTGACGCCTGCATACAGATAGGCAGAGGAACCGGACCGGCGGCATAATTGGGGGCCGTCAATGCGGGCGCTTGCCACGACCGGAGTTACCGGTCCCTGCGGGCAGCCTCCCACGACCGCCACTGCCGCGGGCTACCGCTGGTAGGCCTGCGCAGATGACTGTCCCGTCGGGGCTGCGGGCCGCGGCGTCGCCGGTGAACAGAACCTGGTGGCCGGGTAGGTGGATCGCGATGCTGCCTGGTGTGTGGCCGGGAACGGCCACTGCCACGGCACCGTCGCCGAAGCTGAGCTCGTCACCGTCGGTAAGCTCGCGGTCGATTCGCGGCGGGCCCACCGGCTCTGCTGGATCTGGCTCATGACCTGGTCGTAGATGGGCTGTTCCCAGTCGGCGTGGAAGTGCGTCAGCACCAGCCGCCGCAGCTCCGCGGGCTGGTGTCCGGTCTGGCGGATCGCTTTGGCGATCAGCGGTCCGGAGCCGGGGAGCCCGGTGTCGATGAGGATCAGTCCGTCCGGGTCGTGCCACAGGTAGGCGTGCCCGATCGGAAGGCGGATGAAGTGCAGGCGCGGGATCAGGTCGACGACGTCCATACGGCAACGGTAAGGCCCTGCCAGAGGTGCGTGCCCGGGTCGCTGGCCAGCCAGCGCTCGGCCTTCAGGCGCTCGCACGGTCGCGGTGCGTACTGGGGGGTAGTGACGGCTTGGCGCAGATCAGGTAGAGGTCACATCCGGCAGCAGAGCTGGCGGGCCGGCCCGGTCAGGCCGGGGCGGAGCGGTAATGGCGGCCTAGCAGGTGCAGGCCGTCACGGTAGGTAGGCGCCTCCAGTGTCCAGCCGAGCTGCGCGACAGCTCGGGCGCTGGAGACCCGCAGGCTGCCACCACCCTGGCATACGGCGCCGCGGCCAGCGGCCAGCGCGGAATGACCATGGGCTTCGGCGCCCCGGCGGCGGCGGCCATGGCGGTGAGCATGTCAGCGAAGCTCACCGGCTCGTTGTCGGCGATGTTGTAGGCCTTCCCTGGCGCTCCGCGGGCCAGCGCTGCGGCGGTGGCCGCGGCCGCGTCCTCGATGTAGACCCAGGGCAGCACCCCGGCGCCGCGTACCGCCGGCAGCCTGCGTTTGCGCAGGGACCTGATGATGCCGTCGCTGGCCGCTCCCGGTCCGTACAGCAGGCCGTAGCGCAGGGCGATCCCGTCCAGGCCCGGCGCGGTCAGTACCTGCTGCTCGTTGGAGCGCATGGCCGCGAGGTGCTGCTCGAAACGGCCGTTGCCCGGCGGCCCGAACGGGTCAGCCTCAGTTAGCACCCGGTTGCCCCAGTCACCGAAGCCGTAGCCAAAGACGATCGACTGGGTGATGAACCGTCGGGCGCCGAGCTGGCCGGCCGCAGCGATGAGGTTGCGCGTCCCGTCGGTCCGCAGCGCATTGGTTGCCGCCATATCCCGGTGCGCGATGGGTGTTTTCTTCAGCGCGGTGAGCTCGGAGATCACCGCATCGGCCTGCTGGCCGGCCAGCACCCGGAGCAGGTCGGGCCGGCTGAGCACATCCACCTGGATGGGCATGGCCCCGGCTGCGGCCAGGCGGTCCCGGCCCGCCGGTGACCGGTGGATGGCCAGGACCTCATGCCCGGCGGAACGCAGCCGCGCGATCAGCGGCATGCCGATGGCACCGGACGCGCCAGCGAGCAGAACGCGCATCGCAGCTCCTCTGCCGGTAACTGACGTCGACCGGACTCGCTCGATACCCTGACCGTGGGGGGTCATCAGGTAGTCCACCAGGTCCCGCGGCGCCCGCGCTCAAGGCGGCGGGCATCGGCTACGATCATTGTGCCGCTGTAGACGCCCAGCTGCAGATCGTGGCCTGCTTCGGCACCGATCTGCGAGAGCGCTTGCTGGCGGCGGCTGACCAGTTCCCGCACGACCTGAGGGCTTGCTAAACGTGGAAGAGCGCATTCTCGGCCGGACCGGCCGGCCGGTCTCGGTTATCGGCCTGGGTACCTGGCAGCTGGGAGCGGACTGGGGCGACGTCGGCGAGAAAGAGGCGCTGGCCGTGCTGGACGCGGCCGCGGACTCGGGAATCACCTTCCTGGACACGGCGGACGTTTACGGCGACGGCCGCAGCGAGCGGCTCATCGGGCAGTTCGCCGCCGGCCGTCCGGGGCTGCGGCTCACCGTGGCCACGAAGATGGGCCGCCGGGTCACACAGGACCCCGAGCTTACACCCTGGAGAACTTCCGGGCCTGGACGGACCGGTCCCGGGCCAACCTGGGCACGGACACCCTGGACCTGGTGCAGCTGCACTGGCCGCCGGCGGCGGTTTACTCCCGCGACGCGGTTTATGACGCGCTCGACGCGCTGGTTGCCGAGCAGCGCATCGCGGCATACGGGGTGAGCGTGGAGACCTGCGACGAGGCGCTGACGGCGATTACCCGCCCCGGCGTCGCCAGCGTGCAGATCATCCTCAACGCGTTCCGCCGCAAGCCGCTGGAAGAGGTGCTGCCTGCCGCGCAGGCAGCCGGCACGGCGATTATCGCGCGCGTACCGCTCGCCTCCGGGCTGCTGTCCGGCCGGTACACCCACGACACCGCGTTCGGCGCGGATGATCATCGTTCCTCTAACCGGCATGGCGAGGCATTCGACGCCGGGGAGACGTTCTCCGGCGTCGATTTCGATGCCGGCGTGGACGCGGCCCGCGAGTTCGCCGCGCTGGCTCCGGCCGGGGCCAGCGCGGCGCAGGCCGCGCTGCGCTGGGTCATCCAGCAGCCGGGCGTCACCGCGGTGATCCCCGGCGCCCGCAGCGCCGGCCAGGCGCGGCAGAATGCGGCAGCCGCGGGGATGCCGCCGTTCACCGACGCAGAGCTCGGTGCGATCGAGGACATTTACCGCCGGCGCATCCGGAGCCAGGTCCACGATCGCTGGTGAGCGCCCGCCCTCCGGCTGCTGCCCCGTCGGCTGCTGCACCGTCGCCCGCAGCACCGGCGCCTGCTGAGCTGCGGAACCGCCTCGACGGCCTGATGCTGCGTGACCGGCGCCGGCTGGCTCGCCTCGTCGACCGGGCCGCCGGGCTTCGCGATACCGCGGCGCGGGACAGCGCCCTGCGCCAGGCCGGGGGCGAGCTTGATGCGTCGGCTGCCCGCGTGGCGGCCCGCCGGGCCGCAGTGCCGGTCATCTCCTACCCGCCCGAGCTCCCGGTCAGCCAGCTGAAAGACGAGATCGCCGCAGTCATCCGCGATAACCAGGTAGTGATCATCGCGGGTGAGACCGGCTCGGGCAAGACCACCCAGCTGCCGAAGATCTGCCTGGAGCTCGGCCGGGGGGTGACCGGCCAGATCGGGCACACCCAGCCCCGGCGGATCGCCGCCCGGACGGTGGCGGAGCGGATCGCCGCTGAGCTCGGCACGGAGCTGGGCGGCGTCGTCGGCTACAAGGTGCGCTTCGCCGACACCTCCAGCGACGCCACCCTAGTCAAGATCATGACCGACGGAATCCTGCTGACCGAGCTGCAGCGGGACCGGGACATGCTGCGCTACGACACGCTGATCATCGACGAGGCGCACGAGCGCAGCCTGAACATCGACTTCATCCTCGGTTACCTGCGCCAGCTGCTCCCCCGCCGCCCCGACCTCAAAGTCATCATCACCTCGGCCACCATCGACCCCGGCCGGTTCAGCCGGCACTTCCCGTCCGGGGCGCAGCAATCCGGGGCGCCGGTGATCGAGGTGTCGGGGCGCACGTACCCGGTTGAGGTGCGGTACCGGCCGCTGGCCGAAACGGCCGGCCCAGACGGCGATCCGGCCGACCAGACCCAGGCTGTCTGCGACGCGGTGGCGGAGCTGGCCGCGGCCGGGCCAGGCGACATTCTCGTCTTTCTCAGCGGCGAGCGGGAAATCAGGGATACCGCCGATGCGCTGGCCGGGCAGGCGGGCATCGAGGTGGTGCCGTTTTTCGCGCGATTGCCGGCAGCGGAGCAGCACCGGGTGTTCCAGCCGCATCAGGGCCGCCGGGTCGTGCTGGCGACCAACGTGGCGGAGACCTCGCTGACCGTGCCGGGCATCAAGTACGTGATCGATCCGGGGACCGCGCGGATCTCCCGGTACAGCCAGCGGACGAAGGTGCAGCGGCTGCCGATCGAGCCGGTCTCGCAGGCATCGGCGAACCAGCGGGCGGGCCGGTGCGGCCGGACTTCGGACGGCGTGTGCATCCGGCTGTACAGCCAGGAAGACTTCGACGGGCGGCCGCCGTTCACTGACCCGGAGATCCTGCGCACCAGCCTGGCCGCGGTCATCCTGCAGATGGCCGCACTGGACCTCGGCGAGGTGGCGGACTTCCCGTTCGTCGACCCGCCGGACTCCCGCAACGTCGCGGACGGGATACGGCTGCTGACCGAGCTGGGCGCGTTCGCGGCCGAAGGCGGCGGGACCCGCCGTGGCGGCAGCCCGGCGCTGACTGAGGTGGGCCGCCAGCTGGCCCGGCTGCCGGTGGACCCGCGGCTGGGCGCGATGATCGTGGCCGCTGGCCGCAACGGGTGCGCCCGCGAGGTGCTGATCATCACCGCGGCACTGTCCATCATCGACCCGCGCGAACGGCCCGCCGATGCGCGGCCCGCCGCCGACGCGCTGCACGCGCGCTTCGCCGAGCCCGGCTCTGATTTCCTGGCGTACCTCGGCTTGTGGGAGTACCTGCGGGACTGCCAGCGCGAGCTGTCGTCCTCGGCGTTCCGCCGGATGTGCCGTCGCGAGTACCTGCATTACCTGCGGGTCCGGGAATGGCAGGACGTCTGCGGGCAGCTGCGGCAGGCGGCCAGGGACCTGGGCATCGCCGTCGAGCGCGAGCCCGAGCCCAGGCCGGGTTCGGCTGTCGCGGCCGGGCCGCCAGCCGGGCCGGGAACGCCGGCTGCGGCTGGCACCGGGCCGGACGGGCCGGACGCGGCGGTGCGGCAGCTCACGGCCGCAGTGCGGGAGCCGCGGTTCGCGCCGGAGCTGGCGAACCGGGTGCACATGTCGCTGCTGGCCGGACTGCTGTCGCAGCTCGGAATGCAGGAGACGGCGGCCAGGCAGCGCGGGAAACGGCGCGGGCCGCCGGAGTTCGCCGGGGCGCACGGTGCTCGTTTTGCGATATTTCATGATTCTGTGATCGCGCGCAAGCCACCGCAGTGGGTCATGGCCGCGGAACTGGTCGAGACGTCCCGGCTGTGGGCCAGGACTGCCGCGCGGATCCAGCCGGAATGGGCCGAGCCGCTGGCCGCGCACCTGGTCAAGCGCAGTTACAGCGAGCCGCGCTGGGACGCCGGGCGCGGCGCGGTGATGGCCGCGGAGAAGGTCACCTTGTACGGGCTGCCGATCGTCGCGGCCCGGCAGGTCAGCTACGGGCGGATCGACCCGGTAGCAGCCCGTGACCTGTTCATCCGCCATGCCCTGGTCGAAGGCGACTGGCTGACCCGGCACCAGTTCCTGGCCGCCAACCAGCGGCTCCTGGAGGAAGCCGGGGAGCTGGAACGGCGGGCCCGGCGGCGCGGGCTGGTGGCCGACGACAGCGCCGTGTTCGACTTCTACGACAAGCGGATCCCGGCCGGCGTTACCTCCGCGCGGCATTTCGACGCCTGGTGGAAGAAAGCCCGGCTTGCTGATCCGCACCTGCTGACGTTCACGCCGGAGCACCTTGCCGGGCCGGCCGCGGCCGACGTCGAGCCAGCGGAGTTTCCGAGTAGCTGGGGGGAGCTGCCGCTGTCGTATGAGTTCGCGCCCGGTGACCCTGCGGACGGGGTGAGCGTCGACATCCCGCTGCCGGCACTCAACCAGGTGCGCGCCGAGGAACTCGGCTGGCAGGTGCCCGGCCTGCGGCTGGAGCTGGTGACCGAGCTGATCCGGTCACTGCCTAAGCAGCTGCGCGTGCTGTTCGTGCCCGCGCCGCAGACCGCGGCTGCGGTGGCGGAGCGGCTCGGCTCGCCGCACGGTAACCTGCCGGACGTGCTGGCGGCTGAGCTCAGCCGCCTCGGCGACGTCACGGTGCACCGCAGCGACTTCGACGTGTCCCGGCTGCCCGCGCACCTGACGATCACGTTCCGGGTGACCGACGGCGACCGGGTCCTGGCCGCCGGCAAGGACCTGGGCGCGCTGCGCCTGCAGCTGCGGCCGCAGCTGCAGGCGACGCTCGCCGAGGCGTCCGGGGGGCTGACCCGGACCGGGCTGCGTGCCTGGGACCTGGACGCCTTGCCGCGGGTGTTCACCGCCGGGCAGGTCCGGGCCTTCCCCGCGCTGGCAGACGCGGGCGATTCGGCGGACATTCGCCTCTTCGAGACGGAGGCGGCAGCGCGGGCCGCCATGTGGCAGGGGACACGGCGCCTGCTGCTGCTGGCCGTGCCGTCGGGAGCGCGGGCGGTCGCCGGGCGGCTGCCGGTCAGCGCGAAGCTGGCGATGAGCGCGCATCCGTACGCCAGCGCGGCCGGCCTGCTGGACGACTGCGCGGCGGCCGCCGCCGATCAGGTGATCGAGGCCGCGGGCGGCCCTGCCTGGGACGCGGCCGGGTTCGCGCACTTGCTCGCGGCGGCGCGGACCGGCCTGCCGGCCGGGACGGCGGGGGTAATCAGCGTGGTGGCGCGGGTACTGGCGGCGGCGCATGCGGCCGCCGCCGAGATTGACCGCGCCAGCGGGACCACCAGCGGAACTGCTGCCGTGGTCGCCGACGTGCGCGGTCAGCTGGCCGGGCTGATCTATCCCGGCTTCGTGGCCGACACCGGGGCGCGGCGGCTGCCGGACCTGGTCCGCTATCTGCAGGCCATTAGCCGGCGGCTGGACAAGGCCCCGGCCGACCCGGGCCGGGACGCCGCCCAGATGGCTGTCGTGCACCGGCTGACGCACGCCTGCCAGCAGGCCGCCGACGAGCTTGCGGCGCCGGGCCGCGGCGGCGCTGACACGGGAGCCGACCTGGGAGCTGACACGGGAGCCGGCCTCCGGGCGGTGCGGTGGATGATCGAGGAACTTCGGGTCAGCCTGTTCGCCCAGACGCTGGGCACGCCCGTGCCCGTGTCCGAACGGCGGATCCAGGCGGCGCTGGACCGGCTCGCCGACTGAGCCAGCCGGGCGCGCGGCAGGCCCCGCGGCGGGCTGGCGCCGCTAATCGTTGCCGGCGAGGCTGGCCCAGTGCGGCGTCCCGCCGGGCGGCAGCGGTACGGCAAACGCGTTCAGCAGGAACGACACCAGCGTGTAATAGCCGCACAAGGACACCAGCTCGACAACCCCGGCGTCGCCGAGGAGACGCCGCGCAGCGTCATAAGCGTCCTGGTCCAGCTGGCCCGCGGCGGCCAGCTGACTGGCTGCGGCATGCACCACGCGCTCGTCGGCGTGCTCGAACGGGGGGTCCTCGCCGCTGCCGATGGCGTCGACCACTGCCTGCGCCACGCCGTGCTCGCGTGCCATCCGGGCATGCGCCCACCACTCGAACTCTGCCTTCCACCGGGCGCCCACCGTAATGATGGCGACTTCGGTCAGGCGCCGCTCAATGGACGTCTCGAACCGCAGTACCCCGCCGAGCGCAGCAAGCTGCCGCCCCACGGCCGGGGCGTGCACGAACGCGTTGAACGGGCCGATCAGGGCGCCCTGATCGCTGACCAGATCAGCGCCGCGCGAGCCGACGACGCTATCCCACACAGCCCGGCCGCCTGGTCCAAGCTCGTCATAGCGCAGTTCCCGAAGGCGAGTCACGGCATGACCCTAGCGCCCGGCAGCGGTCCCGGCGGGCCGACCGCCGGGACCGGCGTGCCTGGCTCAGCCGATGCTGGCGTTCTCGTTCGGCGCGATGCCAGTGCCCTGGTTTTTCGCGCTGGAAGCTACCGAGGTCAGGCTGCTCTGCGCGTCCTGGATCGATTTGGTGTCGCCGCCCTTCACCTTGCTCACCAAGCTGGTGATGGTGCCGTAAAACTTGCGAATGGGCGCGGCGATAGCCTTGCACAAAGTGGGGTTGGCTTGCACGTCCTTCGCCGCCAGCCGGACTTCGCGCTTGATGAACAGCGCCGCTAGGCCCGCCTTGATGAAGCCCTTGATCCTGCCCTTGGCGCCTTTAGCGAAAGTACCTGCCTTGAAAGGCTTGTAGAGATAGCGGCTGAACGCGCCGAAGGCGAGGCCGGCATGCGCGACGAACTTGGTTTTGGCGAACTTTATCGTGTTAGAAGTCGGGCAGGTGCCCGGCTCCGCGCCCGTGTTCGAAGCGGCACTGACGCCTGCGGCTGCGCCACCAGCAGAGCTGGCCGCCGTCGTACTTGACTTGCCGCAGGCACCGACAAGAGTGGCCATCAGGATAATGCCGACAACTGCGCTGAGCAGGCGTGACCAGCGCAGCGCTGCCGGAGCGAGCAGTGAGGTATTCATGACTAACGGGACCTTTCCCTAGGCTATTCGCCGACGTCGAGATAGCGTACCAGCCAGCTAAACGCCGCTATCGTAAACAGCCGGGCAGCGCCTGTCGCGTGTCTCGTTGCCTGTCGCGTGTCTCGTTACCCCGTGTCTTGATCCTGAATTAAAATTCGCTATTTCTACCATAAGCTGACGAGTTCGCCAGCCCTTCTGGAATCTCATCAACGTTACGAAAGCTTTATAACGCCGGCGACCCGCCCTGCGCGCGGCTCACCGCACGGGGAGCTAGGGTCCGGGAGCTAGGGTCCGGGAGCTAGGGTCACTGTGTGGCGAGCAGGGCAGAGCGGGCACTGTCGTTCGGCGCGGTCGCAGCGGACTACGACCGGCTGCGGCCGGGGCCGCCGGAGGCGGCGCTCGACTGGCTGCTGCCGTCGGCGTGCGAGGTGGCGGTCGACCTCGGAGCCGGCACCGGCCTGCTCTCGCGCGCGCTGGCACGCCGGATTCGCCGGGTTATCGCGGTGGAGCCGGATGAGCGGATGGCCGCCGTGCTGCGGTCACGCTCGGCCGGTATCGACGTCCGGCAGGGCACGGCTGAGGCGATCCCGCTGCCCGACGCGAGCGCCGACGGGGTGTTCGTGTCGTCGGCGTGGCACTGGATGGACCCGGCCCGCGCTGTGCCGGAGATCAGCCGGGTGCTGCGCGACGGCGGCCGGTTCGGGGTGATCTGGACCAGCCGCGACCGCGAGATTGACTGGGTCCGCGACCTCGGCCGGCCAGCCGGACCGCCGGCCGAACGTCGCGACGGTGACTGCGGGGCGGCGCACGGGCGGCATCGCGAGATCATCTTGCCCGAGGCCGGGATAATGCGCGCCGTCACTCAGATGTCGTTCCCCTTTTCCCGCATGATGGCGAAACGGGACATCGTTGACATGCTCGGCACCTACAGCGACGTCATCACCGCCAGCCCGCAGGAGGCCGCGGCGGCGCTGGCCAGCGCCCGGGTCACGCTGGCGGAGCGTTTCCCGGCCGCCGACCCCGTCGCCGTGCCGATGCGCTCGTGGTGCTGGCGCGCCGACCGCGTTTCCCGCCAGCCGCCGACCCCGCAGGTATGACGCCGCCGCAGTTCCCCTAGCCCGGCTGCGGCTCCGGCTGGGGCTGCGCTGCGATCAGCGCATCGCCGGTCGGCGTGCGGCGGTAGAGGACGCTACGGCCAGCCCGCGCCCGGCTGAGCAGCCCGGCGTCCAGCAGGATGCGCAGATGACCGCCGACCGCGCCGAGCGACAGCCCCGCGGTTGCCGCCAGCTGGGTGGTAGACGCAGGCTCGTCCAGGGTCAGCAGCAGCCGCGCCCGGGACGCGCCGAGCAGCCGCTGCAGCGAGCCCGGCATCGCCGCCGGCTGCTGCTCCCAGAGCGCGGCGCTGCCCCGCGCCGGGTAGACCAGCGCCGGGCGCCAGGGCGGGTCGAGATAAACCGCGAGGCCCGGGTAAACAAACACCGAGGGCACGAAAAGAAGGCCGCGACCGCCCAGCACAGCGTGGCCGGCCTCGGGCCGGCGGATCTCCAGGCCGCCGTTGCGCCATGCCACGTCGTCGTGCATGCCGGTCAGCGCGGCCGCCCAGCCGGCCCGGGTGAGCTGGCCGGCCCGGTGCACCACGTCACGTTCGATGATCGCGCGCAGCTGCGGCCAGTCCGGCCCGATGAGCTGTGTCCAGGCTGTCTCGAGCGCGTCGGCGAGCCGGCCGACTACGTCCTGGCCAGTGAGAAAGGCCTGCACGTCACGGTCGGGCTGCCGGCCCTGGTGCAGCGCCCGGCCGATTTCTTCGCGCGCCAGCGCCGCCGGCGTTGCCCGCACGACGGCGAGATCGTCGGCTATCGTCTGCGCCATGCCCGCGGGCGGCGGGGCCACGAAGTCCGCGCTATAGGCCCTGCTCTGCAAGGCCAGCATGGCGCGGATGCCCGGCTCAGCGCGCATCTCGGCGAAACGCCCGGACCAGCGAGCCCGGACCGGCGGCGGCAGGCGGTTGGGATGGCCGGCCGAATTGCCCAGGTGATGCAGCAGGTTACCGAGCTCGCCCAGCGGGGACAGCGCGAAGCGGCTGGCGAGAAGATCTTCCTGGCCCAACTCGATCCGGATCAAGCTCTGGCCTTTCGGCTAGGGGCGAAACTCTACCGGGCTGCGCCGGCCGGTGAGACAGTTCCCCGGTGAAGCAGGCAGAGCCCGGTGAAGCAGGCAGAGTTTCGATGAAGGCAGGGCCCCCGATGAGCCAGGTGACGACGCCGAAACCCGGCGAGCGCCGCACCACTTATGCGGAAGTGTTCGCGACCGGGCCGTTCCGGGCGCTGTTCACCGGAGCGGTGCTGAGCATCGCCGGGACTTCGCTGCAGATACTGGCGCTGTCCGTGGTCGTCTATGCCGCTACGGGATCGCCGCTGCTAGCCGCGATCGCCTACGGCGCCGGCTTCCTGCCGCAGGCGCTGGGCGGGACCCTGCTCACCTCTCTCGCCGACCGGCTGGCCCCTCGTTCACTCATCATCACCGGCTGCCTGGTGCGGGGCGCCGCGGCGCTCACGATGGCAATCGCGTCACTGTCCAGCGGGGTGATGATCGGGCTGGTCGCCGCGACGGCGACCTTGCAGCCGGTGTTCGCCGCAGCCCAGTCGATCATGCTGCCGCGCCTGCTGGCCGGGGATCGTTACGTGCTGGGCCGGTCGGTGCTCAACCTGGCCTCGGCGACTGCCCAGCTCCTGGGCCTGGCGGTCGGCGGGACACTGATAGCCACCCTGGGCTGGCGCGACACTATGCTCGCCGCCGCGGCCGTGCAGCTGCTCAGCGGCCTGGTTTCCGCCGTGGCGCTGCCCGGCCTGCGGCCGGAGGCCGCTGCCGGCCAGCCGCGCTGGCGGCCGGGGGACACCTGGCGCGGCAACGCGGCGCTGCTGAAAGACGCCCGGGTCCGGGGGCTCCTGCTGCTGTGGTGGCTGCCGCCGGCGTTGCTGGTCGGCGCGGAGGCACTGGTCGTCCCGTACGTAGCGGCGACCGGGGCCCCGCCCGGCAGGGCCGGCTGGCTGCTGGCCGCCATGCCGGCCGGGATGTTCCTCGGCGACCTCGCGGTCGGCCGGTTTTGCGCCCCTGCGGTCCGGGAACGCCTGGTCTACCCGCTCGTCCTGCTCATGGGCCTGCCGCTGCTGCCGCTGGCGGCGAAGCCGCCACTGATCGTCACCGCCGTTCTGCTCGGCGCCGCCAGCGCCGGGTTCGCCTACCAGCTCGGGCGGCAGCAGGACTTTCTGGCAGCCGTCC
>JAABUX010003879.1_pt1 | contig 19414 bp, 24 predicted proteins | sample 5561851 | NCBI WGS metagenome assembly JAABUX01 (sample SAMN10711883, study PRJNA513361) | rock metagenome | isolation source: Antarctica rocks | place: Antarctica: Victoria Land, Richard Nunatak red sandstone | collected 2016-01-03 | reverse complement strand
TACCCCCCCCCACTCAACCCGCTACCAGCGTTGTGGGCTCGCGGCGGCCTCGTTGTCAGCCGGCGTCCCGCTACCCGCGGCGTTGCCGTCGGAGCTATGCATTGCGGTGCGCCAGCGCGGTGACACGGACCCACGCAAGCGGTCCCTCTCACTACGACCGCGGGCTGGGTTTTCTGTGCCGCGCAGCTTGATGGCCTGCCAGGCGACCGCGATCACCCACACGCAATACACCACGACCAGGAGCCGGTTCGCCCACCCAACCAGCCCTATCACGCCCGGAGGGAGGACCGTTGGAGCGTGAGCCGGCAGGCCGCCGGCTACCCGACTGAACGTGGCGATGAGCAGGACGAACGTCGCGGCCAGCAGCGCCACACTCACCCAGGTCAGGTTGGCCGTCCAGAGGAGCGTCCGCTTGGCCACAGACCACGGGTCGGCGCGGCCGAGGTTCACGCTGATCAACAGCGCGGCGATGGGCAGGCCGAGCACCCCCAACGCTCCAGCCAGACTGTGGAGCGTGTCGTGATTGATGTCGAACACGGCGGCCATGGCCTCACCCACGCCGGCCAGCGTGAGAAGGACCAGGCCGATCTTGACGGGCCTCGTCCTGGCCTCCGACCGGAGCGCGACGGCCAGAGCCCACGAGCTCACGCCCCACGCGACAAACATCAGCGAGAGCACCCAGCCATAGTGGCCATTGGCGTATTCGCTCACCATACGCCACGACGGATCGATCTCCGGGCTCAGCACGCGCAAGCTCGCGAGCAGCAGGAGGGTCGCGGCCGCGGCGGCGATGGCCAGACGTGCTGCGGGCAGCGCGATTCTCGCTGCACTGCTGTTCGAGATGACTCTGTTCATATCGTTTCTTCCTTTTCCACGTCACTCGTGAGCGCCCCGGTCAACGAGGCGCGTCTGGCTGTCATGGTCCGTTTCCGCGCGGACGATCATGCCCCGCTGTCCAGTCGCTGTGTGACGCGGAGTGCGACCAGTCGTGCGATGAGGTCGTACGGGATGGGCTTGCCGAGTGGGAATCTCACCGTGCCCTTGGCCGCCCTGTAGGGCGCGAGTTCCCGCGCCAAGGCGCCATCCGCTGCTGGTAGCGGATAGAGGCCGATGTGGCGCTTCCACGCCGCGAAGGACACCAGGTCCCTGCCGTTGAGCGTGATCGTCGGCATCCCATAGCTGATGGTCTCGCCGGCGGCGGGCGCGGCGTTCCGGGCCGTTCGCCGCACCTGCTCGAGGATGAGCTGCACGTCCGCGGGGAATAAGTTGATGTACTCGTCGATGGTCGCGCACTGTCTCGTCACTGTCTTCTCCTTTCGTCCTGCTTGGCAGGTACCTCTACCGCGCCTCTCACTGGAGACGTCGGGGCCAACAGCCCCTTCCGGACATCCACCCGCCACAGCATCGCGACGTTTGATTGCGACCCGCCGCCCGCGCGCAGGACGCACGGTCGCGCCGCCCGTGGGACGGCTCACCCTAGCGCGACACAGGCGCGACCGCTCCAGCGCGTGCCCCGAGCTTACCGTCCACTATACGCCCCTTGTCGAACGTCGCCTCCAGGGCGAGGCCCACAGCTATGGCGAATGAGTACGACGACGGGATTGGCTCCCGTCCTACGCCCGTCAGTCACCCCGCGGCCCTCGTCGTCGCCCGTGTCAGCCGGGGCGCCCGGGCCTACGCCCGCACCCCTCGCCGCGTGGGCGACCGCCCGCACCCCGCTCATCCGTCCTCGCGGAGGCGCAGCAACGAAGCGAGCGCCCCCGCGAGCGCCGTGAGCGTCCCGCCGACCAGGACGAGCCGCGTGACGTTCAGCCTCCGCCAGCGCGCGATGCCTACCCGCAGGTCGCCACGTCCGCCCCCAGCGTGAAGAACAAGGCGCGGTTGAGCCGCGTCACAATGTAGGCGGTCAGCGCGACGGCCGCCACCGAGCACAGCGCCGCGGCCGATGACGACGGCGACGACGGTCGCTAGCACGGAGAGGGGCGCCGCCGGGATGTAGATGTAGTACCGCACGGGGCTACCCGGCGCGAGGATGGCGTCGCTCTTGGCAGGCTGGGGGTCGTCGGCGAACGCGCGCGTCGTGACCACCGCCTCGTACAGATTGCCGAGAAACCACTGGGCATGCCCGAGGAGCGCGGCACACAGCAGGGCCACGAGGGGACGGGTGCGGGCGTCAGTCATCTCAATACGGATGCGTCAGGACTCGGAACACAATCGGGCCAATGCGGGCATGGGCACGCCGCGGTGCCTCCTCGGTCTCCCCTACGCCGCCTGCAGCACCGCGCACACCTCGCCCCACCACTCCTGGAACAGACGGCGCTGTGCGGCCAGGAACACCGTCTCATTCAGGTGCTGGCGATAGCGCACGTGGTCACGCAGTTCGTCGTGGGCCGTGCAGAAGTGGGTTGCAGAGGCGACCGAGCCGAAGCCGCGCATGGGATAGTAGCGTTGTTTGATACCGCGATGGTTCTGCTCCAACCGGTTGTTCAGATAGCGGCTTGTGCGGTGTTGTACCTCAGGCCCCAGCGTCTCTCGGATGGCGCGCAGGTAGGCGTCGTGCCCATCCGTCGTGACCTTCTCCAGCGCATGGCCCACCGCCGTCCGTGCGCGAGCGAAGAACCGTTTGGCGGCGTCCATATCCCGTGTCTCGCTCAGCATCGAGTCGACCAGGTTGCCGTCGGCATCGATGGCCCGATACAGGTAGCACCAGCGCGCGTCCACCTTAATGTACGTCTCGTCAGCAATGTACGTCTCGTCAGCGTGCCACTTTCGGCCCGCTTTGCCGCGCCGCTTGGCACGTAAGCGTGCGGTCAGCAACGGGGCGAATCGCTCCTCCCACTCCCGGACGGTCTCGTGCGTGAAGGTGAAGCCCCGTGTGAGGAACATCTCGGCCAGGTCCCGCAAGCTCAGTTTGTAGCGCAGCCGTCACAGGACGACGAGCAGCGCGATGTCCGTGAGCCCCTGGTAGATGGTTGAAGGGCGTGTCGGTCCGCTCGTTGAAGGTACGCCGACAGGGACGACAGCGGAACAACCGGTAGCCCAACGCCGTCGTCCGCTCCAGTTGCTGTGTCGTGTCGCCCTGGCAGTACGGGCAGCCCATCGTCCCCTCCTCCGTACACCACTCTAAGAGGAGTAGGATACCTGGCCAACAGGCTCTTGACCACCACTGATTCTGAAACCTGACACATCCGGATGGTGTTCCTTCGCGGGCGTGTTGACAACCGACCCCGCCCTTGCTACACTACCCTCAGTAAAAGCGTTAGTGGGGAGGCCAGAGTTCATGTCCGATTCAGTTGTGCCGCGGCGTGACGCCGTGCGCCGTACGGCGGATGTGCCTGGCTGTGTGGCTACTACGAAGGTGCTAGAGACCCTCCCGACACAGGCGTGTCGCGGCAGAGGTGCCCCTGCCTAAGAGAACCCTGTTCGTGCCATGAACGATGGCCGTGGGCGCACCTCTGGCGTCCACGGCTTTTTTGTTGCCACGCCACTCGACTGTCTACAGCCGAGCGGTCGGTGAGCCAGCACGACACCTCCGGGCATCTCGACATCCGCCTCGAGTTCATCCTTCTATCTCCATGCCCAATCGCTCGCCGTTCGCGGCGAGACGAGGAGTTTCCTATGCGCCTTTTTCAGGCCCTGAGCCGCTACTGGCGGCTGTTGGCCCACTATCTGCGGCCCCAGTGGCCGCGGATGGGCCTGCTGGCTGTGACCCTGTGCAGCGCCATCTGCGTGCAGGTGGCCGCGCCGCTGGTGGCGAGCCGCTTCATCGACCAGGCCACCTCCGGCGGGGCGCTGCGCGATCTGATCGTCCTGGCGCTGCTGACCATGGGCCTGGCCCTGGCGGGACAGGGTCTGGCCGTTGCCGAAACCTACGTGGCCGAACAGGTGAGCTGGGCGGCCACCAACGCGCTGCGCGCCGACCTTGTCGCCCACCTACTGCGGCTGGACGCCGCGTTTCACACGGCCCATACGCCGGGCGAGTTGATCGAGCGGGTGGATGGTGACGTGGCTACCCTGTCTCGCTTCTTCTCACGGTTTGTAGTCTCCGTGCTCGGCAACGGCGTCTTGATGCTGGGTGTGCTCGGACTGCTCTATCATGTGGACTGGCGAGTGGGCCTGGGGCTGAGCGCCTTTGTCGCGCTGGCCTTGACCGCCATGCTGCGCATCCGCGCCGTTGCCACACCCTCCTGGGCCGCGGAGCGCCAGGCCAGCGCCGATTTCTATGGCTTCCTGGGTGACTACCTGGCCGGCCTGGAGGATATCCGGTCCAGCGGGGCTGGCGCGTTTGTACTGCGCCGCTGCGCCGAGGTGATGCGGCCGTGGCTGGCCGTGACGCTCAAGGCGGGGACATGGGACTATGCCATGGGCGCCACCAGCCAGGGACTCTTTGCGCTCGGCACAGCCGTCGCCTTTGCCCTGAGCGCCCTGTTGTTCAGGGAGGGCACGCTGACCATCGGTACAGTCTATCTGATCTTTCAGTATACCGAACTGCTGCGCCAGCCGACCGAGCGGATCAGCGACGATGTGCAGGACCTGCAACAAGCGGACGCCAGCATGGGCCGTGTCGAGGCGCTCCTGGGGACGGCGCCGCGTCTGGTCGATGGCCCCGGCGTCGCGCTGCCGTCGGGCCCACTGACAGTGGAACTGGACGGCGTCTCATTTGGCTATGCGGAGGACGCCCCGGTCCTGCGCGACGTCAGCGTGCGCCTGGAGCCGGGCCGCGTGCTAGGCGTGGTGGGACGTACGGGCAGCAGCAAGACAACGCTGACGCGGCTACTTTCGCGCTTCTACGATCCACTGGCCGGCGTGGTGCGCCTGGGCGGCGTGGACCTGCGGGCGGTCCACCTCGCGGCGGTGCGCGGGCGCATTGGCCTGGTCACTCAGGAGGTGAACATCTTCAACGCCAGCGTGCGCGACAACCTGACCCTCTTCGACGACGGCGTGCCGGATGATCGGATCAGCGCCGTGCTGGACACCCTGAGTCTGACCGGATGGTTGCGGGAGCTACCGCAGGGGCTGGACACCCTGCTGGGACCCGGCGGCGCCGGACTCTCCGCCGGACAGGCCCAGGTGTTGGCCTGTGCGCGCATCTTCCTGCGCGACCCCGACGTGGTGATCCTGGACGAAGCGTCCTCACGCCTCGACCCGGCCACGGAGCGGCTGGCCCATGCGGCGCTGGGCCGGCTGCTCGACGGCCGCACCGGCGTCATCGTGGCGCACCGGCTGTCCACGATGGCCTACGCCGACGACATCCTCGTCCTGGAGGACGGGCAGGTGCGCGAGCACGGGCCGCGGCTGGCCCTCACCGCCGACCCCACCTCGCGCTTCGCCGGGTTGATGCGGGTCGCCGCAGAGGATGTCGCCCTATGAAGTCACTGAAGCCGCTGCCGACCTGGCGCTATCTGGTGAAAATGGCCCGCTACGCGCCCCACCTCTACCTGCCCCACGCGGCGTTGTTCAGCGTGTGGCACGCCTCGCCGCTCCTTTTTGGGCTGATCGCGCGCGCCTTCTTCGATACGCTCACCGGGAACGCGCACCTTCCGGTTGGCGCGACGGGGCTGATCGTGCTGTTGGTGGTGATCGCCGCCGGCCGTTCGGCCTTGCTTATGATCGCTGGCATTTATGAAATCCTCTGCCGGTTCACGATGAGCGGGTTGCTGCGCCGCAACCTGCTGCGGCACATTTTGGATCGGCCGGGCGCCGATACGCTGCCCTACTCCATCGGCGAGACCATCAGCCGCTTTCGCGACGACGCCCACGAGCCCGAGGACAACCTGGATTGGACAAGCGATATTCTGGGCACGGGCCTGTTTGCCGTGGGGGCGTTCCTGGTGCTCCTGCATATCAACGTGCGCATGACCCTGGTCGCCTTTCTGCCTCTGATGGTCGTGGTGACCGTCGCGCGGCGGGCCAGCACCGCGCTGGGCCGCTACCGCGCGGCCAGCAGTGAGGCCACCAGCCAGGTCACCGGAGCCATCGGCGATATCCTGGCAGCGGTGCAGACGCTGCAGGCCGCCGGCGCCGAAGAGCGCACCATAACCCGCTTCCGACAACTCAACGAGCAGCGCCGAACAGCCATGCTGGCCGACCGCCTGGCGACGCAGGCGCTGGACGCTATCACGGCCAACACGGTGAGCGTGGGCACGGGTCTGATCATGCTGCTGGCCGCCGGCAGCCTGCGTGACGGCAGCCTGACAGTGGGCGACTTTGTCCTGTTTGTCTCCTACCTGGGCTTCATCGCCGACTTCACCGACGGGCTCGGCCGGTTCCTGGCCCACTACCGGCAGACCGGGGTCGCGTTCGCCCGCATGGAAGCCTTGCTGGGTGACGCTCCGCCGGCCGCGCTGGTGGTGCCCACCCCCCTGCACCTGCGCGGACCCCTGCCCGCCGTGCCGCCGCCCGCGCGCGAGGCGACCGACGGGTTGGTCCTCGTGGAGGCGCGGGGGCTGACCTATCGCCACCCACGGTCGGGGCGCGGGATCGCCGCGGTGGACCTGCGCCTGCCGCGCGGCGCGCTGACGGTGGTGACGGGGCGCGTCGGCGCGGGCAAGACAACGCTGTTACGGGCCCTCCTGGGCTTGCTGCCCCGCGAGGCGGGCGAGATCCGGTGGAACGGCCACGTCGTGGACGACGCGGCCGCTTTCTTTGTGCCGCCCCGCGCGGCGTACACGGCGCAGGCGCCGCGCCTATTCAACGAGACGCTCAAGCAAAACATCCTGCTGGGGTTGCCCGACGATCCCGCGGCCCTGGCCGCCGCCGTGCGGGGCGCCGTCCTGGAGCACGACGTGCAGGCGCTGGAGGCGGGATTGGAGACGGCGGTGGGCAGCCGCGGCGTCCGGCTCTCCGGTGGCCAGGCGCAGCGCACGGCGGCGGCGCGCATGTTGGTGCGCCGCGCCGAGTTGCTGGTGATCGACGACCTGTCCAGCGCGCTGGACGTCGAGACGGAGTATGTGTTGTGGGAGCGTCTGTTCACCGACGGTCCTGTGACGTGCCTGGCTGTCTCGCACCGCCGCGCCGCGCTGCGCCGCGCCGACCACATCGTCGTGTTGAAGGAGGGCCGCGTCGAAGCCCAGGGCACGCTTGCTTTCTTGCTGGCGAGTTGCGTGGAGATGCGGTCCCTGTGGCATGACGCTGACGATCCTGGCGCCCTGGTGTAACAGGCGGGGCACCGCGCCAGGCGGGGCACCGCGCCAGGCGGGGCACCGCGCCAGGCGGGGCACCGCGCAATGTTCCATCGTAGGACATCTAGAACGGGACAATATGGGCTGCCGACGCCCCCATCCTAACCCGTCTCAGATGTGGCAATGAAGGATAGCTGTCCCGTTCTAGTGGGTCACGCTGCAATTGATGCAGAAGAAGGGATAGGCGCACCCGAGCCACTAAGGCGGCGGGCACGGACGCGGCGTTCGTGCCGCTTGCCGCCCCAAGTGAAGGGCGTGGGGGCGCGCTTCCAGCCGCGTAGCGTGGCCTCCAGCCAGGCGATGATCTCCTGGCTCCCCGAGGGATGCTGCCCGGCCAACGCGCGGGCCACCAGGATGCGCGGGAGGGACGCGGCCCTGGTCAGCCAGGACCCCGAGAGCGGCGTGTCCAACGGCGCGATGCCGTGGGTCAGCAACCCGTCACCCATGGGGCGGCTCTTGTGGCCGGCCAGGTTGTCCCACACCACGAGCATCCGCAGCGGCGGCAGCCCCTCCGGCCCCTCATCCAGCCACGTCTCCCAGTGCCGCAGTGGCGGGAGGGCGGTCGGGTCGCTGGCCGCCCCCTCCGGCAGGTCCCGTAGGATCTGCTCCAACTCCCCCTGCCGCCAGGGGTGCAGCACGGCGTTGGGCGCGTGCGTCACCCCGGCGCCCCGCACCTCCCCCGGCGCGGGATGGACCAGCGTGCACAGCGTGGCCGTCCCGCCGCGGATGTACTCATGGGGCTGGCCGGCGGGGCGCTCCTCCGGCTCCCAGCTCGCCCCCGGCTGTGGGACGGCCTGCTAGGGTCCCGCCTTGTCCTGACACCACACCGGCACGCCCTCCTCCGCTAGCCGCTACGCCTGCGCGATGCGCCCCTTTTTTTCTCCGTCTCAGGGTCGCTCACCCGGACCGGTTCCTCTTTGCGCTGGCGCACCGCCGGGCCGGTTGGGCACCAGGTCCGCGTGCGCTGGGACGACCTCCCCGCCGCGCGCCGCACCCGCCGGATCGTGGTGGCCCCGCTCCATGGTAACCCCTCCCCCCGCGCCGCCCGCTCCAAGGTCGTGAGCGACCACGTCGCGGTGCCGTCGTGCTCTCGGTCGGGCACCAGCGTCGGCACTGTGACGCTGGCCAGGCGCTCGGCGGGCACTGTGAAGTCGCCCAGCAGCGCCGCGTCGCGGACGGGCTGGTGGGCCAGGGGTTCCATTGCCGCCCAGAACGGCGTCTCGCGCATCGCGGCTACGGCGTCGGCCGGAACACCGATGACCGTGGTCATCCAGTAGGCGAGCGCATCCCCCCCCGGCGGTCGGCGGCGACCAAGTCGTTGACCCGTTGCCCCCAGTCCTTGGGCGCCTTGGGACGACTGTCGTCGACGATGAACGGCGGTTCCCACAACGCCAGCTTGCTGATCGGGAGCCCGCGCGCCGCCTCCTCCAAGGCGATGTTGCCGCTGCTGGAGTACCCGATCAGGGCGGCAGCCCCCCCGCTTCCGCCAGGACGGCTGCCAGATCCTCGAACTCACGATCGACCGCGTAGGGTGGAGTGTCCGCGCTGTCGCCGGACCCCCGCCAGTCATAGTTGAACACCGTGACGTGTGGGGCCAGCAACGCGACCATCTCCGTGTTCATCGAGCGGTCGGACGGCCCCGCTGCGAACAGAACAACGGGAGGCCCCACATCCGATCGATCAACCGCAATGGTGGCGCCGTCCTGTGACGTGACTGTGTGCATATCATCCTCCTTGGCGTCGTGGATCAAGACGCTACGCTCGTGCTGGCGGGTTCCCGAGCGGGGTGGCGCCCACGCCACCCCGCGCTAGATGCGGCCCTCGCGCAACAGGCCGACCGCTTTGGCGAGGCGTCGCTGCCGCGTCTCGGCGGTCTTGGCTCCCTCAATCGAGAGCACGACTCGTTGCTTGTTGCTATAGGACAACCCCTCGAAGAAGCGCCCGGCCTCCACATCCTGGGCGAACGCGCCCGCGAGGTCGGGCGGCACGGCCACCTCGCGTGGCTCCGTATCGAGCTCGATATCGACCTCCACCTCGTCGCCGGCGGCAACACCGGCGCGCGCGCGGTGCTCGGCGCTGAGCGGGAGCATGAACTGCCCACCCATGGACGCCACTGTGCTGCGGTAGGTATACCCGTTGATCGTGACATGGACCGCTGGCCGCTTACTCGACCCGAGGCTCGTCACAACCTTGTCCGGAACGTGGATACCCGTGGTGGTCTTGCCGCCGAGCTCAATGGTCGTACGAAATCGCATACACCCTCCTTGATCGGTGAGAATTGCTGATGGGCCTGCACGTGGTCGGGCGCCGTTTCAGCTTTTTGCGCCGGGACGCCCTGCTATCAGTCGCACCGCCATCGCCGCGACCCACGCCCAGGCAAGTATGACCCCCATCCAGAAGCCCAAGATGGTCCAGCTGTTGCCCGACCCCGAGGCGATGCCGACGAAGGCCGCGAAGAAGAGCACGCCGGTGACCACGGAGTACGCGGCCCAGCCCTGTTGTCCGACGGCGGCAAACCGGCGGGCGAACACCAGACACGCCGCGATCAGCGCGAGAAACCCGATCCCCCCGCTGGCGACGTGCAGCAGGCCGTGCCCGCTGATGGTGTGCGCGTCCGCGGGCGTCCCAGGAGGGAACCCATAGGCTGGGTCGGCGATGAAGAACCCGGCGCCGATCAGGCCGACGCCGTACACGCCGAGCAGTAGCGGTCCCCAGGTCCCACCGTGGCTGCCACGCATGGTTCGCCGTATCCCCACGGCGCAGGCGACGACCAGCAGGCCGCTCACCATCAAGTTGGTGATCTGAATCCAACCCAAGGGGCCATTGCTCAGCAGGCTAAGGTCGTGCCGTCTGAGGTCGAACCCGGGGCGGGTGAGGGCTTGGATCCCGCCCACGACGACATACAAGGGGCCGGCGACGAGGCCGCAGGCCAGCAACGCGCGTGTCAGCCGCGTCGTTGTCACGGAGGAGGCACTGGACGCCCCCGCGTGCGGTGTCGCGATACTCCGCAGGATCGACGCACCCGTGTGGATATCAACAGTCATCTCCAGACTCCTTTCATTGCGAGCCATCTGTGGACTCCTTGGGTCGCGGGCTTCGTTCCATCACCGGTGGTCCGAAACCCTCGTCTAGTACTAGACGGCACAGTACTACATCTCGTGCCTTCCTGTAGTATACTACGCTGGTACTGATCCGTCTAGTACCGTTCTGAGTGAGAGAAGGAGACATCGTATGGCACAGGTCACATTCCGCCGACCGCTCCGTGCGTCCGAGCAGCGCCGTGTGCCCGACGACCGCACGACCGGCGCCGTCGAGGTGGAGGACGAGGTCACTGAACTGGACGCGGACGGCCACGTGGACGCGGAGAGCCGCTCGGCGCGCAAGCGCCGGGCCATCACCGAGGCGGCCACCACGCTGTTCCTCCGCCAGGGCTACCAGGGGACCAGCATGGATGAGATTGCCGCGTTGGCCCAGGTATCCAAGCAGACCGTCTATAAGCACTTCGCCGACAAGGAGCAGCTCTTCAGCGCTATCATTCTCGGCATCACCAATCGCGCCGAGGCGTTCGCCCAGGCGGTGCCCCTCCTGCTGCAGGACACCGACAACCTGGAGCAGGCGCTACGGACCTTAGCGCGGCGGTACATCAGGTCAGTCATCACGCCCCCGGTGCTGCAGCTGCGCCGCCTCGTCATCGCCGAAGCCGGCCGGTTCCCCGCGCTGGCCCGCGCCTATTACGAGCGCGCTCCCGAGCGGGTCATCGCCGCGCTCGCTTCGGCATTGCAGCAGCTCGCCGACCACGGACGCGTGCGGCTGGATGATCCGCTCCTCGCCGCCAACCATTTGGCGTTTCTGATCCTGGCGATTCCGCTGGACAGGGCCATGTTCTGCGGAGACGAGAGCGTCACCGCCGCTGAACTTGACCGCTGCGCTGATGCCGGAGTCCGCGTGTTTCTCGCCGCATACGGCGCCCACACCCCCTGACCCGAGCGTCCACCGCGCCCGGTGCGGTCACGCGTGCGCGCATCCCAAACGGCGTCCGTGCCGCGTGACGATCCGGGCAGCGCCTGTCGGAGCCTGGGGCACGGAGGGCCAGCGATGGCCGCGCTCTTGACGGCGGCGACGGACTCATGGGTCGGCCGCGAGGCGGGCGGCGCGGGCGTGGAGGTAGCGCTGCTGCGCGAGGTTGGTCGCGCGGCGGGCTGCTGCCTGGTAGGCGTCGCGCGCCGCCCCGCGCTGGCCGACCATCTCCAGCAGGTGCGCGCGGACGGCATGGAGCCGGTGGTCGGCGGCGATTCGTTCGTCGGCCTGGAGTTCGTCGAGGAGGGCGAGTCCTGCCCGCGCGCCGCGGGCCATGGCGACCGCGACGGCGTGGTTCAGCGCCACCACGGGGTTGTCGGAGATCCGCATCAGCAGTTCGTACAGCCCCATGATCTGTGGCCAGTCGGTCGCCTCGGCGCTGGGCGCTTCGTCGTGGATCGCTGCGATCGCCGCCTGGAGTTGGTACGGGCCGGGTGGTCCCTTGGGCAGCGCGGCGGTGATAAGGGCCACGCCCTCAGCGATGTAGGCCGCGTTCCACAGGCTGCGATCCTGCTCCGCCAGCGGGATCAACTCGCCCTGTGGCCCAGCCCGCGCCGGCCGGCGCGCGTCGGTGAGCAGCATGAGCGCCAGCAGCCCCGTCACCTCGCCATCGTCGGGCAGCAGGCGGTGGACCATGCGCGCCAGCCGGATCGCCTCGGCGGCCAGTTCCGTGCGGTACAGGCTCGGCCCCGCCGTGCTGGCGTAGCCCTCGGTGAAGATCAGGTAGAGCACGTGGAGCACCGCGCCCAGCCGGTGCGCCCGCTCCGCGTCCGGGGGCAGGCGGAAGGGCAGACCGCTGTCCTTGATGCGCTGCTTCGCCCGGCTGATGCGGCGGGTCATGGTCTCCTCTGGCACGAGAAACGCACGGGCGATCTCGGCGGTAGTGAGACCGCCGACCGCCCGCAAGGTCAGCGCGATCTGCGAGGCTGGCGACAGCGAGGGGTGGCAACACATGAACAACAGGATGAGGGTGTCATCAGTCTCTGTCGCCGGCCGGTCGGCGGCAGGCGCCAGCCAGTGGTCGGGCGGTGTCCACTGGACGACGGTGTCCTCGCGGCGTTGACGCGCCTGCTCGCCGCGCAGCAGGTCCGTCAGCCGGCGTGCGGCGACCGTGATCAGCCAGGCGCGGGGATTGTCGGGGATACCGTCCCGCGGCCACTGCATCGCGGCCGCGATCAGGGCCTCTTGGGTCGCGTCCTCGGCGGTGTCGAAATGGCCGTACCGCCGGACGATCGCGCCGAGGACCCGCGGCGCCAGCCGGCGCAGCAGGTCCTCGAGCTCGCTGTCAAGCACGGTCGCGGGCATGGTCAGAGCTCCAGCTCGGCCCGGGACTCGGCGATCGGCCGCACGTCCGCCACGGCCCCCTGCGCGACGCCGACCGGAGCGGGGCAGGCCGCCAGCCGGGCGGCGATCTCGGTTGCCCGATCGACGCTGTCACACTCCACGATCCAGTAGCCGGCGAGGACTTCGTAGGTTTCGGCGTACGGCCCATCCGTCACGACCGGCGCACCCTGTTGCAACTGGACGCGCCTGGCGTGGACCGGGGCGGTCAGGCCGCGCGTGTCCACCAACTCGCCGGACTCGACCAAGTCCTTGTTGAACGCCTCCATGAACGCGCCCATCGCCGCGAAATCCTCCGCGGACCAGACCGGCTTGTCGGCGGCCTTCCCTGCCATGTTGTCGTAGTCCTGCTGCGAGGCGTAGGTCAAGATCATGTACTTCATGCTGTCTCCTCTCTTCTGCTCCGCGGGTGCCTCCGCGGCGCCTCTCACCAGAGACGTCGGGGCCAACGGCCTCTTCCGGACATCCACCCGCCACGGAATCGCGACGTGTGCTTGCGGCCCGCCGCCCGCGCTCAGGACGCACCGTAGCGCCACCCATGGGACGGCTCACCCTAGCGCGACACAGGCGCGACCATTCCAGCGCGTGCCCTGGGCTTAACGCACACTATAGTCCGTTTCGTCACACGACCCCAGAGCGGGAACTTCCGGCTGATCCAGCGCCTCTTCACCCAGATCGAGCGCATCCAGCCGCACCCCGCCTGGTGTATCAGTCCCACCAATGGCGCCCCGCGGCTGCGCGGGCATGACCTCCTTGAGCAGTGCGGCCGCCTTGGCCATACTCTCGGCGGGGGAGAAGAGGCTGTCCTCGTGCTCGATGCTCAGCACGTCGTCGTAGCCGACCAGGCGCGGTTCGCTGACCAGCGCCTTCCAGAACTCCAGGCTGTGGCCGTAGCCGACGGTGCGGAAGATCCACGCGCGACGCGGCTCGTCGGCGTAGGGCTTGGTGCCGAGCACGCCGACCCTATCCACGGATGCGTCTCGAGATGGTGAGCATGGACCTGAGACTGGTGTCGCAGGGCGTCCCCAAAGACACGTCAGTGTCCGTTGTTTGCCATGCGACTTTAGTCGCGGGCCGCCCTCTTGTACGCGCCCCGCGCCTCCACTATACTGCCTATCGACCGACGGTGTATCAGCGTCTGTCGCGTGAAAGGAGCCGATCCACCCATGTCGAACAGGGAACCGCATCCGGTCACGGACCCAAAGCTCGTGGATGTTCTGACAGAACTGGTACAACGGGAGTTGATCTTCCATCGTCCAGCATGCGGAACGACGCGCGCCGACGTTGAGTGCATGACGGAAGCCACGTTCTGGGAAATCGGCGCCTCCGGCCGGCGCTACAGTCGGGAGTATGCGCTGGACGTACTGGAGAAACGGGAGGCCCAACAGGCTGAAGACACCTGGCAGACGCACGACTTTCATCTCCTCGAGATTGCTGGCGACAATTACCTCCTCACCTATACCCTGATCCAGGGCGTTCGCGTTACTCGTCGGTCAACCATCTGGCGACGCACCGCCCAGGGGTGGAAGGCCGTGTATCACCAGGGGACTGTCGTCCAAGATCGCTGAGGGCGTATGCAATACGCCCCTACGACCATCCCATCGTCCTGACACCGCAGTGCCCGTGGTTTGCCATGCGACCGCAGTCGCAGGCTCTCTGGTCCATGGTTTGCCATGCGACACATGCTTGACCCGCCCTCGACCGGCTGCGGCCGATCCCGGTCCAGCCGGGCAGTCGCAGGCGGGTCTCAACCAAGATAGGAGAATCTAACAATGTCCACCACAACTCCGCGCCTGCCCATCCACGTCGGCGTCATCGGGGGCGGCTTCATCGGCCCGGCGCACATCGAGTCGCTGCGCCGGCTCGGCTACGTCCGGGTCGTGGCCCTCGCCGCGAGCAGCCAGGAGTCGGCCGAGCGCAAGGCCGCCGAGCTGTTCGTGCCGCGCGCCCACGGCGATTACCGGGCGCTGATCGCCGATCCCGAGGTCGACGTCGTCGACATCTCGGCCCCCAACGTCTATCACTACCCGGCCGCCAGGGCCGCGCTCGAGGCGGGCAAGCACGTGGTCTGCGAGAAGCCGCTGGGCATGACCAGCGATGAGTCAGCCGAACTGCTGGCGTTGGCCCGGAGCAGCGGACTCGTCCACGCCGTCACCTTCAACGCACGCTTCTACCCGCTACTCCAGCACGCCCGCGCCCTGATCCGGCGCGGTGAGCTCGGCGACATCTACCTGGTGCACGGCGACTACTCGCAGGATTGGCTGTTGCTGGATACCGACTACAACTGGCGCGTCGAGGCCGCCCAAGGCGGGACGCTGCGCGCCGTGGGCGACATCGGCTCACACTGGCTCGACCTGGCGCAGTTCCTGACCGGCCTCCCGGTGCGGCGCGTGCTGGCCGATCTGGCCACGTTCGTCCCCGTGCGCCAGAAGCCCACGCGGCCCATCGAAACTTTCGCCACGGCCGACGCGCCGCGTGAGCCCGTGACCATGGAGACGGAGGACGCCGCTAACATCCTGTTGCGCCTGGGCGAACACGCCCGCGGCAACCTGCTGGTCTCGCAGGTCAGCGCCGGGCGCAAGAACAGCCTGCGGATCGAGGTCAACGGCTCGCGCGGCTCGCTGGCCTGGGACGGCGAGCGGCCCAACGAACTGTGGATCGGCCACCGTGAGCGGCCCAACGAGGTACTGATCAAGGACCCCGCGCTGCTGGACGAGGCGGCCCGCCCCTATGCGCGCTACCCCGGCGGCCACGATGAGGGCTTCGCGGACACGCACACGGCCATCAACCGCGCCATTTACGACTACATCCGCGACGGCGGCTACGCCTCCGGGCGCGAGCCCGACTTCCCCACCTTCGCCGACGGCCACCGCGAGAACGTCATCGGCGACGCCATCCTGGAGAGCGCGCGGACACGGCAATGGGTAGATACGCCCGACGGTCCATCCCTGCCATGACCTTCAGGGTCAGGCCGTCGGCAGGCGCCATCACCATCGTCAGGCGCACCCAAGAGCTTCAGGGCAGGGACATTTAGTTGTCGATCGCATAGGCGATCCCCAGGGGTTAGGAGTGTATTGCATACGTCCGGGTGACGAGTGGGGTGGGTGGGACAAGAGTGGCCTTCCCTCTTCCCTTCCCAGCCCGGCGCTCTGCCACAACGGTGCAAATCGTGTACCGTGAGTTTCATTTGGGCATCATGGCTATCGTCACCCTTGACAGTGATACCGTGTAGCGCGGCATAGGCCTTCCCGGCGGCCGCCTCGAACTTGTGGTCGGCAAAGCGCAGGAAGATCAACCCCAGGACGGGACGGAATACTCGGACGCCTTCAGGCCGTGGGGACGATCACATCCCCATGCACGAAGAGGCCGAGTTGTCGGGCGAAGCCGAGCAGACAGCCGAATGTCACGTTGGCGTAGCGTGTTTCCTCATTGACGCGCACCTCTTGAGCCGCGATGCCGAGTCGATCGGCGAATTGTTCCTCGGAGAGGCCGAGCGCGAGGCGCGCGAAGATAAACGTATCGGGAAAGTCTTCCAGTGCGGGCAGGTCGAGCGTTTTTGCGTGCCCGGTCCGTAGCAGGTCATAGCGCGCGATGCGCAAGCGTTGGACGCGTATATCCTCCGCGATATCCTGGCGCAGCGCCGCTGTCACCTCAGGGTCGAACACATCGCCAGGAGAGGAAAGCGCCTGCTCGAACCGTTCGACGGTCGTCGTCGCAGCCTTGTACTCCTGGTCATTGGAGATCTCGGCTATCGAATTCATGGATGTCCTCCCAGATTCAGGATGAGTATGCCCTTGAGCGTTCCCGTCACGTCCCGTTGAAAGAAGTCTACATAGGTTGTTCCCAAGAGGTCGGCGGTGTCGCGCGAAGGCAGAAGATCTCCACCATATTTAGCCTGCTGGAGAATGTGTCGGAACCGTCCGGTCGCGAGGATGATGGGGTCGAGGAGCCCGAAATCAATCGGCGCGATCCGGCCGGAGTTGCGCGTCATCGCCCCGCTGGCGCGTCTCGGCGGCGGAGCAATCGACGTCGAGGCTGGCGAGTTGGCGGTGACGGCCAGCTGGGGCCACGCCGGGCAGGCGGGCGTAACCATGCCCGGCAAAGGGCGCGCCGTCGAGCGGTCCTACACCGCCGAGGAGCGGACGGCCATCGTCGCCGGCGCGCAAGCCCTCGGCATCGACGAGCCGGATGTCTTCACCCTGCTGGGCGACCATACCTATGACATCTACCTGAATGACGTCGTGTTCTGGTCCAACATCCCCGCCAACGTCTGGGAATACACCATCGGCGGCTACCAGGTCATCAAGAAATGGCTCAGCTACCGCGAGTCCGACCTGCTGGGCCGCGCCCTGACCAAAGACGAAGCCCGCGAGATTACAAACACCGCCCGTCGCATCACCGCCCTCGTCCTGCTGGGGCCATCGCTCGACGCCAACTATCAACAAGCGAAGCAAAGCGCATTCGTTGAGGAATGAATAGTGTGTACGAGTAAGCGGGCTGTATGGTGTCTGATTGGTGATGCCAGCTAACCGCCGTAATAGGAGATTCAGGGCGTGCGCAAGCGTGCCACGGTTGCCATGGGCAAGAACAACCGCTCTTGGAGCCCCTGGATCGTCATCAGTCGGAAATCGAATCGCTCGTAGAAGTGACGCGCACTGTCGTCTTTGGCGTCGACGATGATGGCGACGGACGCAACCCACGCGCTTGCCTGGAGGCTGCGGTCGAACGCGTCGAAAAGTAGACGTTCGCCCAGGTGTTGCCCGCGATGGCGTTGATCGACAGCCAGCCGTCCAATGAGTGTTGCAGGCATCTCTGGATAGTGGGGCAACCGTCGCGCGATCTCAGCCGGGAATGACGAGACCGCGACCGACACCGCGGAGAGCGTGTAGTAGCCGATGACGCTCGAGTCCTGCGTGGGCACGAGGACGTAGACTCGCGCGACGAGGCGGTCCGCGTCTTGGCGAGCTTGCGTGTGCAAGTAGCGGTCCAACGGCTCGACGCCCGACAAAAACGCCGCTCGGTCATGCGTGCGGTTGAGCGGCTCGATGATATGTTCCGGGGCCGGCTCCCCGTTGGTCATGGAATCGACTCTCTACTACCCGGCGCGAAGCCCTGTCGCCAGGCCGCTGCCCGGAGTTCTGGGCTGGGCTCCGGCGGGTTGAGGATGGCATCGACAAAAGCCGCGCTATCCTCCGGCCCGAGCACGATCACCTCGCGTCCGACAGGTAACGCGGAGGTGAGACGTCCCAGGCTCTCGCCGACGAAGTCGCCAAGTGGAAGCCCGCGCGCGGCCGCAGCTTGCTCAAGCAGTGCTTTTTGCTCGGGTGTCACCAGAGCCTCGATGCGTTCGCGGCTATCCTGCTCCCGCTCGGTATGGTCCGTCGTTGCGTGCATCCTATTCCCCTCTTTGTTTCCCGGTTACCAGCGCCGATCCTGACCGTCTCTATCCCGCAGTATCGCATCGTAAGCGAACAGCTACAAACCGCGCTGCCCTCTGCCTATGAGAGGCGCCGGTCCTCAAGCCGCCGAGCCATATAGGTTGGTGTCCTCTCCGATTCAGGACAAGTATGCTGCTGGACATTCCGGCTGCGCCCCCTTACATCCGCCCCTCACGCCCCAGCATGGCGTTGTGCGCGATAGGGGGTAGCGCGCCGGTCTCATAGCGATGTATCGCGACATCGTCCCAGCCCAGCAGCCGCCCAAAGTCCTGTTGGCTGAGCCCGGACCTCTCGCGGATCTCGCGTACGCCGTCGGGAGTAAGGATGCCGAAGCGTCGGCGATAGATGGTGTAGGCGCGCTCCAGCGTCGCGTCGTCCAACTCCATGTCGGCCATGTCCTCGCCGCAATCAATACAGACGGCAACGTCCGCGTCCACGTCTATCGGCGTCCCACGCACGACCAGCGTCTCGCGTCGCCGCTCGATGCAGCGCCGGCTCACCGTGCCGCACAGCGGGCAGAAGTGCAGGTTATCCATCCTCTTCCTCGTCCGGTTCGCGATATAGCGCCCGGCCGCGCAATGTCCTCCACTTCCACGTGGGAGCCCGGCTCTCGGCGGACAATTACCCGCAACTCCGGCGCGGCGTGCAGCATATGGAAATGGTCCAGGCTTGGCCCAGAGAGGATTGTGCCCTCCACTCGTGCCGCGCGAACGCCTCCGCCGCCGCGAAGGCGCCCACGCGTTTCTCGGGCGTCACGTGGTCGAGCGCCGCGACAACCCAATCGGGTATCTCGGCCACCAATTGATCGTGCCCGTTCTCTCGGGCGAGACCTTCACGAAGGCTCATCGTCCTTACCTCTCTTCCCGTGCTATCCTTTGTCCTTTGCTACCACGCCGGATACGACATCGCGCGCCGTGGGTCAAGTGGCAGGACGCTACTGCGCTCCCAACAGCACGCCTTGCTGCCCGGCGCCAAATCAGGCGAGGATGTTTGATCGCACGTACTCCAACAGGTCGTGGGCTCCGTTGGATCAAAGGCTCTGGACAACCCACACTGATCGCGGGAATTAAGCTATAGTAATGGCGTCGTCATCTGATTGTTGCAATGATGCGTGGGTCGTGTCGGGGAAGGTGGGCGGGGGCGATGGGGTTGGTGGAGGAGTACATCGGCGAGCTGCGCGACATCCGCGCCTCGGGGGCGGGCGTCAAGGAAACATCCTACTATCCCGCCCTGTCCAACCTGCTCAATGGCATTGGCAAGGCCCTGTCGCCGCAGGTGCGCTGCATCACCACGCTGCGCAACCTCGGGGCCGGCATCCCCGACGGCGGCCTCTTCACCGCCGACCAGTTCCCCAAAGCCTCGGACGTGCCGCTGGAC
>JAABUX010003878.1_pt1 | contig 19415 bp, 16 predicted proteins | sample 5561851 | NCBI WGS metagenome assembly JAABUX01 (sample SAMN10711883, study PRJNA513361) | rock metagenome | isolation source: Antarctica rocks | place: Antarctica: Victoria Land, Richard Nunatak red sandstone | collected 2016-01-03 | reverse complement strand
CTGGGCTGTGGTGCTCTGGGCTGTGGTGCTCTGGGCTGTGGTGCTCTAGGCGGGTGCGCTGGATGGTGAAGTCGGGGCAGGTGATCCATTCGCTGGCGAACGGCGCGCCGGGGAGCCGGCTCACCTTGAAGTCTGCCGCCAGCCCGTCGTCGCCGAGCTAGTCCAGCAGCGGCAATCGCTCGAAGACGATGAAGTCGTCCAGGCCCTTCAAGGGCAGCTCGGCCGCGGACGCCGGCGCCGGCCCGGGCAGGGCGCTGTTGAGATAGGCCCTGATCCGGTCTGGCGTCGCGTCCATCCGCGCGCGGTAGGCTAGCAGGGCAGCCTGGAAGGCGATGAAGGCGGGGTCCGGGTTCGGCGCCCGCAGCGGCCGGCGGACCGGCGGGGCGGAGCGGCTTGCCTTCTGGAACAGGTGCGCCGGGCCGAGCGGGACGCAGGGCACCAGCAGTCCCGACGGCCCCGGCGGCACGGCGGACGCGCGCTGCACCGGCCCAGCGCCTGCATCGCGTCTGCGACCGGGCCGGTGTCGGCCGCCGACACCCGTTCGAGGTGCCGCACCGTGTTCCGCAGCCGGCGCTCCATGTCGCGGCTGATGTCCTCGATGGCTTCCAGGTGCTCGTCCAGGGACAGGAAGGCGCGGAGCACCTCGCGCAGCTCGGCCGAGACGATCCCCCGGGCGTCGGCGGCGCTGCCGGCGCGGCCCTCGCGGTTGTAGGCTTCGGCGAGGCGGTCGAGCAGGGCCGGGTCGGCGAGCGTCGCCTCGGCGCTCTCGATGATTTGGAAGCGGAACCGGAACGGGTTCGACTGGGTGTGCAGCCGCTTGTAGTCCTCCACCAGATGCCGGGCGACGAATTCGTCGAAAAAGGCGCTGAACATGGCGGCCAGCCCGGTCTGGGCGGCGACATGGCGCTCGGCGGCACGCAGGCCGCTCGACACGGACCGCAGGTGGCCGAGAAAGGACTTCGAGGCGCGGGCGGCGTTCCGCACGCCCTCCGACCGGTCGGCTGGGTTCTGCCGGGCGGCCTCCAACGAGGAGAGCACCTGCAGGACCTCGCCGCCGTAGCTCCGGGTCCGCCCGCGTTTGATGTCGAGCATCAGGTCAAGCAGCAGCCGTGCCCCGCCATCGAGATCGACCGCCCGCCGGTAACGGTCGCGGTGCTCGACCAGCCAGCCCGTTGCGACGAGCCGCCCGTAGGCGGCCGAGGCCGGGCTGGCGACCTGCGCCCCTTCCCTTCCGTCGTGACCATCCCCGTCCTCGATGGGAGGCATGCCGCGGACCTGGCGGTCGATGAACTCTGCGATCGCCTCCACGGCCTCACGTTGCTTGGCTGCGCCGGCGCCGATGCCGAACAGCTCGCGGTCGAGATGCTCAAGCAGGTCGGCGTAGAACCAGCGCGCCGAGCCGGACAGCAGGCGGAACAGGTCCGGGGGCAGCGTGCCGAATAGCCGATCGGTGGTCGGGTCCGGCGGTGGTCGCGCTTGATCTGGCATGGCAACGGACGATGCCAGGCCGATGGCCACGCCCGCTGCGATGCGAGCGGACTGGGCGAGGGAAGCGGATGTCACGTTCGACGGCCGTGTGTGCCTGGGCTGCTTACTTGCTGGTCGAACCGCTATGTCTTTGGATTCGGACATTTGGGGACTCTGGCTGATCCAGGCTCCGCACGCATCTGGAAAAGCGACTGCCGGCAAAGTTCAGAGTGCTCGCGCGGGATGGTGGAGGGGGTTGGATTCGAACCAACGTAGCCATTACAGCAGCGGATTTACAGTCCGCCCCCTTTAGCCACTCGGGCACCCCTCCGCCGGCGCCGCACCCATCGGGGCGGCGCGATGGCGGCGGACTATCCCCGAACCACGCTGCTTGTCAATCGGGATGCGGAGCCACGTCCGGGATGTAGAGCCGCATCCGGGATGGCATAGCCGCGTCGCGCCACGAAGCGTATAGGGACCGCCATGCCCAGCAAACCACCCAGCCGGCCCGGCGGACCCCGGACACCTCGCCCCGGCGGCGGCTCCCCCGGTTTTAGTTCTGGTGGCCCTGGCTCTGGCAGCTCCGGTTCCGGCAGTCCCGGATCCGCCAACAGGGGCACGAAGCCCGGTGACAAGCGCCCGCCCGTCCGCAGCGTCAGCGGCTTCACCCCGCGTAGCACGGCACGCGACACCCCTCGCACGGCCAATGCCGACGCGCCCCCACGTGGCCCGAAGCCCGGCACCCGCCCCCCGCCGCGCGACCGCAAGGCTGGCCCCCGGCCCAGCCGCCCGCCCGAACGTGACGAAGCGCCGCGCCTGGGCCAGCCCCGCCCGGCCCGCATCGTGCCCGACGCCCCCGCGCCGCCGCCGGAGCCTGCCGCTGCCCCGCGCGAACCCATCCTGCGCGCCGCACCGCGGTCCGAAGCCGCCCCGCCCGCAGCCAGCCGCGCCCCCGCCGCACCCCGCGGCAGCGTGTGGCTGCACGGCCTGCACCCGGTTGGCGCCGCCCTCGCCAACCCCAACCGCCGCCTGAAGCGCCTGCTGCTGACCGAGGAGGCCGAGGCAGCGCTGGCCGCCCGCCTGCCGCATCCCTGGCCGGTCCCGGTCGAGCGGGTGGACCGCGCCAAGCTGGACCACCTGCTGGGCCGCGACACCGTGCACCAGGGTGCCGGTCTGCTGGCCGACCTGCTGGCCCCGCCGGCGCTGTCGGCCGTGCTGGAGCGCCCCGGCCCGGTCCTGGTGCTCGACCAGGTGATCGACCCGCGCAACATCGGCGCCGTTCTGCGCAGCGCCGCCGCGTTCGGCGCCGCCGCCGTCATCATGCAGGACCGCAATACCCCGGAGGAGACGGGAGTGCTGGCCAAGGCCGCATCCGGTGCGCTGGAGACCCTGCCCCTGCTGCGCGCCGTCAACTTGGCCCGCACCCTGGCCGCCCTGAAGGCCGCGGGCCTGTGGGTAATCGGCCTCGACGCCGGCGGCGCCCCCCTGCGCGGCGCCCCCCTGGCCGAGCGCCGCGTCGCCCTGGTGCTGGGAGCCGAGGGCGCCGGCCTGCGCCGCCTGACCCGCGACACCTGCGACGAGGTAGCAGGCCTCGCGATGCCCGGCGGCATGGAGAGCCTGAACGTCTCCGCCGCCGCGACCGTCGCGCTGTATGAACTGACCCGGACCCCCTGACCCAGGCTTGATGCCATGTTCGACGCCGAGCACACCGCCGCCCTGCTGATCGCCGCCCGCCGCGCCCGCCGGGTGCTGCCCCTGCTGGACGTGCCGCCGCCGAGCCTGCAGGACGGCATCGCCACGCAGCTCGCCATCGCCCGACACCAGGGCGCGGTGCCGCCCGCCGGGTTCAAGATCGGCGCGACCACCACGGGGATGCAGGCCTACCTGGGGCTGTCCGGTCCGGCCGCCGGGTTCATGGCAGAGGGCAACATACACGGCAGCGGCAGCACGCTCGCCTACTCGGCATTCGTAAACCCCGGCGTCGAGTGCAAGCTGGCCGTTCATTTGTCCGCCGCGCTGCCGCCTGGCCCCTGCACCCCGCAGCAGGCCGCCGCCGCCGTGGACGGGGTGATGGCCGCCATCGAGATGGTGGAGAACCGGTATCCCGGCATGTTCCCCTTGGAACTGCCCGGCATGTTCCCCTTGGAACTGCCCGGCATGTCCTCCTCGAAGTCGCCCGGCGTGCAGGCGTTCGGTACGCCGGCCGTGGTGGCGGACAGCCTGTTCCACGCCGCCGCCGTGCTCGGCATGCCCGACCCGGAGTGGCGCAACCTGGACTTGGAGGCCCTGCCAGGGCGCATCCTGGTGGACGGCGTGGAGCGCGGCGCCGGCGCCGGCGCGGACCTGCTCGGCGGTCCCATGCGGGCGCTCGCCTGGCTGGCGGCGTCGGCCGAGGCTGCTGCGTTCGGCGGGTTGCAGGCCGGACAGGTGGTGATGCTCGGCAGCGTGGCCCTGCCGGTTTGGCTTGATGGCCCCGGCCGGATCGAGGTGCAGTTCCCGCCCCTGGCGCCGGTGCTGCTCGACTTGGTGTGACCCGCCCACAGGCAGGTGTCCGGGCGCTGCCACGGCCGTAGGCCTTCGTTAAGCTTTGCCCCTTAAGGTGAATACCGACCGCCTGCTGCGGCACCGCGAAACGCCAGGATGGCATCCCGGAAAACATCCTCCATGGCATCCACACTTCAATCCGACCAACGCCCCACCTGGAACAGCCTGTCCGACGACACGCAGCTCACCGTGGCCCGGCAGGCGCTGCACCATGCCTTCGAGATCCTCGCGGGCCAGGCGGAGGGCCTGGCCGGAGAGATCGACGACGGCGCCCTGGCCGACCGTGGCGGGGCAGAGGCCTTGCGCCTGCTCGTCGCGGTCGTCCGCGCGACGGGCGGGACGCTGGTCTCCAGCACGCCCATGCTTCTGCAGCATTCGGCCGTCATGGGGCGTGCCTGATGGCCGCCTCGCCCCGTGCCGCCTCTCCCAACGCCTCCCGGGTCCGTGCCGCCTTGGTCCACACGGTCCTGGCTGCCGGGCTGCTGTCGGCGCCGCAGGCCTGGGCGGACGTGATCACCATGACCCTGGGCGCTCCGGGCCAAACGTTGCCGGGGTTCGCCGCGGGTGCTGGCGGATCGGGCCTATGCGCCGCTGGAGCGCGGTGCAGTTGGGGCACCGAGACCTTCAGCGGCCTGGCAGGCGCCGCGCCGGGCACGTTCACCAGCAGCTTCGCCACGGGGGCCAACACGTTCGGGCCGGGGCAGGGCATCACCGGCGCCTACACCGGGGCGCTGACGCGGAGCGCGGCCAATCAGTACGGGGGAGCAGGGGGCGCCGACTATCCCGTGGTGTCCGGCTTCGGGTCCTATCACCTGGCCCTCTCCGCCACCGGGCTGCCCGGCGTGAACCTGCTGGGCTTCTGGCTCAGCGCGCTGGACTACGGCAACCTGCTGACCCTCAGCACCGCAAGCGGCGCGACCACCAACCTGTCTGCGGCAACGCTGCTGCAGGACATTAATGCGACCGCAACGCCCGCGGCCTACTACGGCAACCCGACCGCGCCGTTCCGGGGCCAGGACAGTGGCGAGGCATTTGCCTACGTCGAGCTGCAGGACACGACCGGGTTCTTCACCGGAGTCGATTTCATCAATCAGGCCAACACCGGATTCGAGTCCTCGGACCACGCCGCCGGCTACGCCGCGCCGGCGTCGTTGCAGGTGGTGACCCAGGTGCCGGAGCCGGCGTCCCTGGGTCTGGTGGGCGTCGCGCTGCTGGGGGTCGGGCTGGTCCGGCTGCGCCGCCGCAACAGCCCTTCATCCTCCAAGCTGCCGAACCTGTTTTGGACGGCTGGGCCAGCCACGCCCCCGGCCCGGTGACCACCGGACCGGGAGCGGGCGGCCATCAGCCCTTCAGCGCGCCGGGGATGGCGACGTAGCGGGCGTGGCCGTCGCGCAGCACCCGCAGCGCCAGGCCGTGCCCGTCCTTCGCCGCCGCGCGGATGGCCTGCGCGGCGTCGGCGGCCGTCGTCACGGCATGGTTGCCGACGCTGACCACCGCATCGCCGGGCCGCAACCCGGCCTTGGCGGCTGCGGAGTCTGGGCGGACTGCGGCCACCATCGCACCGGCTGACCCGTCCTCGGTCGGCGCCAGCGCCAGGCCGACGCTCGGCCCCTCATTTGCCCGCACCTGCTGCGTGCCGGGCTGCTCGTCCGGCAGCGCCGCCACGGCGACGGACAGCGTGCGGGCGGTGCCGTCACGCAGGATGGCGACCTGCGCGGTGCCGCCGGGGTGAACGGCGGCGACGATGCTGGCCAGGTCGTGCGGGCTGGTCACGGGCTTGCCCTCAACGGACTCCACGATGTCGCCGGGCTTCAGGCCGGCCTTCGCGGCGGGGCTGTCGGGCTGCGTGGCGGCCACCAGCGCGCCGTGCGTGCCGGTCTTGAGGCCCAGGCTGGCGGCGATGTCAGGCGTCACCGCCTGCGCCTCAACGCCCAGGTAGCCGCGGGTGACGTGCCCGGCGGTGCGGATCTGCCCCACCACGTCGCGCACCAGGCTGCTCGGGATGGCAAAGCCGATGCCGACGCTGCCGCCGCTCGGCGAGATAATGGCGGAGTTCACGCCGACCACCTTGCCATCCTGGGTGAACAACGGGCCGCCAGAGTTGCCCTGGTTGATCGCGGCGTCCACCTGCAGGAAGGCGTCATACGGCCCGGTGCCGATGTCGCGCCCGCGCGCCGAGATGATGCCGGCCGTGACGGTGCCGCCGAGGCCGAACGGGTTGCCAACCGCGACCACCCACTGGCCGGGCCGCACCGCGTCGCTGTCGCCCAGCACGAGGGAGGGCAGGGGATGCCCGGCGTCCACGTGCAGCACGGCCAGGTCGGTTCGGGTGTCGCGGCCGACGACCGTCGCGGGCAGCTCGGTGCCGTCGTCCAGCGTGACCGAGACCTTGTCGGCGTGCGAGACGACGTGGTTGTTGGTGACGATGGTCCCGTCGGGATCGACGATGAAGCCGGAGCCGCGGGCCTCGCCGCTGCGGACCTGGCCGTTGTCGTTGGCCTCATGCATCTGGACGGTCACGGACACGACCGCAGGACGGACCTGGGCCGCGAGGTCGGCGAAGTCGGGCAGGCGCTGGGCGGGGCCGGTGGGCTGGATGGTGCCGGGGGTGGAGGTGGTGGCGGCGTCCTGCGCGTGGCCGGCCGCGACGCCTGCCAGCGCCGTGCCGCCGAGCAGCACCGCGACGAGGGCGGCGCGGGCGGTGCGCGGCAGGCGGTTCAAGGGTGATGGCATGGTGTGGTCTCCTGGGCAGGACCCGCGATGGGTTCTGCATGGGGCGGACCATGGCAGGTGGCGGCTTACGCGGGCGTGGCCCGGGAATTAATCTTTGGCAATGCGCCCGGTGCGCGGCGGGGCGACTACATGTGACGCGCTCCCGCCTCCTTTGGGAGGGATGCCCTGCATCACGTCCGATGCGCCACAGTGGATGGAAACAGCGTGACGCGATTTTTCCGGCCTGTGCAGACTGCCGGCCTGTGCAGACTGATTGGAGGGTCGATGCCGGTTTGCTGGAATGGACACAAAGCGGATGGGTGTCCGTCCTAACCTCCGCGGTCACATGCCGGGGCAGCGGCTGCCTGCCGCCGCACCTGCCGCCCTACCGCCGCACCTACCATCGTCAGCGCCGGCCCCCCAGTGGACCACCCCGGCCCGTCCGCAACCAGCGTGTCCAGCGTTCCCAGCAGCTCCCGCTGCTCCGCCCGCCCCCCACGCTCGATCAGCGCCGCCGGTGTCGATGGGTCCAGCCCCGCCGCCAGCAGCCCGTCGCGCAGCGCCGGCAGGCTGTCCAGGCCCATGTAAACCGCCAGCGTCCCGCCCCGGGCCAGCGCCGCAAAATCCAGGTCCAGCGCGCCATCCACCAAGTGCCCGGTCGCCAAGGTCAACGTCCGCACCGCCCCGACCCCCGCCGGCCCGTCCCCCCGGTGCGTCAGCGGGATGCCCGCCCCCGCCGCGCAGGCCAGCGCCGCCGTCACGCCTGGCACGACCTCGAACGCCACCCCCGCCGCAGCCAGCGCCGCCGCCTCCTCCCCGCCGCGGCCGAACACGAAGGGGTCGCCACCCTTCAGCCGGATCACCTTGCGGCCCTCCTGCCCTAGCCGCACCAGCAGCGCGTTGATCTCGTCCTGCGGCAGCGAGTGGTTGGACTTCGACTTGCCGACGCTGATGCGGTCCGCGTCGCGCCGGGCCATGTCGAGTACGTCCTGCGTCACCAGGCGGTCGTGCACGATCACGTCGGCCTCGCCCAGCAGGCGTTGCGCGCGGATCGTCAGCAGGTCCGCCGCCCCCGGCCCGGCGCCGACCAGGTAAACGATGCCCGAGGGGTCCGGGTCCTCCTGGATCGCGCGCTGCATCTCCTGCTCCGCCGCCGCGTCGTCCCCGGCCAGCACCAGGTCCGCCACGCGCCCGCCCAGCGCCCGTTCCAGCACCCGGCGGCGGCGCGTCACGTCCGGCAGGCGCTGGCGCAACTCGTCCTTGTAGCGGTCGGCCAGGGCGGCGAGGCGGCCGAAGGCGGGGGGGACCATCGCCTCGATGCGCGCGCGCAGCAGCCGGGCCAGCACGGGCGCGGCCCCGCCGGACGACACGGCGATGGCCAGCGGCGCGCGGTCGATGACGCTCGGGGTGATGTAGCTGCACAGGGACGGCTTATCGACGATGTTGACCGGGATGCCGCGGGCCTGGGCGGCGGCGGACAGGGCGGCCAGGTCCTCGTCCGGGGCGTCGGCGCCGATGGCCAGGGCGCAGTTGTCGAGCAGCCCGAGGTCGCCGGGCATACGGAAGTGCGGGGCGGTGTCCACCAGGCCGCCGGCGCGGCGCAGGGCGTCGGCCTTGCGTTCGGCGGCCTCGCCTTCGCCGATCACCAGCACGCGGCGGCCGGTCAGGGACAGGAAGATGGGGAAGTTCTGCATGCTCGCAGAGTTGCGGCTCCCCTGGGCCGGGGCAAGGGCTTGCCGCGCTGGCCCCGGGCGGGGCAGGGTCCCGCCGCGAACGGGGGAGGGGCGGCATGCGGGCAATCGTGGTCGAGAAGGACGATGCGAACAGCGGGGCGAACAGCGGGGCGGGGCAGCAGGTCGCCCTGCGCGACTTCGACGAGGCCGGGCTGATGGGCGGCGACGTGACGGTGCGGGTGTCGCACTCCTGCCTGAACTACAAGGACGGCCTGGCGCTGACCGGCAAGGCGCCCGTGGTGCGGCGCTTCCCGATGATCCCCGGCATCGACTTCGCCGGCGTGGTCGAGGCGTCGGACAGCCCCGCCTACAAGCCTGGCGACGCCGTGCTGCTGAATGGCTGGGGCACCGGGGAGACGCACCTGGGCGGTTATGCCGAGCGCAGCCGGGTGCGGGCCGACTGGCTGGTCCCGCTGCCGGCCGGGCTGACCGCGGCGCAGGCCATGGCCATCGGCACCGCCGGCTACACCGCCATGCTGTCCCTGATGGCGCTGGAGCGGCACGGGCTGACCCCGGATGCCGGCCCGGCGGTGGTGACGGGTGCTGCGGGCGGCGTCGGATCGGTCGCCATCGCGCTGCTGCACCGGGCGGGGTGGCGGGTGATCGCCTCGACGGGGCGGATGGCGGAGGCGGGATACCTGGAGGGGCTGGGCGCGGCGGAGGTGATCGACCGGGCCTCGCTGTCCATGGCGCCGAAGCAGATGGCGAAGGAGCGGTGGGCGGCAGGGGTGGACTCCGTGGGATCGGCGACGCTGGCGAACGTGCTGTCGATGACGCGCTACGGCGGGGCGGTGGCGGCGTGCGGGCTGGCGGGGGGCATGGACCTGCCGGGGTCGGTGGCGCCGTTCATCCTGCGCGGTGTGTCGCTGCTTGGCATCGATAGCGTGATGGCGCCGCGGGCGCGGCGGATCGAGGCGTGGGGACGGTTGGCGCAGGAGCTGGACCTGGCGAAGCTGGACGCGATGACGACGACCATCGGGCTGGGGGACGTGCAGGAGGCAGGGCGGCAGATCATCGCCGGGCAGGTGCGCGGGCGCGTGGTGGTGGCGATAGGATGACGCTTCTCCCCCTCCCTACGGGCTTGGGCCGCAGCGCGGACCAAGGCCGGGGTGAGGGGGGCTTCGCTGCAGAGCGGGGGACCGCGGGTTTTGCTGGACCAGGGCTGTTCCGGGCCGGGGATCGCGCTTGACGACTCCCTCACCCCGGCCTTGGTCCGCGCTGCGGCCCAAGCCCGGAGGGAGAGGGGGAAGGAAGAAGGTCGTCGAGGTCACCAACGTCGATTTCTCGCTGCGGCACTTCCTGCAGCCGCTGATGCTGGCCGCCCAGGCGCGGGGCCACGACGTGCTGGGCGTGTCCGCCGACGGGCCGCTGCTGGACGACGCGCGGGCGGCCGGGCTGCGGGTGGTCGCCGTGCCGATGGCGCGCAGCCTGTCGCCCCTGGCGCAGTGGCGGGCGCTGCGGGCCATGATCCGGCTGCTGCGGGCGGAGCGGCCCGACCTGGTACACGCTCACATGCCGATCAGCGGCTTCGTCACCCGTCTGGCGGCGCGCATCGCCGGGGTGCCGTGCGTCGCCTACACCTGCCACGGCTTCCTGTTCAACCAGCCTGGCCCTTGGCCCCGCCGTGCCCTCGGTTTGGCGATGGAGTGGCTGGGCGGGCGTATGACCGACATCACCCTCACGGTATCCACCGAAGAGGCCGCCGACGCCCGCCGCCTGTGGATCGCGCGCCGGGCCATCGCGGTCGGCAACGGCCGCGACCCCGCGCACTTCCGCCCCGCCCCGGCCGCCCGCGCCCGCATCCGCGCCGCACTGGGCGTGCTGGAGAGCCGGGTGGTAGTGGTGATCGTCTCCCGCCTGGTACGCCACAAGGGCCATCAGGAACTGCTGCAAGCCATGCGCGACGTGCCCGGCGCCGAGCTATGGATCGTGGGGAACCGTCTGACCAGCGACCACGGCCCAGACCCCACCGCCCTGTTCGCCAGTGCGCCGCCCGGGGCCGTGCGCCTGCTGGGGTACCGCACCGACATCCCTGACGTGCTGGCGGCGGCCGACATTTTCGCCCTGCCGAGCCATTTCGAGGGCCTGCCCATGTCTGTCATCGAGGCCATGCTGACCGGCCTGCCCGTCGTCGCCACCCGCATCCGTGGCCCGCGCGAGCAGGTGGTGGACGGCGAGACCGGCCTGCTGGTCCCCCCCATGCAGTCCGCCCCTTTGGCTGCCGCGCTGCGCCGCCTGGCATCCGACCCGGCCCTGCGCGCCGCCATGGGTGCTGCCGGGCGCCAACGCGCCATGGCGCTGTATGACGAGCGCGCGGTGCTGTCACGGACGCTGGACCTGTTGGGGCTTTGAGGCGAGGCTCTCGCCGGCAGGCAAGGACACGGAGGCCACCATCCATGGACATCAGGGGTTCGACGGCGCTCGTCACAGGCGCCAACCGCGGTCTTGGTAGGGCGTTCACGGAGGCGCTCCTGCAGGCTGGCGCCGCCAAGGTCTATGCCGGCGCCCGTGACCCTGCGGCCGTTACGGACCCTCGGCTGACCCCGATCCGGTTAGATGTCACGTCGGACCGCGATGTGGCCGCGGCGGCGACGGCCTGTGGGGACGCCACCCTGCTGGTCAACAACGCCGGCATCCTGCTGAACAGCCCCATCCTGGCCGACGGCGCCGAGACGGCCCTGCGGGACGAGATGGAGGTCAACGTGTTCGGCCTGCTGCGGATGGCCCGGGCCTTCGCCCCGGTCCTCGCCGGCAACGGCGGCGGTGCGATGGTGAACATGCTGTCGGTGGTCAGTTGGTTCACCAACCCGTTCAGCGCGACCTACTGCGCGTCCAAGCACGCGGCGCTGGCGGTGTCGGACGCGCTGCGCATCCAGCTTCGGGGGCAGGGCACACACGTCGTGGGCGTCTATGCCGGCTTCATCGAGACCGACATGGCCGCGCACATTCAGGGACCGAAAACCAGCCCCGCCCAGGTTGCCGAGCGTGCTTTGGACGGCGTCCGCGCCGGCTCGGACCATGTCCTGGCCGACGACCGCGCCCATAGCGTCCGCAGCCAGGTGCAGACTGACCCGGCCGGTCTGGCATGTGAGATGCAGCTTCGGTGGGACCAGCGCACGGCGTGAGCGTGCGGGCTGGCCTTGCGGCTTCGCCTGCCATATGACGCAGCAGCAACTTACATACGGAGAATGGCATGTCCGGCCGCAAGACCACCGCCATCACCCTGGGCGCCCTCAGCCTCGGCGCTCTTGCCCTTGGCGCCCCGGTTGCTCGGGCGCAGCCCGCCCCAAGCACGGCCCCGGCCCCTACCACCGCGACCGCGACCATCGACGTCATGAACAAGCTGTGGGGCCGCCATCCCGGCCTGCGCGCCAACCATGCCCGCGGCGCCGTGGTGACGGGCAGCTTCACGCCCACACCCGAGGCCGCCGGGCTGAGCACGGCCAGCATCTTCGCCGGCAAGCCGGTGCCGGTCACGGTGCGCTTCTCCGACGCCACTGGCCTGCCGAACCTGTCGGACGGCGCCGACGCCGCCAACCCGCACGGCATGGCCATCCGCTTCCAGCCCGAGGGGAGCACCTACGTGGACGTGGTGCTGAACTCGCTGCCGTACTTCCCAGTCGCCACGGGGGAGGAGTTCCTGCAACTGCTGCAGGCCGCCTCCGAAAGCGGGCCGGACGCGCCCAAGCCTACCAAGGTCGAGCAGTTCATCGCCACCCATCCCGCCGCCGCCAAGGCCGGCGAGGGGGTCCGGACGCCGACCAGCTTCGTGCGTGAGACCTATAACGGCATCGACGCCTTCATCTTTATCAACGCCCAGGGCCAGCGGCAGCCGTTCCGCTTCCAGTTTCAGCCCGTTGCGGGCGGCGACTACGTCGGCAAGGAGGACGCGGCGAAGCTGCCGCCCAACTTCCTGCTCGACGAGCTGCCGGCCCGCCTGAAGACGGAAAAGTCCGAGTACCGCGTGATGGCGCAGCTCGCCAACCCCGGCGACTCCACGAAGGACCCGACCCAGCCCTGGCCCGCCGACCGCCGAATGGTCAACCTGGGTACCCTGACGCTGACCAGCACGGTGGCGGACGAGGCCAAGGCGCAGCACGACCTGCGCTTCCTGCCCAACCATCTGACGCCCGGCATCGAGCTGTCGGACGACCCGCTGATTGACGCACGGGTGCGGTCCTACGTGATCTCGTTTGGCCGGCGCGGGTAGCTCCTGACTGCGGGCCAGGGTTCTAGCGTAACAGCTTGGACCCTGGCCTCCGAGGCGCTATGCGGGCCGGCATGACGCACCTCCCGATCCGCCGCGCCCTGATCTCGGTGTCCGACAAGGCCGGGCTGGTCCCCCTGGCGCAGGCGCTGGCCGCACACGGCGCCGAGCTGCTGTCCACCGGCGGCTCAGCCCGCGCGTTGTGGGACGCCGGGGTGCCGGTGCGGGAGGTGGCCGAGCACACCGGCTTCCCGGAAATCCTGGACGGCCGGGTGAAGACCCTGGTGCCGCAGATCCACGGCGGCATCCTCGGCCGGCGCGACCTGCCGGAGCACCTGGCGCAGATGCAGCAGCACGGCATCGCCCCAATCGACCTGGTCTGCGTCAACCTGTATCCGTTCGAGGCCACCGTCGCCGCCGGCGCCGCCCCGGACGAGTGCGTGGAGAACATCGACATCGGCGGCCCCGCGCTGATCCGCGCCGCCGCCAAGAACTTCGACGGCGTGGCCGTCCTGACCGACCCGGCCCAGTATGCCGGCCTGCTGGCCGAGCTGCCCCACGGCGGCACCACCCACGCCCTGCGGCTGCGCCTGGCCGGGGAGGCCTATGCCCGCACCGCCGCCTACGATGCCGCCATCGCCGCCTGGTTCGCGCGCGATGTCCTGTTCCCGACGCGCATGACCCTGTCCGGCACGCTGCGGCAGACGCTGCGTTACGGCGAGAACCCGCACCAGCAGGCCGCCTTCTACGTCAACGGCGCCCGGCCCGGCATCGCCACCGCCACGCAGGTGCAGGGCAAGGAGCTGTCCTACAACAACCTGAACGACACCGACGCCGCGTTCGAGTGCGTGGCCGAGTTCGACGGCCCCGCCGTGGCGATCATCAAGCACGCCAATCCCTGCGGCGCCGCCGAGGCGGCCAGCACGGGGGACGCCTGGGACCTGGCGCTGCGCTGCGACCCCGTGAGCGCGTTCGGCGGCATCGTCGCCGTGAACCGCCCCTTGGACGGTCCCACCGCAGAACGCATCGCCGCCATTTTTACCGAGGTCATCATCGCGCCCGACGCCACCGCCGAGGCCCGGATGGTGCTGGCGCGGAAGCGGAACCTGCGTCTGCTGCTGACGGGCGGGCTGCCTGATCCGGCTGCGCCGGGCAGCACGGTCCGGGGCGTGTCCGGCGGCTTCCTCGCGCAGTCCCGCGACGCCGGGCGTATCGGGGCGGCGGACGTGCGGACCGTGACGCGGCGGGCGCCCACGGCGCGGGAGCTGACCGACCTGCTGTTCGCCTTCCGGGTGTGCAAGCACGTGAAGTCCAACGCGGTCGTCTATGCCCGGGACGGCGCCACCACCGGCATTGGCGCCGGGCAGATGAGCCGGGTGGACAGCGCCCGCATCGCAGCATGGAAGGGCGCGGAGGCAGCCAAGGCTGCGGGACTGACGACGCCGCTGACAGTGGGGAGCGTGGTGGCGTCGGACGCCTTCTTCCCATTCGCCGATGGGTTGGAGGCTGCCGTCGCCGCGGGCGCCACCGCCGTCATCCAACCCGGCGGATCGGTGCGGGATGCCGAGGTGATCGCCGCTGCCGATGCGGCCGGGGTGGCGATGGTGCTGACAGGGATGCGGCACTTCCGGCATTAGGCTGGGCGATCATTTTTGGCGCGGGCGTCGCATTTGGCTCTGGTTCCCTCCTCCTCCGGGCAGGGCAATCGCACATGGCGCGAGAACCGCACAGGCTCCCCTCCCTCCAGGAGAGGGCTGGGGTGAGAGAGGCTGCAAGCGCCAAACTCGGTCTATTTGGGGACGGATATCGTTCTCAAATGGGCAAATCAGGCCCTTGCTGCCTCTCTCACCCCAGCCCTTTCCCGGAGGGAGAGGGGGAAGGAGGCGGGATGGCTGTTCCTTGGCAGCCCAGCGCTCGGACGACACCCTCTCCAGACCCGAGCGGCGCATGAACGTCGAAGGCAAGCTGCTGTAAGTGCGCGTCCGCTGACACCCAGGCCGCAACCGTGGACGCCGGGCGAACCGCCAATGCGGCGTATCGCAGCGGCGCCCGCCAAACTTCCCCAGTGCCGTCCGCCGAAGCAGCCCCGAATGCGACGGACGCCAGCGCATCCCGCTTGAAGCCCGCCAGGAACACTGGCGCCCCGCCGCCTGCCCGCGGCAGCCAGCGGCTCCAGTAGAAGGCCAGCGCCAGCGGCGGGCGCACGCCGGGCGGGGCGGGGCGCAGGTCCAGGTCGGGCCGGCGGTCGGGCGTGGCGCGCTCCCAATCCTGCAGCCAGGGCTGGCCGAACGCCGCCACCGGCCAGTGCGCGGCGAAGCCGGAGTGCTGCCGGGCCAGGTCGTCCAAGGACCTGCCCTGGATGCGCCGCGCCTCCAGCCCGGAGGGACCGCGCGCCCACACATCCCATTGCTGCCGCTTGATCCGTCCGTCGAGGCTGTACCGGGTATTGACCGCGATGCCCTGCACCTCGCCGCCGCGCCAGGTGCTGGTTTCCTGCATCAGATATTGCACGTCGAACAGCCACATCGAGGCGGTCAGTGCCAGGGTCGCGTCCACCGTCAGGAGGCCGCCCGCCGACGACGCCTCGGTCCGGACGGTGATGCGCCCGGAGTGGCTGGCGGCACCCTCGTACCGGCAGACCTCCGCCGCGCCGGCCGGGTTGGGCAGGAACGGGGCGGTCAGCAGCAGGGCGGCCAGCGGGAGGGCGGCCAGCAGGGCAGGGACACGCAGGCGCAGGAACAACCCTTCCAGATGCTCGCCAACCTTGGCGGCGGCCTGTACTAAGCAGGGACCCGCCTGCAGGAGCAAGCCATGAAGCGCCGCACCTTCCTTGCCGCCACCGCCGGGCTGGCGATGCCGCATGTCGGGCATGCCCAAGGCAGCCGGGTGCTGCGCTTCATTCCGCAGGCGGACCTCTCGACGCTCGATCCGCACTGGAACACCGCCTATGTCACCCGCAACCACGGCTTCATGGTGTTTGACACGCTGTACGGCATCGACGGCCAGTACCGCGCCAGCCCGCAAATGGTGGCCGGGCACACGACGGAGGCGGACGGGCTGCGCTGGACGTTGATCCTCCGCGACGGCCTGCGCTGGCATGACGGGGCGCCGGTGCTGGCGCGGGACTGCGCCGCCAGCATCCGCCGCTGGGGCGCCAAGGACACCTATGGCCAAGCCCTGCTGGCCGCGACGGACGAGCTGTCGGCGCCGGATGACAGGCGCATCGCCTTCCGCCTCAAGCGCCCGTTCCCGCTGCTGCCCGACGCGCTGGCCAAGTCCGGGGTTTACATGCCCGCCATGATGCCCGAGCGCCTGGCCCTGACCGACCCCTCGACGCAGGTGACGGAGATGGTCGGCAGCGGCCCGTTCCGCTTCAAGGCCGACGAGCGCGTGCCCGGCGCCCGCGCCGTGTACGAACGCTTCGACGGCTACGTGCCGCTGCCCACCGGGACCCCGGACCGCACCGCCGGCCCCAAGGTCGCCTACCTGGACCGCGTCGAGTGGACCACAGTGCCCGACCCGGCCACTGCCGCGGCGGCCTTGCAGCAGGGGGAGACGGACTGGTGGGACTACGCCAGCGCCGACCTGCTGCCGCTGCTGCGTCGCAATCCCGGCATCAAGGTGGAGGTGCAGGACCCCGCCGGGCAGATCGCGCTGATGCGGATGAACCACCTGCAGCCGCCGTTCAACAACCCCGCCATCCGCCGGGCCGTGCTGGGGGCGGTCAGCCAGGCCGACTTCCTCACGTCGTTCATGGGTGAGGACCGCGCCCTGTGGCAGGACGGGGCCGGCATGTTCACGCCGGGCACGCCGCTGGCCAACGACGCCGGGCTGGAGGCGCTGACCGGCCCGCGCGACCTGGACCGGGTGCGGCGCGCGCTGCAGGACGCCGGCTACAAGGGCGAGCGGGTGGCGCTGATCGTGCCGACCGACTTCCCCAACCTGAAGGCCATGGCCGACGTGGGCGCCGACATGCTGACGCGCATCGGCATGAACGTGGATTATCAGGCGACCGACTGGGGCACCCTGCTGACCCGGCGCGCCAAGAAGGACCCGGTGGACGCGGGCGGTTGGAGCGCCTTCTTCACCTTCGGCGCCGGCACCGACCAGGCCAGCCCGGCCGCCAACCTGATGCTGCGCGCCAACGGCGCCAACGCCTGGTTCGGCTGGCCGGACGACCCGGAGATCGAGCGCCTGCGCGACGCCTGGTTCGCCGCCCCGGACCTGCCGGCGCAGCGCCGCATCGCTGCCGACCTGCAGCGCCGCGCGTTCGAGACGGTGCCCTACATCCCGCTGGGCCAGTACTTCCAGCCGACGGCCTACCGCACCAGCTTGACCGGGGTGTTGAGCGGGTTCTCCATCTTCTGGAACGTCCGCAAGGAGGGCTGACCGATGCGCCGATGGCCGATGCGCCGATGGATCGCCGCCTGCGCCCTGCTGCTCGCGGCCCATGCAGCACGGGCCGACGACCTCGTGCTGCGCGACATGGGCAGCTTCCATGTCGGCGGAAAGCTGGTCGAGATCACTGGCAAGCCCGAGCGGGATATAACGTTCTCGCCGGGCGGCACCCCGGCGCATGTGGACCCCAACGGCACCTACATGGCCGGGCAGATGTATGTGCAATATTTCCTGCCTGCCAACCAGCGCAGCGCCGTTCCGCTACTGATGTGGCACGGCGGCGGCCTGACGGGCGTGACGTGGGAGACCACGCCGGACGGCCGCATGGGCTGGCGCGACTGGTTCCTGCGGCAGGGATGGCCGGTCTATGTGTCCGACGCGGTCGAGCGTGGCCGGGCCGGCTGGGCGATGTATCCCGACATCCTGCCCGGGGAGCCGGTGTTCCTGACCACCGCCAACCCGTATGAGCGGTTCCGCATCGGCGACGGCCCCGGGTCGTTCAACTAGGACCCGGCGAAGCGCCGCCAACTGCCGGGCAGCCAGTTCCCCGCCGAGGGCTATGACGCCTTCGTCAAGCAGAACGTACCGCGCTGGACCACGACGGATGCGATGACGATCGACGCCTACCTCGCCGAGGTGGACCGGGTGTGCCCCTGCGTGCTGCTGTTCCACAGCCAGGCCGGGCAGTTTGGCTTCAAGGTGGCGGAGGCGCGGCCCGACAAGGTGCGCGCCCTGGTGGCGCTGGAACCCGCAGGCGTCGGCGACCCGGCGCAGGCGGCCAAGCTGAAGGGCATCCCCATCCTGGTGGTGTATGGCGACAACATCGCCAAGGACTCGCGCTGGCCGGCGATCCGCGCCAGTGGGGTCGGATTCGTGGACCTGGTGCGGCAGGCGGGCGGGGACGTGCAGGTGGTGGACCTGCCGGACCGGGGCATCCTCGGCAACTCGCACATGATGATGATGGACCGCAACAACCTGCAGGTGGCGCAGGTGGTGCAGGACTGGCTGGTGGGGAAAGGGCTGGCGAAGTAGGGGCAAATTGGAAAGTGGTTGATCTTTGGTGGTCCGCTGGACCATGTAATTGAGGTGTGGACACCAAGGGACATCCTGTTTGACCGTCGTTGACGGCATGACCTCGGACCCAGCCGTAACCGCAGTCGTCTCTACCCCGGGCGGCACGCTGAAGTTCATGGTCGAGCCGGAAGCCAGGGGATCAACCTTCGCGCTGCACGGCACGCACGTCCAAGATGCCCACCCAAACGCCGTGGGCGCCGACAACCTGATGATCTCGGCTCAAGCGTTGATGGAAAGGGTGGGCTTCGATGGACTCGTCATTGAGGGAGCGGTTCGCACGACTGGGGCCAATCCAGGCCGTCGCCCGCGTCCCCTCCGGTTCACCCGCAACCTTCGTTCTGCGCCTGTCGAAGGGCCGGGCGGTTCCTAAAACAGTCGACGGGGCGCTTGCCCTGGCCCGGCGCGGCGCCACGCTGCTGCGTGCCAAACGGGCGATGGAAGAGCTGCTCGCAACCGGCCGGGCCTTCGTTCACTTGCCGATGGTCGAGGATGCCACAGCCCTGGCTGCTGATCTTGCAACTGCCGGCATTGCCGCCGCGCCTGCCGACCCACCGCAGGCCGTGGACGTTCGCGCCCTGCGCCAGCGCCTCGGCCTGACCCGGGAGGGGTTCGCTGCACGCTACGGCCTCGAACTGGAAACCGTGCGGAATTGGGAGGCGGGGCGACGCGACCCTGACACGACGGCCCGCAGCTACCTTCAGGCAATCTCGAATGATCCTGAGCAGGTCGAGCGGGCGTACGCTCCAACGCCAGCCATCTGACCAGCTCTCAACGCTTGGGTATTCTCGGCAAGCGCCTACACCTTTTTGCTCGCCTCATACCACAGAAAGCATTTACGATGACCATGCTAGCTCAGCCTGAAAAGGTCAAAGCCAAGCTGACTTTACGGTAAGTTATGCAATAGCGTGCTCGATGTTGGTTCCTTGCGGACCTCTTGGCGGATCGCAGATATCTTTGTTCTTGGGTTTAGAAATGTGTCGTAGTAAGCCTCCTGAGCAAAGTTGCACGAGTTGCCAATCTCAAGTGTGTCAAGGACTAGGATGCCGATTGTAGCCGTTGCAGTGATTGGGCTTTTCAGACCGCTTTTCGCTTCCCATCCGTCGATCACGAACCCCGCTATAGCCGCATAACACTCCGCAGACTCATCGCCGCTCAAGTTAGGACCCGTCATAAAATAACTGCATCGTTTTCTGGTTTATGCGGATGGACGGTGTAGTTCCACTCGCCATGGAACGGGTCGCGGGTGATGTTGAGTGCGGCCATGTCCTGGTCGGAGACGC
>JAABUX010003877.1_pt1 | contig 19417 bp, 13 predicted proteins | sample 5561851 | NCBI WGS metagenome assembly JAABUX01 (sample SAMN10711883, study PRJNA513361) | rock metagenome | isolation source: Antarctica rocks | place: Antarctica: Victoria Land, Richard Nunatak red sandstone | collected 2016-01-03 | reverse complement strand
GCCGGTGGCCGGATCGACCAGCCCCTTGACCAGCGGCTCGCCATACTGCTGGATCGCGGCGGTCACCTGCGCCACCTGGGTCTTGATGCTGGCCGTGGACGGCGCGAAGCCCAGGGCCACGGACGGGGTGGCTTGCCGGTTGACAGCCTGCTGGATGGCCCAACTGCCGATCTGCGACCGGTCGGTGTAGTAGGCGTTGAACTGGTTGCCGAACTCCCAATCGGTGTTGGGGTAGTAGCCGTCGCTCGTCACCGTCGCCCCCGGCGGCAGCCCGATCACGCCGTTGGCCTTGTCCACGACGACATAGTCCTTGCCGGGGATGCCGTGCGCCATCAGGTTGTAGACCTGCTTGTCGGTGTTGAGCAGTTCCAGGAAGCGCATGGCCGCCTCGGGGTGAGCGGAGGTGCGGCAAATTCCGCTCATGGTGGAGGTGACGCTGCGCGTAGTCAGGATCGGCTTGGTGAACGATTGCCCCACCATATCGTACCCCAGCCCGGCCTTCGACTTGGCCGCCTCGGCCGCCGACGGGCGGGCCTGACCCAGGACGGCCCCGAACTTCCCGGCCTGGAACTCGGCCGTGGCCTGCGCGCTCGGGATCAGGTCGCGCGGCGTGTAGCCGGCCTGATGCCACTTCCAGGCCACCTCGGCGGCGTGCTTGAACGCCGGCGTCTCGCTGGGGTCCACCACGCGCAGGCCGCGGTCGGGCGCGCCAACCGCGGCGATGAAAATATTCTGCGAGCCGGGGAGGACGGGGTCGAGGCCGTACGTCTCGGGCTGATAGGCCACGCCGCCGCCCGTGTCGTCGGTTACGAGGGGCGTCACCGCGGGGTCGGCCGCTTTCAGCCTGGCCAGGATCGGCGTCACATCGTCCAGCGCGCGCACGCCAGCCAGGCTGAGGTGATATTTGGTGGCAAGGTCGCGGCGCACCTGGAGGCCCCAGAAGACGGGGAACATCTGCTGGTTGATGACGCCGTAGATCTGGCCGTTGACCGTCGCGGCCTTCCATGCCGCCGCGGGCAGGCTGGCGTAGGTCTTCGGCGCCAGGGTTGGCAGCAGCCGGGTGAGCGGGATCAAGTCGCCGTTGGCGACCAACTGGTAGAAATTGTTGGTCCAGGGCGCGGTGAAGACCACGTCGCAACTCTGGCCGGCCGCGAACATCAGCCGCATCTTCTGATCGAAGGCGGCGAAGCTCTGGGCTTGCAACTGGACCGTTACGTTGATCCGCGGCGCCAGGATGGCGTTGATTGCGTCCTGGACCGCGGGCAGGTCGCGCGGCGCGGTGGCCGTGAAGTAGGGGTAGGTATAGGTGATCGCGACCGGAGCCGCCGCCCGGTCGCCCGGCCCGGCCCCCTGCGCGGACCTTGGAACTAGCCCGACGACCGCTGCCGCGAACGCGGCGGTGATAAGCGCCCTGGCGGCGCCACTCCTGCGCAACATCGTGATCTCTCCTTCATCGGATAACGTCAGTCATGGTTGAATAGGATTTTCCCGCGCGGACCCTGACCTCGCGCCGCGTCGCGCGCGATCCCCGCGCCTCCGTCGGACCGGCAACCTCGTGAGACCTCACCTCCTTTCGACTAGTGCGCGTCGCCCCCTCGCCCCCTCGCCCCCTCGCCGCGTTGCCCGTCAGCCCTTCAGTCCGCCGAGCGCGACGCCGCGCACAAAGTACCGCTGCACGAAGAGGAACGCTCCCGCGACCGGCCCGATGGCCAGAACCGCCATCGCCATGCGCCCCGATTCGGACGGGACCGTAGCCCCCACCGTCTGCGTGTTCGTACCCAGGGCGTTGATGTTGGTGTTGATTTGGTACAGCAGGTACTGCAGCGGCGTCAGGTTGGGGTCGGTGATGAACAGCAGGGCCTGGTACCAATCGTTCCAGTAGAGCAGCATGCTGAACAGACCGACCGTGGCCAGGGCAGGCGTCGAGAGGGGGACCACGATGCGGAAGAAGATGCGCCACTCCCCGGCGCCGTCCAGCTTCGCCGCCTCGATCAACTCGTGGGGCAGCCCCGCGAAGTAGGTGCGCAGCAGCAGCACGTAGAAGGGCACAACCAGGTAGGGGAGGATCAGCGACACCAGCGTGTTCTGAAGGTGCAGGTACTGCGTCATGAGGATGTAGAAGGGCACCAGGCCGCCGTTGAAGAGCATGGTGAAGAACACGTAGAACGACAGCGGCTTGCGCCAGGCGAAGTCCGCCCGCGACAGCGGGTAGGCGATCAACGCCATCACCAGCAGGCTGAGGCCGCTGCCCACGAGCGTGACCAGCGTGGACACGCCGTACGATTGCAGGATCTGCGCGCCCGATTGGAAGATGTACTGATAGGCGTACAGGCTGAACTCGCGCGGGATCAACGAATAGCCGTACTGGCCGATCGCATTCTCCGAGGTGAACGACGCGGACACCACCAGCACCAGCGGCAGCATCACCGCCGCGCTGATCAGCAGCAACACCACATGGATAATGGCGCGCCCTCGGCGCGCGCGCGCCCGATACGAAGGCAAGCGCCTTCCCCGTCGCGTCGCCGGCACAGCCCCCACACTCATCGGCCATCCTCCATCCTCATCCTCACGGCCGGCCGCGCCGCGCTGGCCGCGCCGCAAGATCTATTATTAGAAGAGCGCGCGCTCACGGTCGATACGCCGCACGATCCAGTTGGCCAGGACCACCAGGATAAACCCGACGACCGCCTGGTAGAAGCCCGCCGCCGCGGCCATGCCCACGTCGCCGATGGCCGTCAGGGAGCGGAACACGTACGTGTCGATCACGTCGGTGGTCGAATACAGCAGGCCGCTGTTCTGCGTGACCTGATAGAACAGCCCGAAGTCCGCGTAGAAGATGCGTCCGATCGCCAGCAAGACGTTGATGGTGATCAACGGGCCGATCAGCGGGAGCGTGATCGAGCGGATCTGCTGCCACCGCGTGGCCCCGTCGACCCGCGCCGCCTCGTAGTAGTCCGGGCTGATGGCGATGATCCCCGCCAGGTAGATGATGCTGTAGAAACCGACCGTGCGCCACAGGTTGACGATGGTGAGGATGGTGGGCCAGTACTGGGGTGAGGCGTACCAGTCCACGGACGGGAGCCCGACGCTCGTGAGGACCCGGTCGAGCAGCCCGGTATCGGAACTCAGGATGCCGAACGCGAACGAGCTGATGAGGACGTAGGAGATGAAAAACGGGAAGAATAGGGCGGACTGGTAGAACTTGGCGAGCCACTTGCCCGTGTCGCGGATCTCATTGAGCAGCAGGGCCACGATCAGGGACACGACCAGCGTGGTGACGATGAAGAGCGCGTTCATGAAGAGCGTGTTGAAGGTGATGCGCCAGGCATCCTGGCTGAACAGGTACGCGAAGTTCTGCAACCCGACCCAGGCGCTGCCGAACACGCCCTGATCGGCGCGGTAATCCTTGAAGGCAATGACGAGGCCGGCCATGGGCAGGTAGCTGAGCACCAGGAGCAGCAGCAGGGCGGGTGCCGCCATCAGCAGCAAGGCTCCGTTTTTCCGCACCGTGCGCCTCACCCCCCGCAGCCCCGTCGCTCGCCGTCTTTGCGCGGAGGCCGGCGTTCGCGACGCATCGACCCGCGCGCCCACGGGCATGCCGGCGCCGGGAGCGCCGGGCGGCGCATTGACGTCCGCGTCGTGCAACATACGGTCTCCGCCTCCTTCGCCCGCTGCTGCTCTATGAACAGGTCACCGCGGGGACTCGCCGTCCGACAACAGGATCATGCGCGACGATGGGCGGGGCGACGATGGCCGCCGCCCACGAACACCGACGCCATTTCATGAACTTCATTGTAGCAACGGTAGCACGATTTCACCGGGTTGTCAAGCGCAAACCGTGGTGACGCCGCACCGGCCCCTCATCGCTCCTTGACCTCGACCATTGAAACTGCTACCATTTTCATGAAATGTCGCCGATGTCGGATAGCGTGACGGTCGATCAGGAGAGGATGGATGGCTACGGGATCCGTCACCGTGAAGGACGTGGCGCGAGAAGCCGCGGTGTCGATCGGGACCGTGTCGCGTGTCTTCAACAACCACGCCAACGTGGCGGAGGACGTGCGGCAGCGCGTGCTGAAGACGGCGACCGAGCTCGGCTATCGGGGCGCCGCCGGGAATCATGCGTCGCCGGCCCTGGATGGACGGGACAAGCGGGACAGGCGGAACAGGCGAGGGCCACGAGACATTGGCTTCCTGTTCCGGCCGGTCAACGACGATACCGTTGCCTCCACGAACCCGTTCTGGTCCCATATCCTGGCGGGCGTCGAGGCCGAGGCAATCACATCTAATGCCAGGTTGACGTATCGCTCCATCACCGAATTGCGCCATCAGCCCGAGGCCATGCTCCGCGCGGTCCAGGACATGCGGCTCGACGGGATGCTGCTGGTCGGGCCGGCAGAACTGGAGGTCGTCCGCGCGCTCCAATCGACGCGCCTGCCCCTGGTGCTAGTGGAGCAGTATTTCCCGGACCAGGGCCTCGAAGCAGTGATCGCCAACTACTTCGACGGCGCCAGGAGGGCGACCGAATACCTCATCGCCCAGGGGCATCGCGAGATCGCGATCGTCAACGGGCCGATGGACGGAGGGGCTCCGGCCCGCAACACGCTCTATCCGCTGGAGCTACGGGCGCAGGGGTACCGCTCGGCCCTCATCGAGGCCGCTCTCCCGGTCAGGCACGACCTGTCGGAGGGGAGCAACTTGACGCCCAGCGGCGGGTACGAGGCGTGCCGGCGCCTCCTGGACCGCGGCGCGCCGTTCAGCGCGCTGTTCTGCGCCAACGACTGGGTGGCGATCGGGGCCATGAAAGCGTTGCGCGAGGCCGGGCGCGACGTGCCTGCCGATGTCTCGCTGGTTGGCTTCGGCGATTTCCCCGATCTCGCGGACCACTTGATGCCGCCCTTGACCACTATGCATGTGGACATGAGAGTCCTCGGCGGGACGGCGGTCAAGCGCCTGCTCGCCCGCGTGGCCGACCGCGGCATGCCCCCTGTCCTGAACATGCTGGACGTCGCACTGGTCGAGCGCCAATCGGTCCGCCGCGTCACCTGATCTCTACAGGTGCTGTGGGACGACTACCACTCGAAACAAACCGGCATGCTACGAGCACATCGCCCTTGGCGTGCTACGCGCCGAAAGCAATTACTCCTCGAGTTCCCGCGCCAGGTCCTCGGGCGAGGTAACGGGACGACGGCAGGCGAAGTTGCGACAGGCGTAGGCCGCGGCGTGGCCGTCTATTCTCTCCCGACCCTCCAGTAGGGCCACGCCCGCCTCGACCGCGCCCGGCCGCGTCAGCGCCGTGACGGTATTGGGCCGGTAGGCATGATGCAGCGCGGCAAGCAGGGCCTCGGTCTCCGCGTCGCCGGGCTCGCCGGCAATGGCCACCTCGGTCTGCCCGGCCAGCACCAGTTCCAGGGCGCAGAGCAGGCGCCCGAAGCCGCCCGGCGCGCGGGCCAGCACGCCGGAGAGCCCGCGCAGCGTGGCCTCGGCGCGCTCGGCATAGAGCGAGCGGCCGGAGAGCGCGGACAGGCGCAGCAGTACTTCCACGGCCATCGAGTTCCCTGATGGTACGGCGTTGTCGAACAGATCCTTGGGCCGGTTAATCAGGACCTCATGGTCGTCGCTGGTGTTGAAGAAGCCGCCCTCGGCGTCGTCCCAGAAGTGCGTCAGCATCGCGTCGGCCAGCGCGCACGCCGCCGCGAACAGGCGCGGCTCGAAGGTGGTTTCGTAGAGCGACAAGAGGCCGGCGGCCAGCGAGGCGTAGTCCTCCAGGTAGCCGTTGAGTTTGGCCTGGCCGTCGCGGTAGGTGCGCAGCAGCCGCCCGTCGCGGTACATCGCGCCCAGCAGGAAGTCGGCGTTGCGCTGCGCTGTCTCGCGGTAGTCGTCGCGGTCCAGCACGCGCGCGGCCTCGGCAAAGGCGCGCAGCATCAGGCCGTTCCAGGCCGTCAGGATCTTCTCGTCGCGTCCCGGCGGCACGCGTCGGCCGCGCTCAGCCAGCAGCAGGGGCCGCGCGCGATCCACCGCCTCCCGCACGCGCTCCAACGAGACGCCGTGCAGGCGCGCCACCTCGGCCGCCGTGCGCGGGAGATACAGGATGTTGGCGCCCTCGAAGTTGCCGCCGGGCGTGACGCCATAGTAGGATCGTACAAGCGGCGCGTCGTCCGGCCCCACCACCGCCTCGATCTCGGATGGGGTCCAGACGAAGAACTTGCCCTCCTCGCCCTCGCTGTCGGCGTCCTGCGCGGAGTAGAAGCCGCCCTCGGGACCGGTCATCTCGCGCGTGACGTAGGCCAGCGTCTCCTCGACCACGGTGCGGTAATCCTCGTTGCCCGTCACCTGATAGGCCTCCAGGTAGACCCGGGCCAGCAGCGCGTTGTCGTAGAGCATCTTCTCGAAGTGCGGTACCAGCCAGACCCGGTCGGTGGCGTAGCGGTGGAAGCCGCCGCCGAGCTGGTCGTAGATGCCGCCGCTCCGCATGTGGTCGAGCGTGGTCAGCGTCATGTCCAGCGCGTGGGCCTGGCCGGTGCGGTGGTGGTAGCGCAGCAGGAACTCCAGGTTCATGGGCTGCGGGAACTTGGGCGCGCCGCCAAAGCCGCCGTCCCGCGCGTCGAACGTCTGGGCCAGCCCATGGTAAGCCTGATCCGCCACCGCCGCGTCCAGGCCGGCGGCCTCGAAGCCCATCAGTGAGCGGCCGAGGTGTTCGCGCAGGTTTTTGGCCTGCTCCAGCACCTCCTCGCGCTGCGTACGGTAGGCGTGAGCCAGCGAGGAGAGCACGCGCGGGAATCCGGGCATACCCATGCGGTCGGCCGGCGGGAAGTAGGTACCGCCGTAGAAGGGCGCGCCGTCAGGGGTGAGGAAGACGGTCATGGGCCAGCCGCCCTGACCGGTCATGGCCTGCACCGCCTCCATATAGATGCTGTCCAGGTCGGGGCGCTCCTCGCGGTCGACCTTGATGCTGACGAAGTTCTCGTTCATCAGGCGCGCGATGGCGGGGTCCTCGAACGACTCGCGCTCCATCACGTGGCACCAGTGGCAGGCCGAGTAGCCGATGGATAGCAGGATCGGCCTGTCCTCGGCGCGGGCACGGTCCAGCGCCTCCTCGCCCCAGGGGTACCAGTCCACCGGATTATGGGCGTGCTGGAGCAGGTAGGGGCTGGTCTCGCCGGCCAGGCGGTTGGTGGTCATGGCGCGCCTCACTTCATCTGTTTATGCCCTATCGTCGGGCGGATAGCGGATTGGCTTCATCTCCGGTATACCACGCGGATTTCTTCTTGACTCTCATCTTACATGAGGGTGTATGCTCGTCCTGAAGGTCGTTATCGCGACGACACGAGAAGGGAGAACACCAGTGCATGCTCAAAATTGGTGAATTCGCGCGCGTTGGGCGGGTATCCGTGGCCACACTGCGCCACTACGATCAGTATGACCTACTCAAGCCATCGGCCCTCGACCCAGACACCGGCTATCGGTACTACACGCTCGATCAACTGCCGCGCCTGAATCGGATCCTGGCGCTCAAGGATCTGGGTTTCCCCCTGGATGAGATCGCCCAACTCCTGGAAACAGACCTTCCCCCGGAGCGCCTGCGCGGGATGTTCACGGCTAAACAGGCCCACAGTCAACGGCTGATCGAGGTGGAACGGACGCGCCTGGCGCGCATTGCCGACCGGCTGCGTCAGATCGAACGGGAGGACACCATGTCACGCTACGATGTGCTCGTGAAGCACGTCGATCCCGTGGGCGTTGCGTCTGTACGCGCGCGCATCCCTATTATCAGTGAGCGTGGGCCTTTATATGCAACGCTCTCCGCCTACCTGAACCGCCACGGCGTGCGGCCGTCGCGACCAGACCTGCTCCTGTTGCACTCCAGACATGAGGCGCGCGATGACGAGATGTCTATCGATGTGGAAGTCGCGATGCCCGTGCCGCCGTCCCTGTCCGTGCCTGATACCGGACAGGTCGGCATCCGCACGCTGCCCGGCGGCCTGATGGCCAGCACGGTCCTCACGGGCGGTGATCTCTTCCTCGGTCAGGCCTACATGGCTCTGCATCGCTGGGTCGAGGACAACGGCTACCGCGTCGTCGGCCCGGTTCGTCAGGTACACCTTCAGCGCGCGCGGTCCGGGTCCCCAGGCCACAACGTCACCGATGTACAGTTCCCGGTTGAGAAGCAAGGGGCGTGAGTAGGAAGGGAACAAGATGAGTTGTTATCCGGTTGGTTCCGTGGACTGGGCAGAGGTCGACCGCACCGAAGCCCCCGATGTCTTCGTGCGCTTTCTCGAGGACACACGTGCGCGCTCCATCGCGATCGCGGAGCGCGATCCGGCCCGCTTCTTCGCGGACCTTGACGTCCGGGAGGGTAGCCACGTCCTCGACGCCGGTTGCGGACTGGGGGATATGGCCCGCGTCATCGCGCGGCTGGTTGGCCCCACCGGCCGCGTCGTCGGCGTGGATAACAGCGTGACCATGATTCAGCAGGCGCGGCAGCGGACCGCGGACGGCACGCTCCCCGTTGTCTTTCAGTGCGGAGACATCATGGCGCTGGACCTACCCACGGCCATGTTCGACCGCGCGCGCGTGGAGCAAGTGGTGCAGCATGTGGCCGATCCACGCCGTGCGGTAGTGGAGTTAGCGCGCGTCACGCGGCCGGGGGGGCGCGTGGTCGTCCAGGAACCGGACTGGGAGTCGCTCGTCATCGACGCCGATGATCTCGACACAAGTCGCCGGTTCACGGGCTTCAACAGTACGCGGGTCATTCGGCATGGTCAGATTGGCCGCCAACTCCCGGCTCTCTTCCGTGAGGCGGGATTAGTATCCGTCTCCGTCGCGCCGCAAGGCGTCCTCGCCAGTTATGAGACGGTCGGCGAGTATATCGCGTCGGCGACGGCGCGGGCGGTGGAGGCGGACACTATCGAGGCCGCGGCGGCGCACCGTTGGCTCGACGACCTGCGGACGCGTCATGATGAGGGGCGTTTTCTGTTTGCATTCCTTTTCTTCACGGTGAGCGGCGGCGTCCCTGCTCCCGCGACGGTCGGACGTGCCACCGAAGAGAGATAGCCGAAGATAGACCGGATGTCGCTTAGCGCACGGAATACTGCTGCCTCCAGGTTCGGCCGCCGTTAACAGTGGCCAGGATCATGCCCCGACCGTCTATGTCCCGGCCATCGCGTGCCGGCTTGCTTACGACGAGCCAACCCGTGGCCGGAGTCACGAACGAGAGGGCGGCGGCGATGCTGCCGTCGAGGCCGGGGACGGCCGCGCCATTGCGCCAGGTACGGCCACCGTCGTGAGTTGCCCCGAGGACGACGGTACCGCTACCTCCCGCTCCGCATGCAGGACAATCGCCGATGAAGTAGGCCGTCGTCATGTCCACGACGTCGAGTGCATTGGCACGCGCGCCCGGTCCCGCGGGCGCGTGGCTCAGGCCGGGCGGCGCATTGGTGGCAACGCCGCCGATGCCGGGATGCGCCGCGACCGCACGCCAATGGCCGCCTCCATCGGCGCTATGGTAGAGCGCGTAGACCTGCTGCATCATGCCGGAGCCTCCGTAGAGCAGGGTCCAGACGTCGCCGGGGGCGGGGCACGCCACCACGCCGCCGAAGGACAGGTACGTCAGCGCCCGCGGCCCGTCGGGCAGGACGCGCCGCCACGAGCGCCCGCCGTCGGTGCTGTGCAGCACGGCGCCAGCTCGCGCGCCCGCGGCCCAGCCATCAAGTGGACTGCCGAAGCAGGCCGAGGACACCGGGTCGGGCGTGGGTAGCGGGCGCCACGTCTCACCGCCGTCCGTGGTCGCCACCAGGCGTCCCTCCTGGTACGGGTCCGACCCGACCTCGGCGTGGAGGCCGGTCACGCCGACCCCGCGCAACGGGCTCAGGAACCGGACGCTGCTCAACGGACGCATCACTGCGCGACCGGTTCCGATAGCGAAGAGCGGTTCGCCCGCCGGACGCCAATGCTGCCCGCCGTCCGTGGTGCGCAGCAGGAACGACCGCGTGCCCGCGCCCGGACTCGCTCGCCCCACGGCCCACACGTCAACGGCGTCGACGGCGTCGAGTTGGGTAATCGTGGCCGCGGAGATCTGCCGTCGCCATGTCCGCCCACCATCGGTCGTGGCCAGGATGCCGTCCCCGGCGGCCCACCCGATCCGTGGCGTGACCATGGCGACGGCGTCGAGGGCTATCGCGGACGACAGTCCCGTGGCAACAAGTGGGACGATGCCGCCACGGACTAACGCGGCAGGCCTACCACGAGTGGGGGTGGAGATAGCTGTCACATCGGCTGTCGTCGACGAGGGACGAGAGTAGGCCGCGATACATGAGGCTAGAAGGAGGACGATGCCGGCCATGGAGACGGCACGGGTCGGGATGTCGCGCATCATCATTCGGGCTTGCATTCGGGTGCTCATGGGCTAGACGGTCAATCATTTCTCTGTCGGTGTCATGACCACGGGAGTGTGGCCGCTGTCCAGTGGGCGCCTCCATCAACCGTCCGATAGACCCTACCTTGAGCGCCCAGCCAAACGTGGGCGGCGTCGACGAAGGCAAGCGGGTCGATACCAGGGTCGCCCGGATTGGCCTCGCCATAGGGGATGGCCGGATACCAACGGTAGCCACCGTCCCGCGTCGCCCACAACGTCTGGCGTTGGAGTACCAGCCACCCCCGTGTCGGCGTGGTACGAGCAATGGAGCCGATGTACCCGGATATCGGTAGTGTGCCGGGAAAGCGAGTGTGGTCGTTCCAGTGCGCGGAGGCCAGGGGCCGCCATTGGCGGCCGCCATCGTCGGAGGCGTAGAGGAACTTTGCCTGTTCGCCCGCGCCAGGCCATGTTCCGCGTCCAAAAACGTAACCTCACTCACACGCGTGAACACGGTCTGAGGCGTATTCGCCGGAGAGGAAAGACGCGCGTTGTCGGATGTCGTTGCTATTGAGTTGGACGATCCGTAGAGGACAAGCGTCACGAGCACGCTCCAGAATGGCAGCGACAGGTGCAGGCGACGCCGACCGATGTTTGTCCTCATACAAGTCGCAACGTCCCAGGAGCGCCAAAAGGTACAGAGCAGGGTCTGCGAATGTTCCAGATGATGCGTCGCTGCCAGCGTCCGTCGTCCCACACCCGACCGCAGTCGGCCGGTCGTTTGCCATGCGACCGCAGTCGCAGGCGCACCGCCCAGCAGATAGCTGTCCGGGACGGATACAATAGAGGCGATTGCCCCCTGCCCCTCACCATCCTTTTTTGCATGCAACCCGTGCGAGGAGAAACCAGACCATGCGCATCTACGAGTACGCCACGATGACGCCCGAGGAGCGCCGCACCGTCCTGGAGCGCGCCAACAGAGACATCTTTAACCAGGCCACCATCGACGCCATGCGCTCCATCTACGACGCGGTGCGGCGCGACGGCGATGCGGCCCTCGTCGAGGCCCTGCAACGGTTCGACGGCGTCACGATCCGGCCCGACGAGATCCGGGTCACGCCCGAGGAGTTCGAGGCGGCTAAGCGGAGCGTCCCGCGCGAGGTGCAGGACGCCATCGCCGACTCGATCGCCGCGGTGCGCCGCTACAACGAGCGTCTGCTGCAGGGGGACTCGTGGCTGGAGGAGCTTGCGCCCGGCGTGGTGCTGGGCGAGCGGAGCACGCCGATCGACCGCGTCGGGCTGTACATCCCCTCCGGCAAGGGGACGTTCCCCTCGGTGATGGTCTACCTGGGCACGCCCGCCGTCGTGGCCGGCGTGCCTGAGATCGCCGTGGTCACGCCGCCCGTGGCGGCCGGGGACAAGGCGGTCGACGCGGCCGTCCTCGTCGTGGCTGACCAGCTGGGCATCAGCGAGGTCTACCGCGCCAACGGCCCGTCGGGCGTCGCGGCCATGGCCATCGGTACCGAGACGATCCGGCGCGTGCGCTTGCAGGTCGGGCCGGGGTCGCCGGCCGTGCAGGCGGCGCGGCTGTTGGCGCAGTTGGAGGGCGTGAACATCGTCGGCGTGTACGGTCCCTCCGAGGGACTGATCCTGGCCGACGACAGCGCCGATCCCCAACTGGTCGCGGCCGACCTCCTCAACGAGGCGGAGCACGGCCCGGACGCGGCCGGCATCCTGGTCACGCCGTCGCGCGCGCTGGTGGAGGCGGTGGGGCGCGAGGTGGAGACGCAGCTCGCCGCGCTGCCCGAGCCGCGTCGTACCTACGCCCAAACGGCGACGACAAAATACGGCGGGGCCATTATCACGCGCGACCTCGACGAGGCCATCGCTTTCACTAACGAGTACGCCCCCGAGCACATGCAGGTGGCCACGCGCGACCCGCTGTTCGTGCTGGGTCGACTTTACAATGCCGGCGAGATGTTGCTGGGCCAGCACACGCCCATTTCGGCGGCCAACTTCAGCATCGGCGTGCCCACCACGCTGCCCACGGGCGGGTTCGCCGCCGTCAACTCGGGCGTCACCGCCCGCACCTTCCGCAAGCGCAGCTCCATCGCCTATCTCAATCACGAGGCCCTCGCCGGGATGGCCCGCACGACGGTCGCCCTAGCCGACTACGAGGGATTCCCGCAGCACGCCGCCGCCATGCGTATCCGTCGCCTGCAAGAAGGCTAACCCGGATTATTCATGACGGATGCGTGGGCGGCGATCGTCCGTCCTGGGAGCGCTGGCTTCCAGCCGGCCCCGGTCGGCGGATGTGTGCCTGGGGGCGGCGACCGAGTTGGCTGCGGAGGTCTGTCGGCTGGAAGCTGGCGCTCCCAGAGGACCTCGTTTCGTGAATAATGCAGGCTAAAGGAGACAATGCCAATGGGAGGACTATGAAGATCGTCGATAATCCGCGGCGCGACATCAACGTGCCGGCCATCGAGGAGATGCGCCTGGCGGGCCTGGGCGGGGTACGGCGCAGCGGCCCCGCCGAGCTGACGGTCGACGCCGGACCGCCTGGGCCCGACGACGGACCTGTGCCTTCGGGCACGGCATCGCCGGTCATTAGCCCGCGCATCTTCGCCACGCCCGAGGTCTCCGTCGAGTTGGGCGCGGTGCAGCAATTGGCGCGGCTGGCCCGGCTCGATGCGCTGACGCAGGGGCAGGCCGAGGCGCTGCGGCGCGCGGGACAGCCCGAGCTGGCCGCGCGCTACGAGCGGGTGCGCGTGGTCGACGTGGTGGGCACGCCCGACCTGCACCGGGGCGACGCGGGCGTGGCTATCGGCACGGTCCTTGGCGTGGACGGGGCGGTGATGCCGCTCGGACCGGGCCCGGACATCGGCTGCGGGATGCGCCTCATCACGACCGACCTGACCCCGGCCGACCTCGACCTGCCCGCCCTGGCCGAGAGGCTGCGCGCCGACCTGTTTCTAGGCCGTCGCGACATCGCCCTCTCGCGCTCGCAGCGCCTGGCCCTGCTGACCGAGGGCCTGATGGGCCTGTTCGACGCCGAGGACACGCGCCGGGGCTCGGGCGCTGCCGCCACGTCGGGCAGCCTGTGGGCGCAGTTCGACCGCGACGAGACCGACTGGGAGCTCGACCACTGCGTCGACCAGGGCTCGCTGCCCGGCGACCCTGGCCTGTTCATGGACGACTTCGTGCCGGCCACGCGCGATCCGATCACCGGGACCATCGGGCGCGGCAACCATTTCCTGGAGTTGCAGGAGGTCGTCGAGGTTGTCGACCGCGCCACGGCCTACGCCTGGGACGTGCGCGAGGGGCAGGTCGTGGCCACCATCCACACTGGGTCGCGCGGGCTGGGTCGCGCCGTCGGCGCCCACTACCGCGACCGGGCGCGGGCCTCGCACCCGGCGGGCTTGCGTCACCCCGCGATGGAAACGTACCTGCTGCCGACGGGCGGCGACCCCGCCGAGCCCACCCTGGGCGACCGCTACCTGCGCGCGATGGGCGCGGCCGGCAACTTTGCCTACGCCAACCGCTTCTTCCTGGGCCTGATCGTGCGCAAGAACCTGCGGCTGCAGCGGCCGGGCGCCACGACGCGGCTGCTCTACGACATGCCGCACAACTTTGTGGCCGTGGAGCGGCACCAGGGGCGCGCGGTCACGGTGCATCGCAAGGGCGCCACGCGCTCGTTCGGACCCACGGCGATGTCCCTGGCAGGGACGGTGCAGGCGAGCACGGGCCAGCCGTTAATCGTGCCGGGCTCGATGGGCGCGGCGAGTTGGCTGCTGGCCGGCGTCGACGGCAACGAGCATGCCCTGATGAGCGCCTGCCACGGGGCGGGCCGCGCCAAGACGCGCGGACGGATGGGCGGACTGTCGGACCGGGAGTTCGACGCCTCGCTGCAAGGGACGCTACTGGTCTATCCGGGGCTGGAGCGTCCCAAGGGCGAGGCGCCCGACGCTTACAAGCCGATCGGCCCCATCATCGACAGCGTCGTCGCCGCCGGCCTTGCCCGCCTCGTGGCCCGCCTGCGACCCCTGCTCACCTGCAAAGAGTGAGAGACGTATAATGACGTGGATCAGGACAAACAACGACGCTCAAGCTGGAAGCAATTGATGCGTGAGGCAACGAGCGAAGGCCGAGGGTCATAACGTGGCATCGATTCAGGAACTGCATGGCCGACCGAGCGTCCCGAGCGTCGAGCACGGGTCGTAGCCCGTCCTCGACGCGATCGAGGAATCCAGGAGACTGCTGGAGCGGCCGGATAATTGGGACGGTGAGGGAAGCCCGGATTACGTGCAGGCGACGTGGGACCGCGCCACGGCTTTTGTGCGCACCAATGCGCTGTCGTTATGGCAAGACTTTGGCAGATGGATGCAGGCGCCGGAGATCATGCCGGGCTCTCGTGGCCGCATCGACATCGAATGGTCGCTGGACGATAGAGAACTGCTCGTCACCATCCCGGTTGACGCCGCCGAACAAGCCGAGTTCTACGGCTATGACCGCGATGGCGCCATCGTCATCAAAGGACAGCTGGATACTGACAGTCCTCTCGGCGCATGGCTCCTGACATGGATAGCGGAGTAGACACTGCTTTACAGCGACTTAACACGTTGCTTACGTGCTCTTAACACAGATTCTATACACTTGAGGTATGGAGTACAAGCTGCACGCCTTCGCGATACCTACCTTGCCGCTCAATCTGCTGGGTCCCTGTCTGATGGAGCCTTGCGCTTGACGACGGAGCGCCTGCCCGGCGCGCTACGGGTCCCGGCCCTGGATCGGCTGGCCAACTTTGTCCCCTACCCCATGCCGCACCCGCATCGCTATCCCTTCGAGCTTGACCTCGCCCATGTCGTCGGTCGCGACGCCGTACAAACAGCGCTGGCGCGGGGCGCCTATACGTGCTACCTGCTGGGCGATGTCGGCGGCGTCGTCGATCCCGCGCCGCAGCGCGCCGTGGTCGCCGCGATGCGCGCGCTGACGCCCGACGGCAGGCGCTACGATGCCGCGGGCGCGCCGCACGGGGGCACGCTCTTCGCCTACATCGCCGGCGACGTGGTCTACTACCACGGCGAGGCGTCGGAGTATCGCCGCCAATTCTACGCGCCCTACCAGGACTACGACCGCCCCATCATGGCCATCCCCGGCAACCACGACGGCGATGCGCGGGACGGCTCGCTGGCCGGATTCGTGGACAACTTCTGCGTGCCCTACCGCGCCCCCTCGCCCCTCGGGGGCGGCCTGGCGCGCCCTCCGCTCGACCAACCCAACGTCTACTGGACGCTCGACGCGCCCTGGCTGCGCATCGTCGGGCTCTACACCAACGTGCCGGAAGGCGGGATCGTCGACGACGAGCAGCGCGACTGGTTCGAGGCGCAACTGGCGCGACCGCGCCAGGGTAAGCATCTGGTGGTGGCCTTGCACCAGCCCGTCTTTTCGGTCGACCGTGTCCATGGCGGCAGCAGCGCCATGTTCGACGTGGTACACGAGGCGGCCAAACGCGCGGGCTGCCGCCTCGTCATCGCCGGGCACGCCCACAACTACCAACGCTTCGTGTACGACGGCATGACCTATGTCGTCAACGGCGGGGGCGGCTACTGGGAGTTGCACGATCTCGTGCCTCCGGACTCGGCCGACGCGCTGTACCCCGTGGCCTGGCACACGCGCGACCACAGCCTGCTGCACCTCAGCGTCGCGCCGGACCGGCTGACGGCGCGGACGATCGCCGTGCCGCTGCCATTCGACCCAGCCATGATGTCTCCCCGTATCGTCGACGAGTTCGCGCTGCCCGTCACCATGAACGGCCGCTAAGGGTCTACGCGTCGCCGCCTCGCGAGGCTCGCTCGAGCGCTACGCGCAGGCGCGTCACCTCGGCTTCCAGACGCCGCCGCTCCAGCGATTCCCGCTCGCGCTCCAGCGATTCCTGCTCGGGGGTGAGCAGCGGGCTGCCGTCCGGCCTCCGCGCGTGGACCTCCCTGCCCTCCGCCACCAGATAGAGTTCCAGCACCCGGCTCCACAGCCGGCCCTGCGCGTCCGGCTTCCAGGCCACGAAGCGGCCGGTCGCCGTGCGCCGATACCCCGTCAGCGCTGGCTGGCGCAACACGTCCGGCTCCGGCGCGAAGATGGCGTACTCTTGCATGCCCAGCAAGCGGTAGGTGTGGCGCTTCTTGACCGTGTCCTGCAGCACGCTCGACGACGAGATCACCTCCAGCACGAAGGCCGGGCACACGCCCTCCTCCTCCAGATCGTAGGAGTCGCGGTAGCGATCCTCCACGAAGGAGACGAGGACATGGGGGGCGACCTGTCCCTTGCGCTTGAGGCGGGGACGGGGGTAAAAGATAGGCAGCATGCTGCCCACGTACCAGGGCAAGCCAGCGCGCCGGGTATAGTTGCGCAGGCTCCAGTACAGGGCGGTGGCCGAGCGGAGTTGCGCGTCGCCCATCGTCATCCAGGGGGACTCCTCGTAGTCGTCGGCGTCGTCCTCGACGGTTTGCAGGAACACCTCGTCCTCGGGGGACAAGGCCGGCATCTGGTAGAGTTGCTGTGCCATAATCGTCCACGTCCTCGCGATCCGGTGGCACTGGAGAGCGCCTTTCATGCGAAAGTATAGCAGTCGTGTGACTACTCCCACGGCTCAATAGGTCGATATATCTGAGAGGCTCCGCGTCTGAGCGGGTACGAGGCCCGATTGGGCGCGGACTATACCCGTAGCAGTGCGACACGGTACACTTGAGACACGGTAGGCCCGCGGCTGTCCTGTGCGAGTCCGAAGGAGGACGGGCGCATGTCGCGTGCGCGACTACCGGGAACCAAGGAGTTATCCTGATGATCACAACCAGACCCTTGCCCGCACTCTCCCCCGCGCGCCGCGTCGGCGCCGCCACGCTGCTCGTTCTCGCCCTCGCGCCAACCGTGGCCGCCACCCCGGCCGTGTACCCTCGCGTTGGGTTGACCCCGGTCGCCGATTGCGCCGCCACGGTCAACAACCTGATCATTAATTGCGGCTTCGAGACGCCGCCCGAGGGCGCCAACTTCGTCTATAACCCCCCGAGCGTCGGCTGGACCTTCGAAGTGTTCGCGCAAGATGCCGCCGGTGCGCCCAGCGGCTCCGGTATCGCCGGCAACGGCAGCCTATTCACCACCATCAACGGGAACGCGCCGCAAGGCCAGCAGGTCGCCTTTCTGCAGGGAACGGGACGCATGAGCGAGACGTTCTATGGCGGCCGGGCCGGCGTCCGCTACGGGATTACCTTCAGCGCCGTGGAGCGCCGCCGCGTCAACGCGGGCACCACCACCGCCGACTTGCAGGACATCGCGGTGTCGCTCGACGGCCGGCGGCTCGGCAACGCGACCTTCAATCCGTCGATCGACCGCGGCCCCGACAGCTTTACCCCGCCCAGCGGCGCCTACGGCCTGCTGCGCACCGTCCCCTTCATCCTGGGTCCGGGGGCGCATACCCTGGTTTTCGGTGGGCTCGACGACGCCGGCGGCGATCAGACCGCCCTGGTGGACAACGTGGTCCTGCTGCCGGTCGGCCAGGCGCCGGGCGGGCCGACCGGACCGGCCCACCCGACCGGACCAGCCGCGCAGCCGCTGAAGATTGCCATCGTGCCGCTGGCGCCCGCCGGGAGCGGCAGGATCGTGGTGATCGTACGCACGGCGCCTCACGCCGCGGTCGGCGTCACCGCCCACCTGTCCGGCCCCGGCGTGCCAGCGGGGACGGTCCTGAGCGCCCACGGCGTGGCGGGGCCACGAGGCCGCTACATCGCACACTTGCGCGTTACGTCGCGATCCACCAGGGCAGCCGTTATCCTGGTCAGCGTCATCGCTGTGGTCCGCTCCTATGGGCAGACAGCCACGGCTGTCAGGCGCATCAGCCTCACGCTTCGGGCACATGCGTCACCCGTCCCCCCCCTGGCCCCAGCGCCCGCCCCGCCTGGTGCCTGTCGCGGCGTCTGTACTCTGGGGACGGGGAACGCGCCGAACGCCGTGGCCGTGGACGCGGCCACGGGGCGTGTCTTTATCGCCGAGAGCGGCGCGGGGACCGTCCGGGTGCTCGCGGCCGCCGGCGGGCGATTGCTGCGGGAGGTGCGGGTCGGGCGCAACCCGGTTGCGCTGACGGTGGTCCCCTCGACCGGGCGGGTCTTTGTCGCCAACGCCTCCGGGTCGGACATGGCCGTCCTCGACGCCCGTAGCGGCGAGCTGCTGCGCGTGACCGCGCTTAACGGCGCGCCCTACCAATCCCTGGCCGTCGACGACGCGGCCCGCCGGGTCATCGCCATCAGCGGCAACAACACGCTCGACCTGCTCGACGCGGCAAGCGGCGTGCTGCGCGCCTCCGTTTCCGTCGGGACCGTCCTGACCGCCCTGGCCGTCGATTCCACCACGAACGAAGTGTTCGCGGTCGACCAGGGCAGCAATAGCCTGAGCGTGCGCGACGTGCGCACCGGCGCGGCGCTGCGAGTCGTCCACGTCTCCCAACTCCCCTGGACCGTGGGCGTGGACGAGGGACGTAATCGCGCCTACCTGGCCTATGGCGGCAGCGTCAGCACGCTGAACGCGCGGACAGGCGCCATCATCCACACCGCGACGGTCGGCCAGGTGCCGGAGGCGCTTGCCGTGGACACGGTCACGGGGCGGGTGTTCGTGGCCAACACGACGGATGGGACCGTCAGCGTCCTCGATGCCTCCACGGGCGCCGTCTTGCGGACGACGCGCCTCAGCGGCTCCCCCAAGGCGCTGACCATCGACGCGCGCCGGGGTCGCGTCTACGTCGTCGACACCGACGTCAACACCGTCGACGCGCTTGACGCGCTGACGGGAGCCCTCGTGGGGACGCACACCGCGCCGGGCGGACCCGTTGCCCTGGCGCTCGATCCATCCACTGGCCGCCTCTTTGTCGCCAACCGCGCCGGCAACAGCGTGAGCGTGATCGACGCCCCGTAGGGAGGCCTTCACCCCCGGCCCCTCTCCCGTGCGCGGGAGAGGGGAGCAGCCCTCACCCCCAACCCCTCTCCCGTGCGCGGGAGAGGGGAGCAGGATACCCCTCACTAACCT
>JAABUX010003876.1_pt1 | contig 19421 bp, 20 predicted proteins | sample 5561851 | NCBI WGS metagenome assembly JAABUX01 (sample SAMN10711883, study PRJNA513361) | rock metagenome | isolation source: Antarctica rocks | place: Antarctica: Victoria Land, Richard Nunatak red sandstone | collected 2016-01-03 | reverse complement strand
ATGAGATGCCCTTCAGGAGCAGCTTTGTGTCGGACTCAATGTGCTGACGTCTGATCCTGACCTCATCCGTTCTATGTCCTTGTTTCCTCACTTGTGTATTTCAGATAAGAACGCAGTTTAGTATCAGCAAGCTGTTCGTGCATGCCTAGAACCTCCGCCAACTGCACAAACGCGCCTTCCCACGCTACGCTGCCCACGCGAGTGATTTCGTGTTTCAGCACCTTTCGCCACTCCCGGCAGCATGAGTCGCCTCAGTTCAGCGGTGGCCCGGACATCATTGAATTCCTTACGACGCGTCCGTGCTCTGCGTGGCGGGTTGGCCGATGAGCTCAAGCGAGACCGTCCACAGTTTCTGTGCGGTGTCCGGGTCAATCGCCCACTGCTTGACGCCATCGCCATTTTCAAACAAGTCGGCGTCGTTGGGCACTGTGTGGGCCTCTCGGCCGTCAGTAAGATAGTGCCCGCCAGTGTGGGCAAATTCGGGGGCGACTGCCGCGACGAGGGTGGTGGCGGCGCCTTGCTCGACTGTTTTGTAGACGAAGACTCCCGAGGCTTCGGCGTCGGCTAAGTAATCTTTTTGTTTCTGTGTGAAGTCTCTTTGCAGCCCGGTGGCGACGCCGCCGGGGTTGACAGCGTTGGCGACAATGCCGTCGGCGGCCCAGCGACGCGTGGCTTCGACCGCGAATAACGAGTCGGCGGTCTTCGACTGTGCGTAGGCCGCCTGCGGGTCGTACTCGCGCTGTTCGAAGTGGATGTCGTCGAACACGATCTGTGATCTCATATGCGCCGTGGAGCTAACCATAACGATGCGTGTCTCACCCCGTTCGCGGGCACCAACGGCGAGGGCGTTATGCAATCCGAGGCTCAGGGCGAAGTGGCCAAGGTAATTGGTGGCGAACTGCAGTTCCCAGCCTTCCGCAGTTCGGGACAGCGTGCTCGGAATGACCCCCGCGTTGTTGATCAGCAGGTGCAGTGGGCCGTTCCAGTTCTGGACAAAGGTGGCTACCGAGGCTTGATTGGCGAGGTCCAGGGCGGCGACGCGCACACGCTCATTCCTGGTCGACTTCGCAATGTCCTCGGCGGCCTTCGCGCCAGCGTCGGTATTGCGGACCGCGAGCGTTACTTCCGCGCCAGCACTGGCGAGTGCGCGAGCGGTCTCAAGGCCGATACCGGACGAAGCCCCAGTGACGATGGCACGAACATTGGTGAGGTCGAGACCAGCCACAACATCCTCAGCAGTACTTGTGGCGTTGAATCGGGTCGTGATGAGTGAATTGGGTGTTGACATGAAAACCTCCTGAAGGAAACATGCGTGTTTGTGGTTGTACCAGAAGTGCGGAGAGCCGTGATTGGTGACACAAGCGTCCCGTTTGCCTTGGCACGATCCAATCTACACGTGACGAAAAGAACCAAAAAGTCAGGGGTATCGTACCCGAACAGGCGAACGGCACGATCATGACGGTCGGAGTCAGATCAGTAGGGCGGGGTGGGTCAGGCGTCGGTGGGCTTGAAGCCAGCTCTCGCGGACGTGCGGGCCAAGTCAGCGTCGTTGGAGATGCCCTGGACGTCGTCGCGCGGTTGTACGGAGCCTCGAGCGCCGTTACCTCGTCGTCGGTCAGCTCGATGTCGAGCGAGGCCACAGCGTCCTCAATGTGGGAGGGCTTCGTCGCGCCCACGAGCGGGGCGACGACGACGGGGTTGTGCCGCAGCCACGCCAGCGCGGTCTGCGCCCGGCTGACGCCGCGGGTCTTGGCTCGCCATACGACTCACAGCCGAGGGCGATGGGCGACACGTCGAGGCCGGTGTGGCCGAGTTTGATGTAGCGCATGGTGTGTTCTCTTCCGTCATGTAAGATTGTATACTGTACGAGGACGGAGAATTCTCCGCTCATAGACGTATAATAACGGAGAATTCTCCGTTTGTCAAGCTCGGTGCATGACCGAGCTGGTGGAGGCATGATGGCGTACAGACAGACCGAACCTTTGCGGGCGGACGCGCAGCAGAACCGCGCCCGCATTCTCGCGGTGGCGGTCGAGGCGTTCACAGAATCGAGCACGGCCTCACTGAACTCAATCGCGAAGAAGGCTGGCGTCGGGATTGGCACGCTCTACCGCCACTTCCCCACCCGCGAAGCGCTCGTGCTCGAGGCCTACCGCCACGAGGTGCAGCAGCTCGTCGACGCCGCGCCGGTGCTACTGGCGACCATGCCGCCCCTCGACGCGCTACGGGCGTGGCTGGACCGCGCGGCGCACTACGGGATGACCAAGGCGGGCTTGGCGGACGCGTTTAGCACCGTGACCACCTCCCACGAAGGCCTCGCCGCCGAAACCTATGGACTGGTGCTCGGCGCCCTCTCCCTGCTCCTGCACGCAAACGAGCAGGCGGGCACCATCCGCGCCGGTCTTGCCCCTGCCGATGTCCTCGTCCTCATGAGCTTCTTGTGGCGGATCGACCCCATCGGGGATTGGCGCTCACGCTCTGACAGGTTGCTGGACCTGTTCATGGACGGTCTCCGCGTCGGCGCTCCTGGACCCACCACGAGCGTCGATCGCTAGCTCGTGCCGCCGAGCGGACAGCGGCCATGATGGTTTAGCCCTTCCCGCCTGGGTGGCCGATAAGCGTCCGGTCCCCCAGGCGGGAAGGGCTGAGAGGGCATAGAGAAGGGCCGTAGTGGTGCCAAGGTCCCTACCTGCTCGTCGCGCCCCTCGCGCGGCGCTGCGTACCGTGCTGCACAGACATCGGCTGCGGCGTCAGGCACCAGCAGGTCGTCGATCTCCCGGATATCCAGTTCAGGGTCGAGCCGGTCCAACTCGGCCAAACAGCAGGCTTCTGATCTGTCTTATTTGGCCTCACCATAATTTCTGGGGCAAAACATATTCTAAGCCATGAAACTGCTCCTCAAGCTCATCAGGAAGGAAAGGGAGAATGTGATTTCCTTGCTTTACGAGAGGAGAAAACACTGCTTTTGTTTTGTCCTGCAGTATTTACAGGTTAGAGGAGATGTATAAAACGCCTTACCGTATGTTTTGCCCCAGAAATTATGGTGAGGCCATTTAGCTATCGGCGTTTTGCGTGATGTGTATACTGTGAATAGGTACATGTGAGTGTATAAATCCTTTCATACAAAAGCGAGTTGTTCTCTGTGGGCTGAGAACAACTCGCCTTTTGCTGCTTGCGTATTTCTCTAAAAACGTGCACTATATTTCTTTGCTTATAAAAGCTGCAATAGAGATTTTACAGCTCTATATGGCTGTCCCAGGAAGTAATCCTTGCCATATCCCTCTAGAGAATGAAAAGAAGTCTCCCTCTCTAAAGTTGTGAGCAGAAGATAGCTTTTCTGTACACAACAATGCAGTGGAGAGTGCTTCCTCGATCGGCGAGAGATCGGGCGAATACGAAGGCAGGAACAGGAGCTGGCAGCCCCTAGCTTCGATGGCCTGTTTGACCTGGGGTCCTTGATGGATCGACAGATTGTCCAGGATCACGATCTGTCCTGGACGCAAGTTGGGAGCCAAGATCTGCTCGACATACGCCTCAAAGGTCGCAGCATCCGCCAAACCATCCAACATCAGCGCTTCGCCCATGCCAGAGAGCGACAACGACGCGATCAAGGTCAGATTCGCTCCGTAGTTGCGCGGAACCTTGCCGATGGCGCGTTCGCCTCGAGGTGCGTAGGCATACAGCGGCGTCATATTGATCTGAGAACCGGTCTCATCAACGATAACCAGATCCTGGGTTGGTAACTGACTCGCCTGTTCTCGCCAGGCTGCCCGAGCCGCTTCATTCTGTTCGCTCGCTCTCAACGTTTTTTTTGCGTGTCCAGCCCAGTGCTGCCCTCGCGCGACTAATGCTGGCGGAGCTGACCGGGATACCGTGGGCTTGCTGGAAGAGCTGGCAATGGTCTTCGCGGATCGCATCGGGATGGGTCTCCAATTGCGCCCTCAGATGGGAGGTAAATAGGGTCAAATGTGGGCCGATTTTGAGCCGAAACGTAGGACATCGGCGTGAATGGTGGGGATCCTTGATTTCGCATCTGGGAATACGGCTCCAGAAGCAACCTGTGGCACTTTCGTGTTGGAAAGTCGCCCCTGGTGGGACAATTTGCCCGTTGGTATCAAGCCTTTGTTCAGCCTGTGGGCGGCCCAAATGGAGCGAGAACGCAAGATGTGCTTCTATGATGTGCCACAGTTTCTGTCCTGGTCAGTGACACCTCACTGGTCCAACCGTTGACTCTATTCCTTGCGGGAGATGAACGTGGCTGTGAGAATGAAGCTAGGTTTTGACGGTTAACCGCGTTCGTGGTCCAGTTTCGGAACCATCAACTGTCCTTTAGTCTATCCCTGATGGCCGGATATAGGACAGATGCACCACGCCTTCTCACTCCTGCTTCCAGTATACTTGCTTACAGACACCGCAACGAGAGAGCACTGCTTCTCCCTGCGTCTCATGACTGTGCATATTCTCTTCGTTTCAACTGGAGGAAAACATGTCTTCTGAAGCTTTCTTGAACAGCAACCCACGACCTGGATTCTGGCCTTGGCTCATGGGTGGAATCACTTTTTTGATCACGACTCTCTTTCCACCTCTTGGATTCCCTCTCAATTATAGTTTGATCCCCATTTGGTTGTCGCCACTGGTTGCCTATGGTTCACAAGGTGGTATAGCTTGGCAAGTATTGCATGATGTGCAAGAAAACGTAGCGGCATCGTATCCCGTATCGGCCTTGTTCTGGATGATTTTGCCTTACTGCAGTATTCCGATTGTCTTGACCCTGAGTTCGGTGCTGACCTGGCGACGGGTGGTACATCGCATGCCACGTCTCACTGCACAACGCGGACTTCTGGCTGTTGTCCTAGCCGTGGCTCTTTCGCTGCTCGCCATTGGTCTTCTGGACCTGCTGATCCTTGGGCCACTCGCGCTGTTTGCTCCCCATGAAGCCTACCTTCTCGGCCTGCTCATAATTGCCGCAGCCGCCCTGGGACAGTCGTTGTGGGTTCTCCCTGGCTTGCTCCTCGCCGGAGCAACTCTCGCGATAGTGCAGGCACGAAGCCGCACTCGCTACCCACGGAGGGGAATGGAACATCACCTGGGGAGCTCTCCTCCATCGGGAGCAAGTGCGGATGCTGAAAGAGGATCAAAGCCGCCGCATTCGGCCACCAATTTCCAACGCGAAAGCGCCGCAGACCACTTCTAGCGCGACATGCTCAGGCAGCCAATTCTCGATTCCCACCATTCACGCCATGTCCTACGTTTCGGCTCAAACCCGTGCATATTTGACCCAATTTACCACATAGACAAGCAGGTGGTGCCATTCTCATTACCCAACTACACACAACACCCTTGATAGAGTGCAAAAAAATCGGTATGCTCTCCGTAGAGAGAGGCACTTAGAGCTAGCTACTTTGAGAAGTGGGAGCCAAAGAACCCTTGCCCAACTATGGAGATCGACTCTTCTGACGTAAGTGGGGGATGCGCTCTGATCCTTCATAAGCCTATGAGGGTGGAAGTCCCAGACCTTTTGTGTGTAGCTGGGTAAAACGCATCCACGGCTCCCGGCCTCTCTCACCCCAAATTGACTTGTTATCTGTAATGCGATGATGTCTTCTGTGTGGAGGAACACATTCATGGCTCACCCGAAGAAAGCACGTCCAGATCTGGCACTCATCCCAATGCTTCCTCGTGAAACCCTCTACATCGGGATCGATGTGGGTAAGTTCAGGCATGTCGCGGGCTTTCTTTCTCGAACCCTGCTCCAGCGACACGAGCGTTTTGAGGGGTGTCCAACATTGACTTTTGAGCAGTCGCGTGAAGGCTTTCGTGCCTTGGTTGACCGCATTGGTGAGTACACGCCACTCGAACAGGCAACGATTCTGCTTGAGCATACAGGCCATTATCACAAAAATCTTGAGCAATATCTGCTGGACTTGGATATTACTGTCTACCGCATCCATGTACAAGAGCGCTCTAATGGGATGATGAAGACCGATAAACGCGATGCCCTTGGCCTAGCAAACCGTCTGTATACTCAATTGGAATTGGGTGCTCAGGTCGCGGATAAAATGCAGTTAGTCCGACGGACTGAGCCGCCAACACCAGCAGCAGCACACCTGCGAGGCTTTATCCAACATCGTTATGAACTCTCGCGCCAGTGTACACAATTGAGAAATAAATTGACTGCCATCTGCGATGAGGTATTTCCTGAGTTTACCCAGATTTTTCACGATCCCAATCGTGAGGTGGCTCTTGCCTTTCGAGAAAAGTTTCCTACCCCACACGAGATTGTGACAGCCAGCCTTTCTGCTCTTCGAGAAGTGCGTGTGAGGTATTTCCCTTCAGAAGCAAACCTGCTGCGACTCCAACAGCTCGCTCGTGAGACCATTGGCATCACCAATGTGGATCGGTTGCGCGGTCTCAAGCTTGAACAAGAGTTGTTAATCAAAGAATTAAGGCTACTTCAGGAACACGTAGAACGACTCGACACGGAAATCGCGGATATTGTGAAGAACTGTCGTGAAGGACAAATCTTGCTCTCGATACCCTCCATTGGGCCAGTGCAAGCGGCGACCATTATTGCCACGATGGGTAATATTGCGAACTTTGAGAAAGCAAGTGAACTCAAGTCCTATTTTGGATGGGCCCCTAGGCAGGATCAAACCGGTGTCTCGTTTGATCGAACAAAGCTCGCGAGAAGAGGTGTACGTCCCATGAAGCACATGCTGTATCTGATGGCAGCGCGATCTACCACTTTTGAGTGCGAATGGGCCCGGATCTACCAGCGCCTGCTCCCACGAATGGGAACATATGATGAGAGGACCAAGGGCTACCGTGGCAAGAAGAGAGTCCTTGGGCGGATTGCTGGGCAGATGGCTTCCATGATCTACGCGTTGCTAAAAACAGATCAGGAAACATTGAATAAAGTCCCACCAGGTCAGGAACCACCTGCTCCCATGCTCTATGATCCAGAAGTGCATAGGAAGCATCAGGAAGGTCACTATCGCTCCCTGAAACCAGGCACTCAGCCGAGAAAGATTCTCCAACTGCCGAAGAAGACGTGATCGCTTGCTCCAACGGAGTCGCGCAAACGGTTCCCGAACGTCCCTCCTGCTGACCGTGAAGAGCATCCTACCGACCTCTCCAACGTCTGCCGCAGCCCGAACCGCGTTCCCGACTCCCGGTGCGGGTTGCTTTCCACAAAGCAGATTGTGTCAAGGCCGCGCAGGTGGTTGTGACATGGGGCAGGGGCGCGCTTGTATAGCCTTGATACGATCTGCTACACTTGGGCAACCGCACGGAAGGCAACATTAAGGGAAAACTCTTCTTTTGGTGTGGATGTTATAAGCCTTACGTCAAGCATCATCTGTTTTACCGAATGAACGTTGAACATGAGCGAGCGGAACGGGGAAGCGTTTTCATCTATGTGAGAGTATAGCATAGGTCCAGTAAGAAGGTGCGTGTTCTCACCTTCACGTTTTGCGCTTGTCTATTCCGTACTCTGGCGTAGAGTGAAGTGGCTTGAGAACGTCCCGCGACGTAACGTAAACGTGAACCACTATTACACTCTGGCGGGCTTTGATGAGGGGATTACTATGGGATTAGCAGGCAACTACATCGATTGTGGGAGCAAAGCCACGATCACCGCCGTCGAGATGCATGGCTGTGATTCACAGCCATGCATCTTGATAAAAGACACAAGGACTCATGTGAAAGTGAGCTTTCTCCCAGATCGAGACTATACGAGTGCGAACTACCGTGTGAGGATGACCGTTGTCGTCCCAATCGTCTTGGTGGAGGGCGATGCCTGTGAGAACGGTCCTCTGACTCAGGGAAACCCCCGACGCTTGACTTGGACCTTGATATCGCATCCGACTTTCCTCAGATCAATACCCGTGTCACCATTGTAGTCTACGATCCTGAAGAAGATGGTAGTAACCCCTTCGTGTGCTTGGAGTTTGATGTACAAATCCGCAATGCTTCGTCATAATGCACAGATTCGGGTGCGCCAGCAGACTGATGAGACGCCAGTGTTCTCCGAATAGCTGGGGCATATGGTTTTTCCGTTCGTCTCCTCCACCGTACTCGTAACTGGACAAGCGAAACGCATGGCCCGATTTGAAGATATCCGGGAGTTGCACCAGCAGGGGATCGGTATCCGAGCAATTGCACGAACACTAGGAGTCTGTCGAGCAACGGTCAGACGATACGTAGATGCAGAAACTCTCCCTGAACCCTCTTCTCACTCTCGGCCTCCTGCACTAGGGAGACTTAATCCCTTTCTTCCCTACATTCTCAAACGATGGGCTGAACAATGCTACAATGGAACGCGACTCTATCGGAAGCTCTGTGAACAGGGATATACGGGTTCGCGTTCGCTCGTTTCACTGCTGATTGCTGACCTGCGAAAAACCTTACCGCCAACACTGGAACCAGGGGATCAACTAATTCGTCCCGTTGATCCCCGCGAACGGCCTGTGGCTGGAAAACACCATGTTCAGCTTCTTCCAGGACATCAGCAGCTTTCTCCGAAATCTGTCTCCTGGTTGCTGGTCAGTTCTATGGAAAAATTGACTGAAGAACAACAGACCGCATTGAAGCGGGTCTGCCAGGCAGCTCCAGAATTTCAGACGGCGTATGAACTGGTACAAGGTTTTGTCCATATGGTTTGTGAGAGAAAGGCCGAGTTGTTCTCTGACTGGCTTGATCATGCAGAACTGAGTGGTCTCAAGGAATTCAAAGGTTTTGTCCAAGGGATACGACGTGATCACGTCGCCGTTCTCGCAGCTCTTTCGACTGCAATCAGCAACGGACAGACAGAAGGTCAAGTAAACCGCTTGAAGCTCATCAAAAGTCAGGGATATGGCCGAGCGAACTTTGACCTGCTTCGCCTTCGGGTGTTGCATGGCTCTGGGCTGAAAGCTCATCAAAAGTGCGTCTGATCCGCGGGCGTGTGTGACTTTTTTTTGATGATGCCGTCTTACTGAGGGAGACGTGAGCTATACAGGTAGTTTGCCGACGGATTTGGCCCTCTATCACTTGAAGGTCAAGCCCAATCCTGAACTTGTTACGGCCACCTTGTCAGGCTTCTTTGTCCTTAAGCATAGACTCTTTCACGAGTATAGGTGATGAACTTCTGCCGTGACAAGCCAGAGGACAGAACATCTGTCTTGTCATGTGTCCTTGCAATAATCTCTCTGCATCTCCCGTCGTAGCTCTCTGAACTCTCATGATGAGGAGCAACCTTTGAGAGAAAGAATTGATCGCTCCTCTCGTCATTGTGACATGCTTATGCCCGGCAGGGCTGCGAAGACCGTTCGCGTTTCTCATTGGACTGTTGTTCCTGTTGCCTACCATCCATGAGGAGTCCTGGATGAAGTCCGACTCATCCGAGTCGAAAAAGGAGTTTTTTGTGAATCTTCTCAACGCCGTCATTACCTCGTTTGCAGCGGCTCTGGCACTGCTCTTTTCCTTCGTGCCCAAGTTGCTCGGTTTCCTGGTCATCTTGCTGGTCGGGTGGATCGTGGCTACGGCCATCTCAAAAGCTGTAACCTTCCTGCTGAGAAAAGTGGGCTTTGATCGCCTCGCTGATCGCATCGGCCTCTCACGCTTAGGACAGCAGGCAGGAGTCTCACTCGATGCCGCAGGCATTCTGGGCAAAATCGTCTACTGGTTCATCTTCCTCATCTTCCTGGTGCCCGCTGTCGATGCGCTGGGTCTCACCGCCGTCAGCACGATTCTCAATCAGGTCATTGCCTACATTCCGAACGTGTTTGTCGCCATTCTGATCCTCTTCCTGGGGACGGTTGCTGCGACCTTCGTTGCGGACATTGTGCGCGGGGCCACTGGGGGTGCGAGGATGGGCAATCCCACCCTCTTCGCCAACATTGCCCGCTACGCTATTCTCGGTTTTGTCGCCCTGATTGCCCTTGAGCAGCTAGGAATTGCGCCCGCCCTGCTGAACATCTTGTTCACGGCGGTCGTTGGTGCTGCCGCCCTCGCCGCAGGTCTGGCCTTTGGTCTGGGTGGACAGGACACGGCACGCAAGTACCTGGATCGTACCGAGAGTGCCGCAAGTCAAGCCGCTTCACAGGTTCAGGCACAGCAGAGCATGAATCAAGGAAGAACGCTTCCAGCGTCACGCCCTGAGATGCCACGAGGTCGGTAACATACGTCGTACTCGTCCCATTCATAACGAGGGACACTCTATATTATAAAGTATGAGGAAGAGCGTTCCCTAAACGCCTCCTTCCTCACAACACAACAAGGAGAATTATCATGGCAACCCAAGCAACGATTATCGCTGGTGTGTTCGAGCAAGAGGCTCAAGCACGACAAGCTCTCGATGCTCTAAAACAGGCTGGATTTGGATATGACCAGGTTGGAGTCGCAGTGCAGGGACAGAAAGGGGTCGATCTCAAGAACGACCTTCTCAGCTTAGACGTTCCACGTGAGCAGGCAAACTACTACGCGCAGGAATTCAAGTCAGGGCGCGCCGTCGTCTCTGTCCGACCTGATGGGCAAGAGCAGAAAGCCCACGACATTCTGCACCAGTATGGTGGCTATGACTATGAACATCAGACCGCGGAGACACAGACCGCCGCCGGCTACACGCAGAGCAGAGCAAGCACCCAGCAGGCATACTCCTCTGCTCAAACGGCTGCGAGCGACGTCCAAGATGAATTTCATCAGCCACGTTCGCTGCGGTTACGCGAGGAACGCCTCAACGTGAGCAAAGAACGCGTGCAGAGTGGCGAGATAGGTCTGCACAAAGAAGTCATCACCGAACAAAAGACGGTCAACGTCCCGGTGACGCATGAAGAAGTGGTGATCGAGCGTCACGCCGTGACGGATGGTCAAGCTGAGACGACCCCGATTGGTGAAGGCGAGACCATTCGTGTTCCGGTGAGTGAAGAGCAGGTCAACGTCACCAAGAACACGGTGGTCACAGGAGAAGTCGGCATCGGCAAGCGGACCGTTGAGGAGACCCAACAAGTGACGGATACGGTCAGGCACGAAGAGGCTCGCATTGAACAGGAAGGCAACGTGAACATTCAGGGGGAGATCGATCCCCGAAGACGCTAGTCATCTTCCTTTCCAGAGGAACAAAGAGTGTTGGCAGGCAGGAGTTGTCCTGTCTGCCACCTCCTAAGAGTAAAACTCTTGCGCCCACAAGAGGAGAAAGGAACACTCAATGAAAGACAGCACGCACCTTGTGAAGTCAGCCCTAGCGGAACTCGTCGGCACTTTTTTTCTGACCCTGGCCGCCCTGATTAGCGGAACGCCCTACGTCGTTGGACTCACGCTCGGTGTGTTTGTGTATGCCATTGGCGCGGTTTCGGGATGCAATCTCAATCCCGCCGTCTCGCTTGGCTTGATGGTGACTCGGCGTCTGCCCCTTGTGGTTGGTGCGCTCTATATTATGGTGCAGTTCGCAGGGGCAGGGCTTGCGCTACTGGCCGCGACCTTTACAGGTCATCTTGCAGCCCACTATGCTGCGGGCAGTCCACTCGCGGAGTTTTTGGGCTTTGGACTGTTAATGCTGACCGTGGTCGCTGTTTCGGACAAAAACGTGCCACAGGCAGGCAGTGGTATTGCGATTGGGGGAGCACTTGCCGCAGGACTCGTGATAAGCCGAGGCATCCTCAATCCCGCTGTTGCTGTTGCGATGGGACAAGTTCTCTCGCCTGCGACCTGGGCGACGCTGCTGAGTGGTGTCTGTTTTTGCTTGCTCTACCAGCTCTATGAGTCAAAGGAGAAGCCGGCAGAGGAAGACGCCAAGCAGAGGAACACCCAACAACGCTTTTCGCAAATGAGAAGCGTTCCACGTGCAAAATAAAGACAAACAGAGAAACAGTATATATTCATATACGCATGCACTTCTCACCTCAGCTGGATTGAGAGGTGCATGAGGCTCCAAGCATCTAAACGGGATGGAGATGATGTATGACGCCTGTACAGGTGTCTCTCAAGAAAGGAATAGACCATGGGAAAATTTATCAATGGACTGCTAATCGGGCTGGGGATTGGGGTACTAGTTGCGCCAATGAAAGGTGAGGAGACACGCCGTCTGGTCAGTGAGCGTATAACGAGCCTGCGTACCTCGCTTCCCAGTGGTGAGCAAACTCCCCAATAGCAACGCCTCGCTTCTGACCCTGTGTCACAGGCGGCAAGCATGCTGAAAGACACCGCAACGCTGGCGCGATTGACAGGAAGCATGCTTGCAGATACTACTCCGCACACGGCTTCCAAGGTAAAGCAAACAAGCCAGGATATGGCAAAGACGACGAAACAAACCGCGCGTTCGACAATGCGTGATACGAGTGGACGTACTACTCAAGGATAAGAGAGAACATCTCTCAAGGAGAACATCTATGTGGCCTTTTGATCAAAACAACCAGCAAATGTACCAACAATATTCTCAGGCGCACGAAGCTGGCGATTACAGCACCATCGATCAGAATCAGGCGATGGGCAATATGCAGCAGTTTATGCAAAATGCACCTGGTGATACGCAGCAACAGGTCTATCAGCAGCACTTTGAGCAAATGCCCTATGAGCAACGCTCGCAATTCTCTCAACAGATGCCACAAGAGTATGGGGTAGACCCCAATAATCCACAGGGCATGGCGCAGGGCTTCTATCAGATGGGGCAGGAGCAACCGGGAATGCTTTCACAGATGTTTGGGCAAGGAGGAGTTTCAGGCTCTTCGATGGGGCAAGGAGGTTTAGGTGGACTCGTGGGAGCCGTGGCGCAGCATATGATGAGCAATCGAGGCGGTGGAAACTTCTAGCAACCGAAGAATGGGAACCAGGAGAAAGAGACACTCGGTCTTTTCATAGACCAAGGCTTAGGCGTATTCACCAGAGCGACCTTTCGCCACGTAGATAGTCTCACGAGGAAGTCGAGTTGTGCTGTACTTCTTCCCCGTTTTTCTCTTCAGGGGTATACTTGCTGACACGCTTTTTGTTATGAGTGAAGAGAGAATTCTTCTTGAAAGGAGAACAAGATGCAGGAAAGAACATTCATCAAAAGAGGAGGGAGTCCAGCCCTCAAATACGGTCTTCTGTTTGGTATTCTTCTTGGCGCATTTCAGGTCGTTCTGAGTTTCCTCACAACCTCCCTGAACTTAGAGAACTTCGCGCTCTATGTTAGCATTCTCGGCATCGTTGTCGCGCTCATCGTCTACCTGCTTGCAGGAAGACGTGCCTCGCAAGAGACAGGCAGAGTAGGGACAGGTGCCTTTGCAGGTCTGTGGACCGGAGTAGTAAGTGTTCTGCTCAGTATTCTTGGTGGACTCCTTCTTGCCTCTCTGCATTTGGGCACCATACGTCAGCAAGCCATAGCCACATCCCAGGCGACCGCCGCTCGGCTCCACCAAGCCGTTCCTATCACTCCCGATCAGCTCTTGCTTTCGACAGTTGCTCTCACAGGTGTTACCGGATTGATCCTGGCAATAGTGCTAGGTCTCATTGTCGGAGCTATTGGGGGGATGATTGGCAGAGGACGTGCCTCGCGTAGAACGCTAGTCGCTCAAGAGAGAACATATGGGGATGTGCCAACTCCACCACAGAGCAGGTAGTTGAGTCATGGTGACTCAGCACCTTTCGGCAAAGGCGTACTCTTTGCTCATCATATTGAAAGTTGCTTCTGGAAGGAAGGAGAACAGAGATGCAGACGAACGATGTGAGCCAATCTCTGTGCGAAGCGTGTTCGGATGATCTGCTTACACAGCGCACGCTTGCAGGAGACGAAGACGCCTTCGCAGTCCTCATGCGTCGCTATCGTCCCTGGCTCTTGTCCTTTATCTATCATCTGACTCACAACGGAGCCGACGCAGAAGATATCGTTCAGCAGGTGTTTCTCAAGCTCTATCTTGCATTACCAACCCTACGGACCGACCAGCCCCTCCATCCCTGGTTGTTTCAGGTCGCTCGCAATCAGTGTCTCGACGAGAGGCGACGTAAACGGGCGTGGTACTTCTCAGAGATTGAAGCAGCGATGGGAACGCATGAATTCCCAGAACTTGCGCTGCTACTCGACCCACACCCCTCACCCGAGGACATCGCAGAGCAACACGAGATGCAGTCCCTGGTCCTGCACGCGATCAATGCATTGCCTGCGAAGTATCGTGCCATCGTCTTGCTACGGTATGGAGAACAGCACAGATTTTCCGAGATTGCTCAGATACTTGGCATCCCTGAGCAAACCGCGAAGACCTATATGCACCGTGCAAAACCGCTTTTACGAGCGGCATTGAGAACTCAGGAACACGGACCTGTTCTGGAGGCCTGTCACGAGACAGAGGATGTCGTGGCACCTGTTTCATTAAAGAGAAAAGAGAAGAGAAGATGAAGACTATGGTGAAAGGACTCCTCCTCGTCTTTCAAAAGTCGCTTCTCCGTTGTCAAGTCGTAGGGATACTCTGAGCAGAATGAAGCCAAAGAGCTATGACTTACAGATAGGATTGATAACTTGTAAAGAGGGCATCGATAGCCAAACTGGCTGCTCCCACCACGCTACCATTGGGAGCCAGTGAAGAAAGCACAATCTCACACATTTCGCGTGGACGGCGCAAGGCCCGTTGGTGAACCACGCGCCGCACCTCCTCCAGAAAGAGTGTTCCGCCAGCAACTGAATCTCCCCAGATGATGATGCGCTGGGGATTGAGCGCGTTGACAATCGCGGCAAGGCCGGTCCCAAAGTGAGCGGCGTGTTGATGGACAAGTGCAGTGGCTTCCAGTCCACCTCCTCGAGCAATGCGAAATATCGCATGGGAAACCTCGTTGATAATCTGAGGCTCCAGTTTCTCCTCTTTCTCGCCATCAGCGCGTGATCGCTTGGGGAGAATCAAGCCTTCTGTTTGCAGAAGAGTTGCATGCTTCCTCTCGTAGGCTCGTTCCACCATCCAGGTGGTGGAAGCAAGAGTTTCCCAGCACCCCCGATTCCCACACTCACAGAGCGGCCCGTCCTCCTGAATCGTCATATGCCCGATCTCTCCAGCACTTTCTCCCGCTCCACGGTAGAGCATATCCTGCAAATAGAACGCTGCTGACACGCCAATGCCACTCTCAACGGTCACAAAATCTGTGCAGTGCTGCCCTTCTCCAAAGTGGCGTTCAGCCAATGCCTGCACATGACAGTCGTTGTCAATCCACACCTCTACTCCCAACCGTGCTTTCAAAAGATCTCTCACGGGCACATCATGCCACTCGGGAAAATGGGGGGCAAAGTGTACCACTCCTGCGCGAAACGAGGTTAACCCCGGCACTCCCACCCCGACGCCCAACAACTGGTCGGTAGTCAAGTGGAGCAAGCTGAGGAGTTCCTGCAATGCATTTGCCAGTAGTATCATGACCGGTTCGGGGCGCCGATCAGTGCCGAGGGAACGTTCTATGCTTCCCAGGACCCGTGCGTTGCCATTCACTATCGCGAGATGGGCCGTATCGACGGTCAGAAAAATCGCTCCACTCTGGACACCATCTGCGTTGAAGCGGTAGAGCGCACCGGGTTTCCCACCACTGGCCGTGGGGGAGGTGACACCAATGCGCTCTGCTAAATCGTGCTCCTCCAGTTCATCTATCAGCTTCGAGATGGTTGGGCGGCTGATACCGCTGGATTGAGCGAGTGCAGGTTTGGTAACAGGACCAAGCTGACGGAGCATGCGTAGGACGGTCAGTCGATTGATTTGTCTGAGGCTTCCAGGAACAGCAGGCCCGCTGAGAAAAGAGGTCACATCTATTGTCTTTCTACTGAGGATGACGTGAGCATGATTGCAGCTCAAGCTTCCTCTGTACATGTACACGTCTTTGTATACTTTTGTTCCTCTGAGTAGTAAGGGAAGTACTACACATTACTAAGAGTATATGCGAGAAAGGAAGAGTTTGTCAAGGTATGAACCCGCAGATGAATGTAGGAAGCGAGTTGGGAGTGTTTTATGGAGTGCATTTTGTTTCCCTCTCTTTGTGAAAACTTTTCCCTAGTACCTGCATTTTCGGCCTATACCGACTTGACAAGCACAAAAAAGTTATGTATACTCATTTTTATGTGTTAGTTAACAAAGTTTCATAACTAACTCGTGGATCGTGAACCTTGCGACAGAGAGTCTCTTGCGTTCTGCGGATACGGTCCTACAGCTTTGTGATCAATGGAGGTCACAAACACACGAATGTTGTTTTTTCTTGCTTAAGGAGGATCTTATGCCCAGATTGACAACGCGCTTCCTGTTTGTTCTTCTTATTTTGTGCCTCAGTATTTCCGTCCCCTTTTTCGCTCCACCCATAGCACGTGCTGCAAGCGGTCCTAGCGTGAGCACCTGGCTCACAACCGCGAATGGACAAAGTCTGTTAGCTCCTCAATCCAACCAGAACTTCGTACCAGGAGTTGGTACGACTGGCTCAATCATCACTGTGAACGATCACCTACAGTATCAGCAAATGGTCGGCTTTGGCGGTGCCATGACCGATTCTTCAGCCTATCTCATTGATAAAGTATTGACCCCCACGGAACGCACTGCCCTTATGCAGAAGCTGTTCGGCTCGACCGATGCTGCTAGCATTCATATGAGCTTTGCTCGTATTCCTATGGGGTCATCTGATTTCTCGGCCACTCCGCTAGCGAATCCTGCTCCCTATTCGTATGATGAACCATCTCAGGGTCAGACGACCGATCCTAATCTGGTCAATTTTTCGATCAGCCATGACAACGCGTACATCACACCTACCCTCCGTCAGGCTTTGCAGATTAATCCCAACCTGACCTTCATGGCTAATCCTTGGAGTCCCCCCGACTGGATGAAAACCAATGGTTCAATGATTGGCAATACGAATGGTCAGAATGGAACGCTTATCACCGCCGATTATGAGCCGCTGGCACAATACTTCGTCAAGTTCATTCAGAACTATCAGGCACAGGGCGTTCCGGTCTACGCGATCACGCCCCAGAACGAGCCACTGTACATTCCTACAGGGTACCCAGGTATGAGTTTCTCTTCCACTCAAGAGGCTGCCTTCATCAACAATAATCTGGGACCAGCGCTGGCGAATGCACATCTTTCGACCAAGATATTAGGTTATGACTTCAACTGGTACAATACGACCTACCCGACAGATATCCTGAAGAACGCCGGTTCCTATGTCTCTGGGACTGCCTGGCACTGTTACGGTGGCAACCCTACAGGGATGACGACCGTCCACAATGTCGATACATCGAAGGATGTTTATGAAACCGAATGTTCTCCCGGCATCATCGGGTCCGAAGTGATCGATGAGACCTTGAATTCTGTGCAGAATTGGGCCAAAACTGTTCTCCTGTGGAATATTGCCCTGGATCCTCACAACGAACCTAGAATAAGTGGAGGCTGCGGTGCCTGCACAGGTATGGTTCAAATTGATCAAAACACCCACGCTATAACCTACACGAAGAGTTACTATCAGCTCGGTCAGGTCAGTAAGTTCGTGCTGCCCGGTGCCTATCGCACGAACTCAGTGAGCTTCGATGGCCGTCTCAACACCGCTTCGTTCACCAATCCTGATGGCAGTAAAGTGTTGGTCGTTCACAATACGTCTTCCAACCCAATCACCTTCAATGTCAATTGGGATAATGCACAAACGTTTTCTTACCCTTTATCCGCTGACGGTATCGTTACATTTAAATGGAGTGGCAACACGGTTCTTAACAGTGCCATTTCTATCAACGCCGGAGGAGCCGCGACTGGTTCTTTCAGCGATGACAGCAATTACACCGTTGGCTCTACCTATTCGACATCCGCGAGCATCAACACCGTTGGAGTGACCAATCCCGCTCCCCAGGCCGTTTACCAAACCGAGCGCTATGGCAACTTCGCCTATACCATCCCTGGACTCGCTCCTGGCGGAACGTATAAGGTTCGCCTACACTTTGCCGAGATCTATTGGGGCAGTAGCGGGAAGCGGCTCTTCGATGTGACGATCAACGGCCAGCGGGTCCTAACCAACTTCGACATCTATGCCACTGCCGGAGGAATCAACAAAGCTATTGTCGAGCAGTTTAGTACCACCGCTGATAGCACGGGTCGGGTGAATGTCCAGTTTAGCACAGTACTTGACAAGGCCAAGGTGAGCGGCATCGAGGTAACTACTTGAGAACAAAGCAAATTCACCTTTCTCTTCTCCCATTGGGTACCCTGACATTTCGACACCGTGAGTAAAACAACACATATGAACCGCTAGCATCTATCAGATGATGTAATGTTCTTGCAGCTCAACAACCTGCACAGAGCATTACATCTCGCCTTTTCATCGAGAGCGAAACAGCACTTACTTTACTTCAATCACACACAGCACCAGCCCACCTGTCCGAAAATCCCAATTGTATCAAATATTTACCCCTGCATTATTTTAGCCTATATGGCCCTGCGTTAAGGAAGGAGTTTCGTAGCTTACACATGAAAAATTCGCACAGGATAGTAAACAAACATGCTTCACCCAAATGAGGCATATCCTTGCCCATTCCACAGGCTGATTTGGCCCGCAGAATCGCACGGACGAACACTCAATTAGGAGAACTTGTGAGCGTGCTTCTCCTCAAATTCCTCTACCGTTAGCCCATAATTGAGTACGTCAACGTATTGACCTTTGGTAAAACCAGCCCTGCGAATGCATCCCTCCAATTGGAAACCAAGGTGTTCATGCAGACCTCTCGAATCTTCGTTGAAGCTGGCTACCTGAATAGTGACCTTCTGATAGCGCAATTCTTGAAAGAAATAGCGCAGCAGGAGCAAAACGGCCTCGCTGGCATACCCTTTCCGTCGATACTCTTTCGAGATGGCAAGCCCATACCCGAAATGCCCCACACGTGGATCGCGATCATGTGAGCCAATCCTGCTAACCACCGTGCTATGGGAAGAATTAAGCCAAAGGTTAATTGGAAATCTTATTTTTTACTGATCCCGCGACAGGTTCAAGCTTGATAAGAATTGATGTAATTGAGGATGACTTGATATACAGATACATATAACTGCAATATAATTATGTTGCCCTTCATGTCATCAACGTTGGAATCGGGCCATCATGATATCCTTGTTTCCCTTTTATTCTTTTGGAGACCAAAACCTCTGTCTTCAAGAGTACTTTTAGAAAATGTCAGGGAAATGTCAGGGAAATGTCAGGGCATCTCTCTCAATTTCCATGTATACTTCCCTCGTACCTTGTGCAGGTACCCGTGACTCCTCTTTATGAAGGGCAGGGAGATTTTCTCTCCGTACAGAAAGAAACTATCGTGAAAAGGTCAACCATCTCGTTCAAACAGTTCAATAGACGTCATTCTGGAGTGAACCCAAGTGACCAGACCGCCCATCAAGTCAAAATGTGGTAGACTGACAAAAGAGTCTGCCAAAGGAGAAAACAGATGAGCGGAAGAGTTCACAGCAGAGAAGTGAAACTGACCATTG
>JAABUX010003875.1_pt1 | contig 19422 bp, 31 predicted proteins | sample 5561851 | NCBI WGS metagenome assembly JAABUX01 (sample SAMN10711883, study PRJNA513361) | rock metagenome | isolation source: Antarctica rocks | place: Antarctica: Victoria Land, Richard Nunatak red sandstone | collected 2016-01-03 | reverse complement strand
CGGGCTGTCCGGCCAGCCCATCCAGCAGTGCTGGTGTGCCTCGAATTCGCCTGCGCGCCGCGGCCCCCACGATCGCCTGCGTGGCCACGCACAGGTGCAGGCGCCCCGACGAGCACATCTTACAGGCTAAAGCTTGCCTGCAGACATGGCGCATGGCGTGCTCGAATCAGTGCCTAGAGCTGGCGTCAGTAAACACGAAGGCGGCCAGGATGACAGCATGATGCCGTTCGAGCACACCTGTGGGCAACGGGCAGGCTGTGGGCCTCTGTTAGTACCAGAGCCAATGCCACCATCAAACACTTCGCATGCTGCTCGGCCCTTGCCTGCACTCAAGCTGGCTTACGGGCCTCATCAACACCCGGAAGCACCACATGTGGGCAGCATGCATGCATGGCCCTGCATGCAGCAGCCACCCACCGACCGCACCCGGCATGTGGTACCCGAGCGTCTTGGGAGTGGTTGTGGCAGGCGCGGCGGCTGGGGGCGCCGACGCGGCGGCCGCGCGCGCGGCCCCACAGCGCAGGCCCCGTCCAGCCCTGACTGTTCACCCAGGGCAAGCGAGTGAGTCCACTGGCGAGCCTCAGCAAAAGCGGCGCGAAGTCCAGCCTGACGTCACGCAGGCGCGCCCCAGCAACAGCTCGAGCGGCAGCAACGGAGCAGCACACCATTTGCACGTCCAACATCAAGCCAATTGAAAAGCAAGCTGCTGGGGCAGTTGTTGGCAGTAACGAGGTGACGTGCACTCACAGCGTCGAGCCTCCCGCGCCACCTTTAATTCCACTTCTTCCCCGGCCGCTTCCAGCCCTGCAGGAGGCCACCCGCAAACGCGAAAGAGCAGGGGAGGCAGGTGGAGCGCACGTGCGGCCTGAAGGCAGCCCGTGCTCCGCAGGCAAGGGGCTGGCGCCGCCCGCGCCTGCGCCTGTGCTCTCCTCCCTGGCGCGCAGCAAAACTCAGCATACTGCCAAACAGCAGCCGCTGCTGCCGCTTTATGGGCAGGCCTTCAAACCTGCCTCGTCCTGTGAGTACAAGACCACTTCGGCAGCACCAGGGCCGTGACATTTGTGGGGAGTGAATAACACAAGATGCTGGGAACGCCACTGCCAGCCTTCTTCCAGACACGTTCAGGAACAGAGGCTGCTCAGCACAGAGAGGAGCACCTATCGCTGGCTGCACCGCAGCTGCGGTCAGCATCGTGCGGTGCACCGCCACGCCCATATTTGCCTCGCTTTTCTCTTACAAACACACCCTTCACTCACAAGATCGCAAGGGACCTGCAGCGCCAACGCTCACCCTTTCAGACACTACTGCATGCACAACCCCACGCAAGGCTATGCAAGCTGGTTTATCACTGGCCCAGGCAAAAGCCGTAATCTTACACCTGTGGTGCCTAGAATCCCTATTCCCGTGGTCGCCCATGTGACCGCTTTTAACTCGACGAGTTGCAGCTGCGCCGACTTGCGCTCCGGCTCGTGCTCGACACCTGCGCACCTGTAGCCACAGGCAGACAAGATGGCGCCGCGGCAGTTTGCGCTGTCGACGGACACCGGCAAGAGCGATGACAGCGCGTACAGCAGAAACGACGTCCACAATGCCTTGGCAAAGTCTGCAGACACAGCGGAGATGGGCGGTCACCCGCCGCGCGTGGGCCGCTCGTCTGTGGTCGGGCTGCACGGCTCCTCCGCGCGGCTGACTGAAATAGTCCCCAGTGGTAAGCAAAGGTCGTGTGAAGGCCTGTGGATACGTATGCAGGTGCATGCCTTGGCTGGACAGCAGAGTACATGTCGTTGCAACAGCCTCCGCGGGCGCATGTTGCGCATTAGGGCAGCTGTGCATACGCTTACGCCACTGTGTGCGCAGACAAGTGGTGGCACGCCGGCGGCCACATTGCGACCATCATTGCCACGCCCGCTGGTGCGCATTGGCCGTCCCTTGCGACCTGCAGCTCATGTTTGTCCTGCTGTTTGTGGACGACTGGGCGTGGTGCATGCAGCCCCGCGCTCAGTGCCGCGCTTGTTCCTCACTCACCTGTGCTTGCCTGTCACACAAAGGTGGGTTATGGCACTGCCTGTCTGTGGCGTCGGGCAGACACACCACGCTGCGGCTGCTTGTCCGCGGCCGCTGCTGACTTGCACCCCTCCGTGCGCGGCGCGCAGCGTACGCGCCGCTGCCGTTTGCGCTGGCGCACCTGGGCTGGGGCCCGGGCGTGTGCATGCTCTGCCTCGCCGGCATCGTGACCTGGTATACTTCACTGCTGCTGGCCAGCCTGGACCGCCATGACGGCGTCAGGTGCGCAGGCGGCCCCTCTCACGCTTGTGTATATCCGGAGAGCAAACGTGCGGCGCCCTCACGCCTGCCGGCTGGTGCGCAGGCATATGCGCTACTGCGACCTGGCGGGGTCGATTTATGGTGCGGATAGCCCACCAGGCCCTAGTGTCTCAGCTCCAGCTCGCGTGCGTGGTGCAAGGCTTGCTCACGCGCCACCACCTGCAGGGAGGCCTGGGTACTGGGCCGTGATCTTCTTCCAGCAGCTGGCATCCATCGGCAACAACCTGACCATCCAGATTGTTGCCGGGCAGTGCATGAAGGTGCCTGGCCTCCTTCGGCACGCAACTGCGGAGCCAGTGCCTGAGCCTTGTGAGCTCGTGTGGTCGCTGCGCGCTCTGGCAACCTCGTCGTCTTACTAGCAATGCATACAGCTCTTGCGTGCGGCTCAGACACTGGCTGGGCCGAAGCAGTGCGGTCATGGATGTGCCCCATAGCAGCATGTAGTCGGCATGTGTTTGGGCAAGTCGCTGTCACCTCCAGGTGCAGGTTTTGCAACGGTGTGTGCGATAGGATGTTGTGCCGGCGGCCCTAACTGAGCCTGACATGGCCGCGCTGCTGCGGGCAGGCCCTGTACCGCCTGTACCATCCTGAGTGCGGCCCCGCGCCTGGACCCTGCGGCATCACACTGCAGGCGCGCCGCGCAGCTAGCTCCTGGGCTCAAAAGCGTCCCCATCTGTCCCTTGGGCTGGCACTCTCACTGCTGCGCTTGCACGTGGTTCTGCGCGCGCGCTCTGCACGTGCGCGCTGCCGCGGCTTCCTGTATTTGGCAGGCGTCTTGTGGCCTGCTCGAGGCGGGTGCTCAGGTCTCCTATGCCTGGCAGATATAGCTCCACCCAGCCAACACTTACTCCTCCGGCTGCGCTCGCAGGCCTGGATTGCTGTCTTTGGCGCGTCGCAGCTCATCATCTCGCAGCTGCCAGACATCTCCGCGCTGAAGGTGCGCGTCGCCTCACGTAGCTGCCGCGCCGAGGCAGTGCTCCGCGCTCTTACTTACCTGACCAGCCTGACCTTGCAGTCAGCCAGTCTGTGATCCGCGACACTAAAGTTAGGCGATAAGTATGCAGTGTAGCGGCCCGGGTGCGCAGGAGCTCAACCTGTTCCTATCCCTATCCAAACCCTATTGCTGACGCGCTGCGTGTGACAAACGGCCTGCGTGCGCAGGAGCTCAACCTGTTCTGCACGCTGTGCACGTCGCTCTTCGCGCTGGGCTGCCTGGTGCTGTCGGTCATCAACGGTGCGCCCTCCCGCAGCCAGCAGCTTCCTAGGAGCCGCTGTGACAGCGCCGGCGCGCGTCCTGGACGAGCTTTGGCCTGACAATGTCTTTGCAAGTATTCAGCGCTGAGGTGTTCAGCGCTGCGGAGGAGTTGCGCTGCAGTTGTGCTGACGGCAATGCGCGCGCCGCAGGCCAGGCGCAGGACCGCACCACGATCTCGTACACCATCAACGAGGACGACAGGGCCAAGGCCTTTGACGTGATGTTCGCCCTGGGTGCGCACGGCAGCGCCGGTCTGGCATGCGAGTGCCTTGCAGCGCTCGCGGCAGCACCGGTCTGGCATGCGAGTGCTGCGCAGCGCTCGTGCGCGCATGCCGCGGCGCGCTGCGACCGGCCGTGCAGGCACTGCGGCCAGCCGCGCGCGCATGCGCTGCGCCTGGCTTCAGCCGCCGCGCGCGCGCGCAGGCATAATCGCCTTTGCCTTCGGCGACACCATCCTGCCGGAGGTACAGGCGACTGTCGGCGGCGACGCCAAGAAGACCATGTGCGCCCCCTGCCGCCCGGCTGCGAGCGCCGCGCCCGGCTCCAGTCATGCAGACAGGCCGCTATGGCGCTGTCCGTGGAAATGCTCAGTGATGAGCCGGGAATTTACAAGGCCCATCAGGCCAAGCTGCCGCATGCATCACAGCTGCAGGGATGGGAGGCTGGAAGGGCCGGGGATTGCGCATGCCCAGACGGGCAGAGGCTTGAGCTGTCGGGCGCGCGCGGGGCAGGTACAAGGGCGTGACCATGGGCTACTCCATCATCCTCAGCTCGTACATCATCGTGGCCGTGGCGGGTGCGGCGCGCCGCTTGCGGCCCTGTGCTGACCGGCGCCTGGCCATGCCTGAGCGCGCCCTTGGTCTTGTGACGGTCGCCCGCAGCGCATGCGCCGGCAGCAACACACGCCTTGGCTCGGCTGCTTGCGCACGCGTTGACGCTGGGACATGCCTGAGCACGCCTCAGTCTTGCGACGGCCGCCCGCAGCGCATGCGCCGGCAGCAGCAGACGCCTCCGCGCGGCTGCTTGCGCAGGGTACTGGGCGTTCGGCTGGGCGGTCCAGCCCTTCCTGGTGTCCAGCTTCAGTTTCCCGACGGGGCTCATCGCGGCCGTCTACGTGCTCGCCATCATCCAGATTGTGGGCTGCTACCAGATCTACGCGCGGCCGACCTTCGGCGCGCCCCCGCGCGCTCCCTGACCACGGGCCGCGGCGCCGGCGGCGCCCCCGCGCGCGCGGTCACTGTGCTTAAAGCGCGCCCTGCAGCCGTCTTGCGTCGGAGGCGGGCGGCGCACGGGTTCAGGGTAGGGTTGGGCCCTAACAAGGGGAACCCGCGCGCAGGCTTCTTCTACAACTACCTGCTGGACCGGAACGGGACGGTGTTCTGCGCGCGGAATGTGCTCGCGCGCATGGGCGTCACGACCGTCTACATGGCCATCATCACGCTCATCGCCTGCCTCATCCCCTTCTTCGGGTGCGGCCGCGCGCGCGCGCGCGCGCGCAGCAGGGCCCCCCGGCCCCGCCCGCCGGGCGCAGGCCGGGGCGGCCGCGCCGCGTGGCGGCCTCGGCAGTCCCGCCGCTGGGCCGCGCTTGTGCCACACTGTGCGCTGCAGGCAGGTAGTGATGGCAGACCAGGCGCTGCTGGGCATGCGTGTGCGGTTGGGAGTATGCAATTGCCAAGCTCATGCAGCAAGCGGCCCTGGCAGCCCCGGCAAGGGCCGCAGCATGTACTTTGCGCTGGCAGTATGGTGCAGGCTTCTCAAGCCGCCTCTGACGCACTGACGGATGGCCAGAGCATGCGCTACTGTATCACCCATTCTGGTTACAGGAAAGCAAAAGATGTCCGCGGACCTGAGCAAGTCAGTGCACCGTGTGAGGTGTTAGTGGAACGCTGGCCTGGCGCATTGTGCTGATGCGGTGCTCACGGCGCGCAGGGACTTTGTGGCCTTTGTCGGCGCCATCGGGTATCCTCCTCGCCAAGCTGGTGCCCTGCATGGCTGTGTGTTTGCCTAGAAGGCTTCTGGCCTTTTGTTGCGCTGGTGCAGTGCGAGTGTTGTCCAGCAGGCGTGACGGTTTAGGCATCAGCGATGGTGTAGCCTCTCAGCGTGCTTGTACTGCTTGAGGCTGTCGATGCGAGGGACCCGGTTGACTTCCTGGCGCCGTGCTGCACAACTTGAGCACCCAGCATGCCTGCTTGCCTGGCCTCACGCATGCTGCACCGCGCCAGGTTCACGCCCATGGACTTTGTGCTGCCGCCGCTGCTGTGGCTGGGGGTGGGCAAGCGCTCGCTGCCGTTCCGCATCCTGAACTGGGCCATCGTGGTGGGCTACAGCGGGATCGCAATCGCGGGTGCGCGCCCCACCTGCCGCGCCGCCTGCGTCGCCGCTGGCCCGCCGCTCACGCTCGGCAGCCCTGCTGCTGCCTCCCGCTCGGCTCGCGGTGGGCGGTCCTCGCCCGGCGGCACATGTGGTTTCCGAGACCGTGCACGCAGTGCTGTGGGCGCAGAGGACCGCGCATGCCCCACATCAGAGATGCTGTGTCACGTGTTTTCTTTCCGCTCTGGCAAGTGCTGTTTCCTGGCGGGCGTGCGCCGGGGCGGCTGAGCAAGGGCGGCGGGGCCGTGCTGCGCAGGCGCTATCGGGTCCATCCAGGCGATCAACGCCGACCTGGCCAACTACAGCGTCTTTGCCGACTTGTTCTAGGCCGACCTCAGGGCCGGTCAGCACGCCGGCCGCTGCCTGCCGGGCAGGCGTCGAGTCGCTGGCTGGGCTGGGCGGGGCGCGATGCGCGCTTGTACGGTGCTGCCCACTCCGCATGGCCTGGTGCCTGTGCCCCCTGCTGCGTCGCAGGCCTGTTTCAGAAGGCATTGCCGTTGGAATTTCTTCTTTTTGGGCGCAGTGCGCACCCTGGCGGCGCTGCCCGGTGGTCACTCTCTGCCTGGCTTGCTGGAAACCCTGCAGGGCTCTGCGCTGCCACCGATGGTTCGGCGTGCACGGCACTCTTTGCCGTGCATTGACCCCATGCCTCTGTCAAAGCGCCGAGCAGTGCGATAGCGTGCGTCAGGCTCGGTGCTGCGTCTATGCCCGTCAGCCCACCCTGGACCTTTTTCTGCCGACCATCCTCTGGGGTGTGGGCGTGTATAATGGCCTGCGGCTGCGCAGCTGTGACCTTATCACTGACCGCGCGGGTGCCCGCTGGCCTGGCAGACCGTTGACTTGACCGTGGCTGGCCGACTGTAGTGGCTGTTTGCACGCTCAGGGGTCAGGCGGGAGTCAGTGTGTGCAAATGACAGGTTTTCCCGGCACGTCGACGCAGGAGTTGCTGGGATGTTCAGGACCAAGCATTGCCTGTTGCTTACATGTTGCAGTGTTGTACTGTCCAGGGGCGAAAGGAGATAGCAACGACTTGTGTCGCTTGCGTCAGACCTGTGTGCAGCATGAGACAAGTTCGCTTGTGCGTATTCCTGTGAATTGCCTACTTGCAACTGTGCCATGCTTGCACCATGCTTGCACGGCAATGGCCGTGCGCTTTCTGTAAAGCCAAACGTCAGAGCTCATGTCAGCATCCTGGCAGTGCGCACGAGGGTGTAAGGATCAACGTCATCTTAAGGTGGTGCCAATTTTGCAGCCATGGCTGCAGGGCTCTCATGCGTGTCTGTGTGTATTGCATTTCTTCCCAGCAGCAAGCAAAAGCGGATGGGGCCTAGGCTAGAGCACCAGCCTGGTGACTTGATGCCCCGCTTGTGGTCAAGAAGGCACACTTCGCGTTGGTGCATGACCGGGGCATGCCGTCCCGTTCCGTTCCAGCAATGCTCGGGCCTGCTGGCGCCGCGCGCAAAGGCGGGCGACTGATGGGCATCGGAGGCCCGCATCAGGTGGGCCGCCACGGCCGCTTCTCAGCGGTGTGGTATTCGGCGCGCTGCTGCTGCGCAGCATCAGCCGCCCGCGCAGCAGCCAGCTCGGTGCGCAGCGGCAGCGCGTCGAGTACTGAACCGCTGAGAAGCGGGCTGCCGTTGCGACGGAGCACCAGCAGGCCATGGGCCCCACCTGATGCGGGCCTCCGCTCCCCGCCAGCCGCCCGCCAAGGCGCGCGCAGGCCCGGACACTGTGCAAGTAGACGGCACGCCCGGGTCGTGCACAAACAAGAAGTGCGCCTACCTGACTGTGAGCGCGGTCCAAATCACAAGCGGCGGGAGGCCTGCTGCTCGGTCTCGTGCAGGTGTTACAGCTTGCAGGTGTTACAGCTTGGGAGGGCCAGGTTTCCCGCCCTGGTGCACCTAAGCACTACCTGACTGAGCAAGGTAGAGCGCCGCGCACCGAAGCCCCTGCCACCAGGAAATCGCTCCGTCGCAGGGGACCGAGTTCTCCGCCGGCCTGCAAAGTGACAGAGGGAGCGTGCTTGCAGACGAGGCGAGCAGGATGACGCCGCGACTTCTGCCGCTATCAATGGAAATCGGCAAAAGCGGTGACGGCGCGTATAGCACCCACAAAGTCGGAGGTAACTTTGCAAAGGGCGTGAATGCAGCGGAGGTGGGCAGCCACCAGCCGGTTGTTGGCCGTATGGCTGTGGATGGGCTGCCAGGCTCGTCGGCGCGGCTGAATGAGAGCATGCCCGGTGGCGAGAAAGGCCCAGCAGCCTTTGCAGTATAGTCAAGAGCGACGAGTGTTCCACCAGCCCCTGCAGGCATGCTATGAAGTAATGTGGGACAGGCGCGCCCACACCTTACGCGGGCGCATTGCAGATAAGTGGTGGCACGCTGGCGGCCATCTTGCAACCGTGATTGCGACGCCCGCTGGTGCGTGGACAAAGCTCCTGCGCCTGCAGCGTGCCTGGCTCCTGCTCTGCAGCCACAAGCGCCTAATGCATACAGCCCGCACTTCAACTGCCCGATTGGGCTGGTTTCAAAAGACTAGTGTACGTGCAGCGTTCTATGGCACGCACTGCCTCTGGCTGGCACTCTTTGGCTGTGGCGGTACACACCACAAGATGCTGCAGGCCGCTTGCCCGCGGCCACAGCTGACTTGCGTCCCTCTGTGCGTGGCGCCTAGCCTATGCGCCGCTGCCGTTTGCGCTGGCGCACCTGGGCTGGGGGCCGGGCGTGTGCATGCTCTGCCTCGCCGGCGTGGTGACCTGGTACACGTCGCTGCTGCTGGCCAGCCTCGACCGCCACGACGGCGTCAGGTGCGCAGGCGGCCGCTCTGCGAGGCCTCCTGAGAACAAGTGTGCGGTGAACTCACGCCTGCTGCCTGTGCGCAGGCATATGCGCTACTGCGACCTGGCACGATCTATATACGGCACGCACAGCTGATGCCAGGGTCCGAGCTCTTGCCTTGTAATGAGTGTTCTGCGTGGCTAATTTGCATGCGCGAGTGCGAAGGGATGCCAGGCTACTGGGCGGCCATATTCTTCCAGCAGCTCGCATCCGTGGGCAACAACCTGACGGTCCAGATTGTCGCCGGGCAGTGCATGAAGGTGCGTGGCCCTACATCGGCGCCAAGGGCGAGGTCTGAACGCGGTGTACTGGGTCCTTGGCTGCTGTGCGCACCTGGCAGCCTTGATGGGTGCTGGCGCCTGTTTGTTGGAAACTCGACTGTGGGGCTGTAGCACTTGCTGCCATGCAGGCTTGCAGCTGTGAGTGTGCGGCAGTTGGCAGCAGCATGAGCGTTCCAGATTGGCCGTGCGCCCGCACGTGCCATGTGACTGTGAGTGCTCCAACGACAGTGGCGGTGGTCTAAAAACCTGACGTGGGGCGCCGCGGGGGCAGGCGCTGTACCGCCTGTACCACCCCGCCTGCGGCCCCGCGCCGGGACCCTGTGACCTCACGCTGCAGGCCCGCCGCAGTTTCATGTCTGCGCCTGCTAGCCGCCATGGTGTGTCGGCCACTGGCCTCATGGTTGCGCCTGCCTGCAGGCCTGGATCGCGGTTTTCGGCGCGCTGCAGCTCATCATCTCGCAGCTGCCGGACCTCTCCGCGCTGAAGGTTTGCCTCGCCTCGCCGCGCGGCGGCTTGGCCCACCCTGCCGTGGCACGCCCGACCTGACAGAGGCGGGGAGCCCCTCCGACGCACTGCACGTGGCTCGCGGCTCCACCTGAGTCGGAGTAACCCTACACCAGCCCTAACTCTGGAACTGACCGGCCCGCCTGTGCAGGAGCTCAACCTGTTCTGCACGCTGTGCACGTCGCTCTTCGCGCTGGGCTGCCTGACCCTGTCCATCATCAACGGTGCGGTCCGCCCAGCCCGGCGCGCTCAGGCTGCCGCGTGCCGCTGGCGCCAGCGCGGGAGCGCGGCGTGTGGGCCCTGCCCCGCGCTCACCTCACCCCTGCCCATGTGCGGGCGCGCACGGTTTGCTGCGGCGCTCAGTCCAGTGCTGAAGCGGCCATGGGCTGCGAGCCTGCGCGCTGACAGACATGCGCGCTGACCAACCTGCGCGCGCCGCAGGCCAGGCGCAGGACCGCACTACGGTCTCGTTCGCCATCAACGAGGACAGTAAAGAAAAGGCCTTTGACGTGATGTTCGCTCTGGGTGCGCGCGCGCGGAGCAGAGCGCTGATCGTGCAGCAGTGTGCATGCACTGCGCCTGTGGTCGGCCACCGACCCTGTGCGCCGGCGGCCCCAGGCACGATCGCCTTTGCCTTCGGCAATACCGTCCTGCCGGAGGTGCAGGCGACCGTGGGCGGCGACGTGAAGAAGACCATGTGCGCCCCCCGCTGCCCTCCCGCTGCCCCCGGCTGCGCTCCCGCTCGATGCCTGCCGGGATGCTGGGCGGCGCTGTGTGCAGCTCCATGTCACCACTGGGCGTTCAGCTACTCGTGGATGCACGTCTCCACCTCTCTGCTTCTTGTGACTGCAGGAAGGACAAATTGGGAGCTGTGCCACAGCTCGCGCACATCATGCTGCACATGGCGCGCTCATTCTGCGCCGCATGTGTGCAGGTACAAGGGCGTCGCCATGGGCTACTCCATCACCCTCAGCTCGTACCTTGTGGTGGCGGTAGCCGGTGCGCTCGCCCCCGCCGGCCGCGCCCTGCGCTGAGGCGCGCGGGCAGGCTGCAGCTCCCCCCGGCCCCCACACCCAGTGCATGCAGGTTTTGCCATGCATGCACGCGCGGCCCGAGCGCGGCCCCCGCGCGCAGGGTACTGGGCGTTCGGCTGGGCGGTCACGCCCTTCCTGGTGTCCAGCTTCAGTTTCCCGACGGGCCTCATCGCGGCCGTCTACGTGCTGGCCATCATGCAGATCGTGGGCAACTACCAGATTTATGCGCGGCCAACCTTCGGCGCGCCCTGCGCAGCCCTCCCTCGCGCCCGTGTGATGCCGCGCCTGCGCGCACTTCTGTTGAATGGTGTTACACTATTCTGGTGACGCGGCACGCGCGGAGCCGCATAGCTCATGGACGTTCCTCGCAGGTTTCTTCTACCACTACCTGCTGCGCACGAGCGGGCCAGCGTTCAGCGTCCGGAATGTGCTCGTGCGCATGACCGTCACCACCGTCTACACGGCCGCCATCACGGCCATCGCCTGCCTCATCCCCTTCTTCGGGTGCGGCCGCGCGCCTGCAGAGCGGCGGCAGGTCAGCTGCCTGCTTGCGGGAGCCAGCCCTGGTGTGCGCACCCGCTCTACTTGTTCTAGGTTTGGGCAGCGACAAGTGCCACGGACAAGTTTCCTTGGCAAGCTGGCTAACGGAGTGTTTGCTGCAGCAGTGCTGCAGGCTGATGCTCCAGTGCCCCACCCAGCTCCTCATGCTGAATGAGGCTTGACGGCTTGCAGGGACTTCGTGGCCTTCATTGGCGCCATCGGGTGCGCGGCTCTGCAACATTCTGTGTGTCAGGGGAGTTTCAGAAATTTTCTACGCCGCTGGGGCAGTGTGTGCAGGTCGCATGACTTCGCAGTGGCCGTGCAATGATGTTGTTTCAAGCTTTTACATTCATTAGCCATGCGAGCAGGTTAGATACAAACACCCAGCATGTTTGCTGCGCTGATGGGCAACATGCATATCCAGCGGTGTGTGCAACGCCGCGCCAGGTTCACGCCGATGAACTTTGTGCTGCCGCCGTTGCTGTGGCTGGGGGTGAGCGGCCGCTCGCTGCCGTGGCGCGTCCTGAACTGGGCCATCGTTGTGGGCTACAGCCTGATTGCTGTCGCAGGTGCGCTGCGACATGCGCTGTGATACTCTTGCCTGAAGTGCGTCGCCCAAGTACATGTTTGCTGTTTCACTGCGGCCCGCCCTACTCCCCTGCGAGGGCCGGCCCAGGGCGCGCGCGGGCACGCGGCGCTTCCGCATGTCGCTTGCTGCACAGGCCCGGCAGCGGCGAGCGCCCCATGTCTGCTCCATGAAGGCCAGCCAGCGCTCTGTCTCTGGCTCTGGCGAGGGCTGGTTCCGTACGCGCCTGCCGGCTCCGGGCGCGGCCGGTCGGTGACGGAGCGCGCGCCGCGCAGGCGCCGTTGGGTCCATCCAGGCGATCGGCGCGGACCTGGCCAACTACAACGTGTTCGCCGACCTGTTCTGAAGCATAGGGTAGAGTAGAAAACCCTACTCCCGGCGCCTGGCTGCAGGCGGGCTCGCCGCCCCTCCGCTAGGCAGGCGAACCCATGCTGCTGGGCTGGGCGGGCCGCGGTGAGCCATGATTGTGGGCGCTTCAGCAATCCTGGTGCTTTCGCCAGTTGCTGCATTTGCACATTTTCCATTGGATTAGGAATATGGGCACGGAGGAGGCAGCACTTGCCTGCATTCGCGCCCCAGCGATGTGGCTTGTCGAGCGCTTCATCATGTGCTAGAGCAGACCTCCTTGTCAGGCCCCGATGTGGTGCGGCGAGCCTCGCCTGAGCCATAATCTGGGATGCTGGACTCATGAATGTAGGAATGCAGGTCTCTGTATACAGGTACTGCATCCATGCACTTCCTATGCAGTGGCCCGCCTTCTTTGCTAGCTAGGTTGGCGGTGCATGGCGCGGTAGGTCGTGTGCTGTATCCCCTTGGCTGGCTGGATCAGCCTGAGCTGCACGGATATTTGTGGCACCCATGTCTTCCCTGAAGGTAGCATTGCTTATACGTTTTCCTTCCTGCGGCTGCCCAGGAATTACTTTTCCATGCTGTGCTGGTCCATGTCGCCTGCGCTGCACCATTTTAGATGCGAGACATGGGCCAGCCATATAGATAGCGCAGGATTTGTGCTGTATGTGAAGTCGGCAGTAGATGGTTTCAGCAGTAATGTGCGCGCAGGGGAGGCTGGAAGGGGACGCTAAACAATTTGCACGAGTCTGGCTGATGGTGCTTGAGAAAGCGAGAGGGATAGACAATGTGTGTCGCCTTGCCTCGTTTGCTATTGCCTCACGTCCATGCGCAGCACGTTTCTGCTTGCAACATGACACGGCTGTGGTAACACAGCTCTTCTTCCTAAAGACAACGTCCAGCAACATGACATGTTGCCCGTGTCATGACTGACGCCACGGTGTGCACAACATGCTCCGTGCCTACAACCACCCTGGCGGGCTGTTCAGGCAGGTGCTAACCCGCGACATGCAGGGTGTGCAGCACGCTATCCAGCGCGCGCGGCAGGCCCCGGCTGCGCGCGTCCACGCTCGCTGCCGCGGCCGCCCAGGCGCCCAGCGCCAGCGCGGTGACGACGCACAGCGCCGCGAGCTGCCCACCGTGCGTGCTGCGCGCGCGACCGCGGCTGCTGAGCCGGTGCGCGCGGGATGCTTGCAGGCTTGGCTGGGCGCGTGCCGGGCGCGCCTGCTCTGCATGCACGGGAATGGCGCACCGCGCCCCGCGGCAGCCCGCGTCGCGCTGCACTTGGGCGCTGTGCACATGACAGAATGCAGGGCCGCCAGAGCTTTAGACAAGGCAGGCGCTGTGCTGGGGGGGGGGGCGGTGTATGACCGCCGGCCTGTAGCGCAGGAGCCGCGCACCCGGACAGCGCCAGCGTGGCGAGCTGCGCCCAGTACAGCGCGGCGCACGAGGCGGTGCCGGTGAGGAAGATGTGGTCGCGCGTGGCCAGCGCGCGCGGCACGAGCGCCGCATTGGCGGCCGCGCACAGCGCAGCCGCGCTCGGCTGGCCCAGGCTGCCGCCCGCCTGCGGCGCATGGACGCGGCTGCGGTGCGGAGCTGCAGGGTCTGGGTCAGACCCGGCCCGACGAGCTGATGTGTGTCCTTCACACCAGCCCCTGATAACGTGTCATGTGAACAAACCCTGATTTACCAGGGAGGCAACGCAAGCACACTGTTCGCGCGCCCAGGCGGCGCACCAGCTGCAGCAGCGGCTGCGCCACGAGCAGCGCGGTGGCTGCCCACGCGGGCACGTCGGTCCAGGGCAGCGCGCGCGCGAGCGCGGCCGCCCAACGCCGCCGCCCGCGCGCCCGCCGCGCCGCCGCCGTACGCGGCAGGAAGGCGCCGCCGTAGCCGGCCGCCAGCGCCGCGCCCACCAACGCGGCCACGGGCGCCGCGGCCGCCGTCGCGCCCGCCGCCGCGCCCGCCGCCTCCGCAGCAGCGCTGCGCTTAATAAAGGCCGGAGTGCGGTTGCGACCAGTTGCACAGCGTCAGGACGAGCGCCCGCCTCGCTTGTTGAACACGACGCATGCGCGCACCTCACTGAAATTCACCAGGCGCCTGCGTGCTGGCAGCTGGGGCAGGCGGCGCGCCTGGCCCAGCAGCCCCGCGCCCACCAGGGCGAGCGCGCTGTTCCATGCGGCCCACGCTCGCCGCCCGGCGCAGCCGGCCGCCGCGAGCGCACCGCACGCGCGCGCCGGCACGAGCGCCGCCGCCGCCGCCGCGCCCAGCGCCGCCACCGCCGCCGCCGGCCGCGGCACGACGCCCGCGAGGGCCAGCTGCGCCCGCGCTCCTTGCTCACAACTCCTTGCATCTCGCGCACGTGAAAATACTGGGCCCGATGCAGGCAACTGTGCACGCGACCATACCCGTCTGTCACAGGCGTCTAGCTCTGTGTGCGTCGGGCAGGGCAGGCCAGGGCTAGGGTGCGCGGCGGCGCATGATGCGCGGGCAGGGTTTGGGGCGCGCCGTGAGCAAGCTGCCAGCATACAGGCAGGCGCACACGGCGTTGAGCGCGGCGCACTCGGGCTCGCCCAGGTCCATGAACACGCCGGTCAGCGTCGCGCAGCAGTACGCGTACGTCAGCAGGCTCTGCGGGCGCCCAACAATAGCGTGTTGTTGCTTTGTGGTCTTTGAAAGACACTGGGGCTGGCAGGGGGCCAAGCCTGCAAGCCCTGCTCGAACAGGTAGCAGGCGTGGCACGGGAGGTGCGGTCGAGCCTCTTGCGGCTCCACAACACACATAGCACTTGTGCTGCAGCGTGCACAGCAGGCACTAACACACATGTTTACTTACTGTTTATTTACTGTTCGGTTGTACTGTTGCAATAACAAGGTTTGTGCAGTGCCTAGAGGTGCGGCGCGGACCAGCCAGCCCTGGTCGACGAGCGCGCCGGTCTGGCCGGCCGCCAGGCTTGCAATATTGTGCACCAGCGGCGGCAGGCCGAGCGCCGCCCACAGGCCGGTGGACGCGTGCACGGACGCGCGAGAGATGGCCTGCCAGCGGCGCGCGAGCTCGCCCAGCAGCAGCCCCTGACCTTCCGCTGCCGCATGTGCGCCGCGCTGGGTGCCCCTCTGAGGTGCGGCGCTCGCGGCGGCAGGGCTGAATAACCCACGTCCGGCAGGCTTATACGGCGGCGCCGTAACATTGCCCGCCAAACGTGTGAACGCCCTGGCAGCGTCACGGCGGGCAGCGCCAGAGGCGGAGCGCCCTGGCGTGCAGCGACAGGGCAGCCGCGTGTGCAGGCAGGGGCCCGACGGCCACGGCGGAGCCATCACCTGTGGAGCAAGCATCTGCGATGTAATCAAGGCAGCGCTCTGTTCGCTCAACAAGCGCACGTCAGTAGAAAAGTGTCAGCTTATGCCCGCGCAAAAAAAAACCACCCTGGACCTAGCGGGCTAAGCTGAGAAGCTGAAAAAAGGTGGAGCAGAGGCAAGCGCTTGCAACTGCTCAAAATAGCGCAGTGCACATACCCGACATATACGAGGTCCGCGTCAAGACTTGCCAGGAGTTTCACCTGCATTACTGCAGCTGAAAGCGCAGCGCCGCACGTCCTTTGGCCCAGCATGTCGCACGACATCGTGCTGGACCGCGACGTGCGCGACTGGGTGCTGGTTCCGCTCACGGCGTCCATCTTCCTGATGATGCTCATCCGCCAGTACGCAACGCAGGCGCGCTGCCGGCCCTGCGGCGCGTTGGCAGTCGTCGTTGCTGAGCGGCCGTGGTGTGCGGCACTGCGCTTGCGCTTTGGCAGGCGCTTGTGGCAGGCGTGTCTGCGGCTGTGCAGCCTTTGCGAGGCGGCCGACGCCCATGGCGTGCGGCGCGCGCAACGTGACGCTGCCAACACCTGTGCTGTGGGGAGCGCGCGCAGGCGCTCATGGGGGGCGCGCCGACCGCCAAGGCGGAGCTGAAGGAGGTGCGCGAGAAGCAGGCGCTGGTGCGCTCGCAGCTGCTGCGTGCCGCCTGCGGCTTCATCCCGGAGTCGGGCTTCCGCCAGCGGCGCGCCTACCTCGCGGCCAAGGCGCGCGGCGGCGGGCCCGGCCCTGCCGCGCGCTGCCCGCCGCAGCTGCGGCGGACTCACACCGCGCTGGTCAGTGAGAGACCTTCTCGCGTGTGAGACCGAGCGGCTGGCCTCTGACGGGACGCTCAGACCTCTGCCTGCCCTGCGCAGGGCGCACGCGTCCCCTGTCCGCCCGGCACAGTGCAGCTTAGTTCTGCGGCAAGTGCCTCTGACTGCCCCGGCCGCTGCGCAGGACACCGGCGTGTTCAGCCAGAAGTCGGAGCAGAAGTCGGCGCAGGAGCAAATGATCACCAACCCCGACATGATGAGCAACATGATGAAGCAGAACCTGAGCGGCATCGTGCCGCAGGTGCTCCCCCCAACTGCATTTTGCTCGACCGTGCGAGTGCCCGCTGCGCGGCTGCGCGGCGCGCTGAGGCGGGGCCGCGCAGATCGCGATGGGCGCGTTTGTGAGCTACTTCTTCTCGGGCTTCATCCTGGGCAAGATCCCGTTCCCGCTGAGCCCCTCGTTCCGCCTCATGCTCCAGGTGCTGCGCCGCCCGCCGTGTCTGATACACCGGTGGGCCTGCGCGGGAGAGCTCCTTTCAGCAGGGCGGCCCAGGCAGCAGGACGGCCCAGGCTGCCTGAGCTGCTGTGTCGGCTATCACAGCCCAAACAAACGAGGCCCGTGGGCACTGCTGTACATGCGCGCTCGTACCTTCGGGACCCTGGTAGGCCTGTGAGCGCTGCATCTTTGCGCCGACGAGACAAAGGATCCATGCAAAGCCCCTGCGCCCGCGCGGCGGTGCACTCGCAGCGCCACGGCAGAGTCCGCTGGTGAACAACAGTCCTGACGCGCCATGCGCCCGCGCGCCAGCGCGGCGTGGACCTGCCGGCGCTGGACGTGACGTACTTCACCAGCCTGTCGTACTACATCCTGCTGCTGTTCGGGCTGCGCGGCGTGCTGACGCTCATCTTCCGCGACGCCACGATTGACGAGACGCAGATGTACCGCCAGCAGATGGGCATGGGCGGCGGCGCCGGCGGCCCCATGGGCGCCATGGCCAACCCCGACCCCAACAAGGCATTCGAGGCCGAGCGCGCCGCGCTGGAGCTGGTGCGCCCGCGCGCCGGCCCGGCCCCGGTCCCCGCAGCTGCCCCCGGGGTCCTCTGGCCCGGCCTCCTCACCTGCCAGGAGTTCAGGTCCACAGTCCCTCACTGCTCCCGTGTTTGCTCCTGGGCCGTCTGCTCCCACAGACGCCTTGCTCTGCCCTTCCCGTCACTGTCGCTCCGTGTATCTGCTTTGGCAAAAAGCAGCGCTGTGGAGATGCTGCCCGCGGCTGCGGAGTTGCCGCGTGCACCGGTCGCCTCCTGAGCTGTTCCGTGGGCTGCGGCGCCGCATGCAGACCGAGCACAAGTGGAAGCTGGACGGCATCGAGGCTGCAGCGGCAGACACGCTGAAAGCGCGTCTCAGGGCACCGCCGCGCTTGAGATGAGCGCGTGCAGGGGGAGCGCCGGGCGGCAGCCGTGCTTGAGTGTGCGCAGGGGTTGTGGTGCTCTTTGAGAGTGTTCAGCAAGCTTGACAGCCTGTGCCACGACGGGCGTTTGCAAGACGCCTGGCAGCCATAGGTGATGTAATGGGCACAGACACAGCATACTGGCAGACCATCCTCTCCAACGGAGCGCGGCATCTGCATGCGCGTCAGGCCTTGTCCAGTTCCACCGGCGGCTCCAGCTGCGCCCCAAAGGAGCCTGCAGCGCCCGGCACTGCGCGTCGGCTCCCCCCCCGACTCAAGGCAACAGGCGCACTCGCTGCTGTGGCCCAGCCACGGACCAGACACGGTCCAGCCAACGCGGGGCTCCGGCTGGCGCCCGGGCGCGGGCCGCGCACCAATCGCCAGCGCAGCAGCGGGGTGGCTGCCCTCGGCTGCGCGCGCGACCACCTCCAGCAGCCAGTGCCCGGGGGACACCTCCTCCCCGGGCGGCCCGGCTGCACCGCATCGCCGCACCCGCGCCAGCGTCACCTGCAAATGGGGTTCAAGATTGGAGTTACCAGCACCGCATGCGCGCCAGTATCACCTGCGTGCGCGCGCCGCCACTGAGCGCGCCGCCAGACCGGCCGCCGCGGGGGCGAGGGCATGCAGTTGCATGCGGCGCACTGGCCGCCCCGCAGCGCCACACTGGTCCATCCAAACCAGCTGTCTGAGCAGTCCTGCTCCGCCGATGGACTTGCCGGGCACACAGGCTGCCAGGGGAGAGCGACGTGCGTGCAGGACACGCAGCGCGAACGAGCATACTGCAGCCTGAACTGGAGACAAAACTAAGGCAGCGACAGACTGCCGCCGAGCACGCAACATCGCACATCGAGACGAGGTGCTGCACTTGACCTCCCTTGCCGCGCAGCGCAGGCTTTGCGCGGCACCCGTTGCTGCTGCAGCGGCAAGCCGCGCCCTACGGAAACAACAGCAACCCTGCGCTGCCTCCGGCATACCTGCAGCGGCTGCCCGGCGTGCTCCAGCAGGTAGCGGTGCCCCTCGCGCGCGAGGCCATACCGCATGCCGAAGCCCAGCGCGCCCCAGAACGCGAGCGGCGCCTGCCCTGCGCAGCTGGACTCTGCCACCGTGCGCACCTGCGCCGTGGGGCAGTGCTCACGGTGCGGCGTGGTGCTCCACAGCAGCTCTTCATAGCAGGACGCTGAAGCGGGCCTCTGCCAGGCGGCCCCAGCTACCACGTGCACTCGCGCACGCACTAAGGCTTCCAGGTTTCCAGTCTTGTGCATATGCCTCTCTGCACTACACTCTGGTGCAAACATGCGCAGGCCAGGGCAGCTAAGGAGAGCCAGAGCAGAGGGACGCTGTGCGCACCGAGGCTGGCAGCTCCGCGACGCCCTTGCCGCGCAGCACCGCCCCCTCGTGCCGCACACGCCACGTGCTGCCACTGCGCATCGCCAGCACTGCCATGGTATAGCCTCTGAGCTATACTGGTCCTTGCACAACTTGTTTTCCCCTAAGAAAGTGACTCGCAGCGGTGTGGGCACGGCCAAGGGACACTCAGCAGCCCCAACAGCCAGCGGTGCGCGCCTGTCTTCTGCATCCGCCCGCTCGCTGCCGCTGGCGCTGCTGCCCGCGCCGGCGCTGCCAGCGTCAGCACTGCCGGCACCCGACCGTATGTCTCGCAGCAGCCGGAGCTCGGGGCCGGGGCCCTTGCCGTCCGCGGGCTGCCCCCGCAGCACCACCTCCTGCTCGAAGACGGGAACAGGCGGCCGCGGGTCCAGCGCGCGCAGCAGCTCGCTCAGCGCGGGCACGG
>JAABUX010003874.1_pt1 | contig 19426 bp, 8 predicted proteins | sample 5561851 | NCBI WGS metagenome assembly JAABUX01 (sample SAMN10711883, study PRJNA513361) | rock metagenome | isolation source: Antarctica rocks | place: Antarctica: Victoria Land, Richard Nunatak red sandstone | collected 2016-01-03 | reverse complement strand
CTCGCGTGGGACGCTCGATAGATGTCTTTGCCGTAGCTGATCCAATAGGATGCCTTAACCCCGGCGAAGTGCACTTGGCGTTCTCCGAGAATTTTATTGACGAGCAGTCCGGGTCTTATGAAATGATTCTTACCGATGTTGAGCTCGTAGTCGGTCGTCAACCAGCCTTGAGAGGCTCGGATATGCAAAAGGTCCGAGCTGTGTTCGAACCGGAGCTAAAGCATCTGCTTGATGTTATCGTCTTTCCGTCCAGAGGCGTTTTCCCTCTAGCGGAAAGGATGCAGAATGGCGACTACGACGGAGATAGATTTTGGGTAACTTGGGATCCAGCGATTGTCGATAAATTCGAAAATGCGCCTTCACCTCCTGGTCTTCCCAGCCCAGAATCTTTTGGGATCCAGGTAGACGATAGAAGACTGGATGACACCTTTGTAACGACTAACAAGAAAGCGATAAGAGAGTTCCTTGATTTCAATTTCAATTTCCGATGTCAACAAGGCCTCCTCGGCAGACCGGGCTGAGGAGACATGGTCGACGCTATCGTTCCCGTGCTAGATGGAGATGGAAGTTCTACTCAACTGACGATCAGCCAAAAATGCGGGGAATCCCCTCACTATACCTGAAAACTTAGTTCAGGTAAGGCCCCTATCTAGCGGCTGGGGGCCCGCGAAAGCGCGGGGGTCAGAGTTTTATTAGAAGGGTTCACCCCCCTTTGGGACAAACCCATCAATGGGACACTCGTAGGGCTTAGTCGAGTTCTAGGGTGCTGCCGGTTGCCTCGATCTCGGCCTGACATTCCAGTGCAAGTTTCAGGTGAAAGTTCTAGTCGTGAGGAAACTGTAAGGGTTGACGGAAAGAAACGTCACAGTTAGGCTCTAATTGAGGGAAAGATGAGTCAAACTTGCCGAGCGGGGTAATCGGGTCTGCCCCTCAACACCCAAATTATCCATAACCTTCGTTACACACCTTCGTTCCGTTGATAAGCTGTTAATGAGCTGAATACTTCTACTCTCCTTGGTTGTTCCCATCCTACGGAGCATACACATCACTGACGTGCAATTAGCCATGGGCACCGCTCTTCATGATGGCAACGACACGATACTTCTTCCGCGAGCATACCAGCTTGAGATGCTAGAGGAGAGCCTGAGAAGAAATGTTATTGTCGCTGTGAGGTGTTCACCAGCAAATTATTCTGGGGTCAACTCCTAACAAGTATCAGATGGATACAGGTTCGGGCAAGACAGACATGCATGTTCTCCCGCAGTCTTCACGCTATGACTGTCTTGACAGTTCGTCTGACTTGGTTACAGAGCCATTTTACGAATCGCGGCGGAACTCGAGCATGGTACGCCAGAAAAGGTTCTTTGAATACTCTCCGACTTCCTTGGCTGGCTGCTGAGAGCCTCCACTAGCTTGTCTGGTTTCTCTGCCCGACAGTGGCACTCGTGGAGCAACAGTACAATGTTATTTCCACTCAGCTCCCGTCTTTCCAGAGCAGACTACTCTCTGGTAATGACGGGATCGATCGGTGGAGCGAGCAAGGCATGTGGGACGATGCCCTGAGAAACATGAACATTGTCGTCTGCACTCATCAAGTGCTCCTGGATGCATTGATCCATGGCTTCGTGCACATGGAAAACACTGCCCTTCTCGTTTTTGACGAGGCTCATCACTGCGTGCGGAGTCATCCGGCGAATAAGATCATGCAGAATTTCTATCACGCAAAGAGGCGGGAGGGGCAACGAGAGCTTCCAAATATCCTAGGGTTAACTGCCAGCCCCGTTGTAAGAAAGAAAGGCGACGGCTTGCAGTAGGTGATTGCAGGAACGATGCCTCGTCATAGCTGACTTGAGCCAGAACAATAGAGCAGAACCTCAGCGCTATCAGTAAGACACCAAAACAAAACCGCGAAGAGCTACAAAAATTTGTCCACGGACCTGAGATGGCCGTTTTGGTCCACCCTGAAGAACAAGCCCTACCTCCGCGTCTGCTTCAAAAGCTTTCTCAACTGTACTCGAATCTTGACATAGAACAGGATCCGTATGTGGCCAGTCTCCGAAGCGAAGATGTCGAGAAGTACTTCAAGGTTCGCTTGAGTCGCAAGACATACTGTCAGGATCAGATGAAGCGATTTGTCCGTATGGCTATTGAAGTAAACAACGAACTTGGCCCATGGACGTCGGAGCTCTACATCTGTCTGTGTATACACAGATTTCAGGCTCAACGGCAAGCTGCATTCAGCATCCTCGAGGACATGAACGAAGGTGAAAAGGTATACCTAAACAATCTCTTTGTGTCTCTTTCTGTCCCTGCAATCGATATGCACTTGAACTCGCAAGACCGCCGTCTTCCGCCTAAGGCCCGCCAGCTCATAGAATTGCTAGCCCATGAGATGTCTCCTGGATCTGCAGGTATCATCTTCGTGAAGACTCGCGCCGCTGTGAAATTGTTGTCTGTACTGTTGACGACGCATCCCGTGCTTAAGGACATCCTCCGGATCGGAACGTTTGTTGGTACATCGAACAATCAGGCTCGTGCTTCGAATCTCAGTGATCTCATCAACATCAGTGACCAGAAAGAAACATTAAATGACCTACGAAACGGGACAAAGAATTTGATTATCGCGACCAGCGTCTGTGAGGAAGGCATAGACATTACTGCTTGCAACATCGTGATATGCTTCGAACAACCGCCGAACTTGAAGTCTTTTATCTAGAGAAGGGGAAGGGCAAGGAGCAAAAAGTCCAAGTTTGTTGTCATGTTCCCGCAAGGGCAAGAGAAGGCACTGCTCGAGTGGCAAAACCTCGAAGCAGAGATGAAAGAGAAATACATGGACGACATGAGGCATTTAGAAGGGATTGAGAAATTGGAAGCTGCCGAAGATGGCCACCGGGAATTTTTGATTGAGTCAACTGGGTGAATGTCCATCGACCCTGGTCTTCAATCTGATCTAACTGTCAATGTGCAGTGCGAAGATTACTCTTCGAGATGCCTTGCAACATCTCTATCGCTTTTGCAACACCTTGAACGGGAGCGTTTCATGCAGAGTGATACTTCCTAACAGTGTTGATTCATCGGCCCGAGAATTCTGCAGCACGGGCTTGTGGTCTACTGAAAGATGGGCTCGAATGGATGCTGCATTTGAGGCCTACGTTGGGCTTTATCGCGTTGGTCTAATCAACGATAATCTGCTGCCATTGCCCAGTTACGATGAAGATGCTGCTAAAGCTTATGCTGAGGTTGCGAAGAGACCTGCTGTTACTGCTATTAACGCAAAGTTCAATCCTTGGCCAGCCGTGGCCGCTGCGTGGCAGTCAACCATGACGGTGTATTTGTCAACCATCAGGATTTTATCTGGGGTCACGGAAATTATGCGAATGAAGATGATTTCCCCATGCCAGCTGCCCCAACTCTTCGATTTGACATTGTATGTGAATGCCAGAACCCTGCTGCGCGTGGAGATTGGCGAAGGAGTGAGGCGAGTCAAGGACGAAGTCAGCGTCGCAACGGCGAACGAAATTACGAAAGTCCTGTTGACTTCGGTCTTCCCTACCAGAATGGAAGAGGCCGATGGTGGGTTCCCGTTACTTTTTACGCCAGGCGAAGACGTGGGCGATCCGCAAAGCTGGCTGGAGCATGTGCGAGGTACCCATGATTCCAACGATATACTTTCAGGCGTGGAAGACGCTGCAGCGGTAGGAATTGTCCGAGATCACTCCAAATCGGGCAAGGCCTACATTTTCCATGGAGCCGTCCAAACAGGGCAAGTTTCTTTGGCCGATATGCGTCTCAAAGTCAAGAAGTTCCCCAAAAGAACAGACTTCCTGCATAGGGTCCCCGCAGACGCAATGGAAAAGAAGGATGACTTTATTTTCCTCGATCCGGAGGATTGTCGAATTGAACGTATGCCAGTAATCTATGCCCAATTCGCAATGTATATACCCTCGATCATGCACCATGTAGAGAACGCGCTCTTAACAGACCACCTGCGCAATGGTGTCCTGGCGCCGATCAAATTCTCTAGCCAGGCTGCTGTTTTTCCTGCCATATGTGCCCCAGCCGCCAGAGAGGACGGTGATTACCAACGACTGGAATTTCTTGGTGATAGCATTCTCAAGATGCTGACCTCGACTACGCTGATGGCTGATCATCAGACCTGGCATGAAGGATATCTTTCCCGGGCAAAGGATCACATAGTCTCGAACGGGCGGCTGGCTATGGCAGCACAGGAGACCGCATTAGACAAATACATCCTGACCAGAGCATTTACTAGTAAGAAATGGAAGCCTCTGAGCAACATGCGACTCGGGATTTCACACACAATTCAACACCGTAAAATATCTACCAAAACCCTCGCTGATGTTGTTGAAGCCCTCGTCGGCGCGGCGTTCCTCGATGGTGGCTTCACCAAGGCGCTCTCTTGTCTCAGGATATTCCTCCCTGAAGTGTCCTGGCTCCCGCTTGCCGAGCGGAACGACATGCTTCTACGCGCCGCATGCGATTCTCCACAATTATTGACGACCCCTTCAAACTTTGCTATTCTTGAAACCCTCATCGGCCACACCTTTGTGTGCAAGCGCCTTTTACTCGAGGCTCTCACTCATCCTTCACATCTCTCCATCCCCAGCACTCCTTCGTATCAACGCCTCGAGTATCTTGGCGACGCAATCCTCGACTACCTCGTCACGACAACCATCTTTTCCTATGGGGACCGGTCGCAGAAAGCTCTCCAACCCCAGCGCATGCACACTCTCCGTGTCACAGCCGTCAACGCTTCCTTCCTTGCGTTCCGTTCTCTCTCACAAACCGTCTCAATTCCCATTGCGGAAATTGCATCACCTGACCCAAACGAGGCACCTCTGCTCGTTCCCAGCGCGCGGCCAATATCTCTGCCTCAATTCCTTCGATGTGCGCCGATTCCCGCCCTAACTTCCGCCCTCAATGCCACACGCGATCGCTTTGCAGCCTTGGAACCGGCCATCGACGCCGCATTCAGTCACAGCCTTGTCTACCCATGGCAAGCTTTCGCGGCGTTCGCGCCGGAAAAGGTTTTCAGCGACATGATCGAGGCGGTGCTGGGCGCAGTGTATGTAGACACGAGTGGTGACCTGAAAATATGTGAGGCACTCTTTCGAAGGTTCGGAGTCTTGGGCTGGGTGGAAACGGCGTTAAAGAGGGAAGCTCGGATCTGGCATCCGAAGGAAGAGCTGGGGGTTCTTGCGAGAAACGAAAAGGTAGGGTATCGGGTGTGGATCGAAAAGGTGGATGATTGTATCGCTGTCCCTGTTGAAGAGCCAGTGAACGCAGGCGAAGAGTACCTTGTCTTTGGGAAAGGAAGGTATTGGTGTAAGCTTTTCGTTGGTGAGAAAGAGATCCGTATTGTTCAGGGTTGGAACAGAATAGAGGTGGAGACAGCAGCAGCAAAAGAGGCTGTACGGATTCTCGAGGCCAAGTGATCAGCAGGAACTCCGTACGGCGGTGCATCACTTATACCTCCAGCTCTTCGGCCTCCTTCCAGCGTCCTTGATTCCAGAATGTCGAGTGGTCAGCGTATCGGGATGCTCCTCGCCCAGTAGCCTCTTCCTTGTCTCCATCACTTGTACCTCCAACTCTTCGGCTACCTTCCAGCGTCCTTAATTCCTATATGTCGAGGCCAGGTTGCCTATGCTGGTCAGCGTATGAGGATGCTCCTCGCCTAGTAGCCTCTTCGTTGTCTCCATCACTTTTACCTCCAATTCTTCGGCCTCCTCCCAGCGTCCTCCCAAATTATATGCTAGGCCTACCATGCCCATACTACTCAAAGTCTCCTCGTGCTCTTGACCATGTATTTTCTTTCTCACTTTCAGTGCTATTTCGGACAGGTCGACGGCCTCAGTAATACTCCCTTTCCTCAACGCGTACCATGCCGCATGATAGAGCAGTAAAGCCCATTCTCTTAATGATCCCTCCGTCTGTGGCCGTTGCGTCACTGCCGATTTTGCATGGGGAAAAAGTGCTTGGCAATAGGTCCAATTCTCATGCTCTCCGGTCGGGAACTCCGCGGAAAGGTTCTTGATATAATACTCCTTCCATTGCTCGAGCTGTCTATTGGCCTCCAACCATGTTCGCGTAGCCAGTTGCACTAGTGCATGCATTTCAAAGGTTTGATCTGTACTAATGGAGAGAAACGAGTAATCCCTCAATATCTGCACGTCGTCTTCAAATCCGTCCTCACTGCGCTCCGATGCACTATCTTTATTATCTTCCTCTTCCTCTTCCTCTTCCTCTTCCTCTCTGCCATCATGCTCATCGCGCTCTTCTTGGCTTTCGTGACCATTTCTACTTTCGGCTCGCTTCCGAACCAAGGCCTCTGGGATGCCCTGTCGGTCAAAGAAAGTCATCAGCGAGAGCAAGTTAGCTGCCGATGGCCGGGTCCGGTGGATGTGCTTAAAGGAGATCTGCCATGTGATGATAATGGAGTTGTTGGCCTCCCAGTCTCTCCGGAGCTGGCCTCCCTCATAGTTCAGAAGACTCGTCTTCTTGGAATCGCTTTTCCGGTAGTCTTCGAGATATCGCTGTATGGAATACCGCGGTGCCTTCTGAGAGATATACGCCGCCGCTTGCACGATAGCGAGCGGCATAAACTCCAGTACTGCTGCTAACTCCGCAGTACCATCGCTTTGACCGAGCGGCATAAACTCCAGTACTGCTGCTAACTCCGCAGTACCATCGCTTTGACCGAGCGGCCCCAGCTTCTTTTCGAATAGTGCCAGCGCGTGTAATGGGGCCATCGGTGGCACTGCCATAATATCCTTCTCTTCTACCAGTTTCAACGCGGCGACTTGGCTCCGACTGGTGACCAGAATTGACCCGTTCTGGCTCTGAGGGAGATAAGCGGACATCGGCTGCCGGCCTTCACCATCCAGCCCGGTCCCTTGTCCTCGCTGGCCAGTATCTACAACCGCAGAAAGGAGATCAGGATTGTCCACATTATCGAGGACCAGCAACCACTGCCTACTCTTCCCATCACGTAACCAATTATGAATAAGTCGGAAGACATTCGCTTTGGGATCTTGCCGCCCAGGAATCTCGATGCAATCAGCGATATCCCGAAAGCTCTGCTCCAACCGTGCCGTGTTCCCAGCGTGAACCCAGAACACCCACGTCCGGGGCGATTGATCTCTGATTCGATAAGCGAGCTCGATAGCGAGCTGCGATTTTCTAGCCTAAAGTCAGTACTTCGATTCGCTCTTTCTTGCACCTACTTGTCTCTACTTACCCGACCCCGCCCAAGCCCACGAGTGCCGTCCGAGACGCCGGCAAGGCGCATTTTTATGAAGTTGATCAAGGATGGCTCCGCGATCGACGAAATCAGGGTCCCGCCCAAACGGGATGGTTGACGAAGGGCGCAGCGGTGTCGGTGGTGTCATACTTAGCTTCGATAGTGCCTCCAGGATGCGTGCAGCCTTGTTAGCTGCGCGAACAGGTCAACATCTTGCTCACCTCCGTCGACCCACTCCTCCGCGCCAACGTTGTCCATAATAGCCCCGTTCTCCTGGAGTAAATCGTTCGACCTGTCCTCTACAATTTGGAGGAAGGTGTCCGTGTTTGCGGGTATCCGGTGGATATAGCTAGCCAGCGTGGCATACGCGACCTGCACGCACGCCGGGGAGTCCGCACTGTACAGACAGGGATGGATGAAAGGGTTGCTGCCGGTGGTGACCCAGCGTTCGAACCAAGACTGCAGTACCGCTACGTACTTCTTCATCATCGTTTTGCCAACTGGCATAGCGGCCGAGGTGTCCACTCTATAGGATATCCTCCACGTCTCGGGCGCAAGGAACCAGTCTACCTGGTCACCGGCGCACTGGGCGTTCGAATGAAAGACGACGGGGCAGCGAAGTCACTGTCCATGAATGGGAAAGCCAGGTCCAACATAAGGTCATCTGCAAGGATCAGGTTTGCTCCATCCTCCACTCTCGGCACCGAGCCTCTCAACGAATCGGAGAGCAATGGCCGAGACGAGGAAGCTGCTCTGCTTCTCGACGGCGGATAGACGCAGGACCTGCCCCTATCCGCGCAACGGCATCTGCCGACGGCATTTCCGCTTTGACCTTGCCCAGGCGCTGCAGGCGTTTAATTCCGCGTGCGTCAGTATGGTTGAAGGACAAATCCTTTTGGAGTCTTTTTTGGGCGCAGAAATAACTCCCGATCTTGTCCGCGGTGGAAGTCGATGTAGGCACGCATTTGATTGGGCAATCGCCGGCACGCTAGAATAACCCGAACGGCGGAAGCCTAATCCGCAATATAAAACACCTCCATTCCTAGGGGATTAATATCGGAGACAAAGAGCCTCTTACTGAGGCAAGTTGGTTTAATGATATAGAGGTATCCGGAGTTGCAGTGCAGTCTTTATCGGCCATGCAATCGGCGGGTGCTTCTACTACACCATGGCTATACTACTTCGCCACATTTCCATTTAGGATATGAATTCTTATCTCCATGATTTTTTACTAGCGCTAGATAGCTCGCTTAGTCTATATAGAGCGTATAATTAACGCTAGTATATATTAAATATTAAATCTAAGTAATTTACTAGACTTATATATATATAAAGTACCCCGTTAGTCTAGCGCGGTAATATAACTATATAGCGACTATATAGATATAATATATAAATGTACTATCTAGATACCCTTATTAGAATTATTTGAATATTAAAATTTTACTAAAAGCGTATTTAGTAAGCCCTTAAGCAGGGCCTACTTAAGAGTAGATATATAGGTTAGCCTACTAAATACGTACTTAGCGCATATACCGTGTAATATACAGACCTCTTAGTTTACTAATATAGAGTCGCGTAGAGAATTGTAAGTAATTAGAGCGGGAGCTAATTTACTAAGTTATAAATACTTTTATAAATATAAAGAGCGCTAAGTAGCTTTTATAACCTATAGATTTCTATATTATCTCGCTTATATTAGTATATAGCGGCTTGTATATAATACTAGCGTAGGTAGGAAAGGTAAGCCTAGAAGCTAGTATAGCTATAAGATCTAGAGAATATATTATTAATATCTATATAACTAAGAATTAATAAGATAAATAGTAAAGTGAAGAGAAGTTAGAGAGAAGAAGAAGAAAGATATTAAAAGTAGAGAACCTAGATTAAGCTATATTAGGATTTTAAAAAGTAGATAGAATTATACTAAAAAGCTTCTTAATAGAATAAAAATTATAAGCTCTAGTTTTTAAACTAAATTAAAATTTATTATAATTATTCTAAGAATATAGTAACTAAGCTTTTTATAAGACTTATTATACTTAAATAATACTAATCTATAATAAATTTTCAGCTATATATAAATCTACTTTTCTATAAAGCTATAGCCTTTCCTTGTAATAACTAATAGACTACTATTTCTACTAAGCTAGTATATCTAATCTAGCTAAGCTTAGAGTAGAGTATACTAATATTATAGTATGAATCTATACTATATAACTCTTATCTTATTAGATCTTTTAGTATATATATACTTCTTTCTCTTACTTCTACTTTATAGCTTTTTAATTTTAGACTTTAAGCGCTTAAAAGTCTTAATTAGACCTAGATAACTCTAATAACTTAAAGCCGTATAGAGCTATTACTAAAATTCTAAGTTAAATAGATCCTTAATATTAGCGATTAACGTAGCCCTTTAGGTAGGCTTTAGAATTATACGCTCTAATAATACAAGTATCTAAAGCCTAGAATTAGTCGATTTAATCAAGTTTCTTATAGAGGAGTTATATATTTACCTGAATAATTAACTTAGTAATTTAGCTATAAATATTTATAATTAAATAATATAAAATATTAATATAATCCTTAAAGTCTTAAAGTTCTAAAGAGAATATAATTAGAATATATATATTGAAGATATTAATATCTTAAGTTATTTATTATATATTATACTTAAAGATACTAATTTTGAAATATTTTTTAAGTATTTAAAAGTAATAGAAATTAAAGGTCTTTTATTTATATAAATAAAGCGTAAAATAAAGGCTTTATTCTTATCTTCTATAATTAAATAGACTACGTAAAGTTCCTATATTATTTAGATATTAATTATATTTCATTATAAGTATTAATAAATTTAGTTAAGAATAAATTTATAAAGCTAGACTAAGAATTAGGTAGGTATATACTTTATATAATTAAGAATATTATTTAAAAGCTTATATTAAATAACTTATATATATACTTAATATATAATAGGCGTAATTATTAAACTTTATAATAAAAGTATATATTATATATAAGTAGAGATTTATACAAGATTTTATCTAAATACTATTAGGAAATTATTACTTAATATATATTAACTTAAAGCTTAACGCGAGTAATAAGTATTAATACCTTAATATTAAATATTAAATATAAACTTAACTTATATCATGTAATTATTAATAAGGTAGCTTAACTTATAAACCTCTAATTAATAGTAAATCTTATATATACTAAGTATATAGTTAACTTTACTTACCTTTAATATTATTATCTCTATTCTTCTCTTTTTTAAGAGCTAATAATAAGTTAAATATATTTTAAGTATAAGAATAGTATAGATTCTATATGTAAAAGCTAGAGGCTTATAGTAATTAAAGGGGGAACTTGTAATAATCGCGAAGGGATATAAGCTTATACTAAGTATATAATTAATATACATTATAAATTAATAAAGATAGAAGTAGGAGTATAATATTACCTTATACTTACTATTAATAAAGGGCGTAGCTAGTATATTAATTTATATTATATTAATTAGCTTTAAAATATACTAGGTATCTATTAAGAATATCATAGGCTTTATATTAATAGTAAAATTAAAAAGTAGAATAAGAGGGTAGATAGGCTTATTTTATATAATATTTATATTAAATATATATTTATAAATTAAGATTATTCTTAAGAAGAATTAGAGTAAGAAGTTTAAGATATATTTTATTTATATTAGACTAGCTTATATTAAGTATATATTATACTTATATTATAAAAGAAACGAGTTATATATATAATTATAAAGATTATATTAGATAATTTTTAAAGTATTAGCTTAATATATATAAAGTGTTTTTATAACTTTTACTAGAATCTCTATCTCTATCTTAATATTATATTAATTAATTTTATTATCTACTAGGCTATAGCTATTAAGTATAAGCTAAATATATATTTTAAGAAATAGTACTTAATATATATCTAATATATTTTAATATAACTAGGCTTATATATATACTTCGTATTATAGTACTAGTAGTTATATATCTATAATATAATTATATTACGGAATATAAACTAAGTATATACTAAGTAGGTATATAGTATACTTCTTACTAGTAATACGCGCGTTTATATTAATATTATTACTAGTAGAGTTAGTTACTATATATAATTAGTATATATATAGCTAATATTTATCGCTAGAAAATAGATATCTCTAATAAAACTAGATTTAACAGTATTAATTAAAGTAGTACTATAATAAATACTTATTATTAAATTATATTATCATTTATCTAGAGATAGTCTAGTATTACTAACATAGTATAGAATAAGAAATACTAATATTAGAGTAGAAGTTTATACTTTAGTAATATATTAGAAATTAAGTATTCTAATTTTATTTCTATATTAGTAGTATTGTTATCTAATAAGCTTATTATAGTATTATTCTTATATATTTAACAAGATTTTAAGGATATTATTCTTAACAAGTATATAGTAAGACTAATTTATTAATAATAGTAATATATTACTCTAGATTTCTATTCTATTAGGCGAATAAAGGCGAATTAAAGAGAGTCTAAGTAAGATCTAAGTATTTCTTAAGAATATATTCATTTAAAGCTAAATAAGACTTAATATAAGAGAGAAGATTATTATAGATTACTATTTATATATAAATATCTTATATTAGAACTATTAATTATAATTAACTTATAATTATACTTTTTACGCCTGCTCTTTCTCTTTAAGTATATAATCTATATTTAATCTATTAAGGTTCTAATAATATAATTGATAAAATTTAAGTATATAAATTATTTAATAAGAAGTAATAATTATATTCTTATATAATATTAAATCTTAATAGGCCGCTTCTATATTATAACGAGTTGTTTAAAAGAGATAATTATATTAAAAGATTATTAAATTAGTGTAATTAAGTACTAGCTAATATATTGTCTTATTTAAATTACATAGCCTCCTGGATGATTTATTTAATCGTGATATCTCATACTCTATCTGATGAGTCGTGCAAAAAAGAGACTATCGTAGAACACTTAGCTAGATGTACATGCTCGACGTACTCGTGTAGATTTGATACATATATCGCATTCGTTTGAGCATCCATACTGCTCAGGCTCTTCAAAGACTCGGCTAATTGAAGCAAGGTAGACCTTTGAGCTGCTTTCAAGCCAGCCTGAGATGATTTTAGGATGCGCCGAGCCGTGGAGTTGTCCACCGTCTGTAGTGCCTCGCCCTTCAGGTCTAGAATGAGGGGTTTGAGCTGAAGCGGGCAACCCGGAAGTGATTCTTGGCGAGACAAGAATCCGATGTTTTTGCGGATCTGCCCTGGTCTGTCGATCGATGAAGCTATTTGGTCCTGGCCGGTGATCATGCTTAAACACTCTTTGGCCGATAGGCGGCTGAGTCCATCAATATGCAACATGGCATTAGCGATACCTGTCAACATCTGCCAACCTGGGTCAGGACGTGAAGACTGAGATTCAGGAAACTGCTCGACAGCCCACTTCGAGGTTGGCATGTGCCAACGACCAAAGAGACTGTATCGGAGCACAGTCAAGCCGAGAGACCAGATATCCGCAGGATAATCGTTACACAGGTATGGCTTTCCTGAGTAAACTTCAGGAGCAAGATACGCAGGATTTGCAGTAGAGCTGAAGCGTCCAAGCTTGCACTTCATCGGTCTCCGAGACATAATCCAAATGTTTGAAGGCTCGATCCCCCGGTGGACGATGTTGTTCTCATGGAGGCAAACCGTAGCTTCCAATATTTCTTGAAGGACAATAATCAGTTCGTGTGCTGAGACCAATGTCTGCTCTGCCAAACTTCCATACGTTGGCCACTCGACCACTAGCCGTTCTGTGCTAAGGTCCAAAAATTTCTCGGGAAAGATGGTGACGAAATGAGGCTTTTCAAGAGTCAGCGAATAATCACTGAATTCACTATCCTTACTCACATGAAAAAAATTCTTGTCCCAGCAAGACGTTTCTCTTTTAGATCGCTTTCTGACAGCATAGAAATCCCCTCGGAAATCTACAGCCTTTTGCCATCCGGGTAGGGTCTTTGTCTCATCAGTCACAAGACTCAGCTTTCTCTGCTCTTGCATCGTGAATTGAGGATCTTGCTGGATAGAAAGCCCATCAAGTGGAGGACACGACGCCGAGACATTGAGCAGGTATGTTTCCCGATTTTGCTCTGTATGCAATGGGATCTCCACCACGAACCTAGAAAGCCCCGCTTGGATGACGTCTCCGTCAAAGATGGCGACACTCGTGTTGTTTACGTGGACCCTACCACTCTGTCGGGATTCAACAACTGTTCCGCCGGAAGAAACATCCACGAGAATAGGGTTGCCATTCGTGGCGTTCAGCGCAATGCAGAAATGGCGGCGGCTGATCCCGTCCCTACCGAGAAGGAAATCGCACCGGTCTTCCTGGCGTCCAAAGACAAAACCCGCAGTCCAATCGCGCGGCGCCTTGGAGAATTGAAGTGCGATCTGCGCATTGCCTGCACCGTGGTCCAGAAACTTGGAGTTGAACGGAGCTTGTAGACTAGAGATGGCCTCTTCGGACTTGGGTTTCAAGAACGCAATGTAGTTAGACTCTTGAACGGATGCCATCTTGGGAGGTGGAAACGTAGGATGCCGCAATATCTCCCAAGCTCGTCCTATCTATATGCTTCGTCGGGAATCCTAGGTGCTGCCATGTTCTCATGATACATACTATTTTTAGAAGTTGTCACAGCAGACCTCGGCTTGCAAGCGCTTAAAAGGGGGGCCTCATTTCTTCGTGGCCAAGCCACGTCCGGTAGATCAAGGGCACCCCACACTTCCACATCAAAAGCGAATTTCTGGGGGATACCGTGATGCCTTGAGAAAAGGTCGCACCAATGTTTGTCTACAACAATATCTCCCCGACTGATCTTAGCTTCGAGTCAAAGCAGCCTGGCCCCGATTTACATTCGGTGTCTCGCTCCTTAGAAGACAAACCGAGGCCACGAAACTATTCGCCTCTATCCTACGTATCAGACTGCCGGAGCGCAGCCTCTGCTACTCCGCCTCTTCATGAGCTGCACTATTTAAGGACACTATGCCTTGAACTTGGTCATGAAGAGTGGCGAGATTCGATACCCGAATGGACTTACTGGAGAACGGAGGCCGAATTCTTTGCCGGGAAAGTGAGAGGAGGCGAGATTAAGCGCCAAAACCTCCAAGACAGCGATTATTGGAAGGCAGAAGCACATTTTTGGGAGGCAAATTGCTTATCGTCAAATGCTTATGCAAATCGACATGATCTTGCCGATCTGAGGTATTGGAGACGTGAGAGCTCTTTCTGGAAGAGCTGTTATCAGGAGCAGGAGATATCATCGCCATCGCACGTACGAAATGGGATCAACGAAGCACCCTATTGGAGAACCGAGTACAGCCATCTGAGGGATCTCCTTCAAGCATTTGCAAGACCTGTAAGATCTGACCGATCCTTCGCTCAGACCGCTTCACCGCCGCCACTACCGAACCATCCTTCCGCTGACTCGCTTTCCATGTCTGGCAATACTTTGCAGACTAGTTCCCAGGTATCCCGACTCAAAAGCGTTCCCCCTAGGCAAAAACGACGGCGCCTCTCTACATCCCTAGCCGCAGGTAGTCCGCGTAGGAGCGAAAGACTTCAAGCAAGACAAAGACACATCAAGCAAGCAACACGGGCAGCCGCTGGTACTGTTTCCACCAGAAGTGCGAATGTAAAAGAGTCGAGGGTAGGTAAGAGTTAGGCGAATAAGGGCGGCAGTATCCGGACGCGTAACAGGACAGGGCGTAGGGCACAAGAGAATTAGATTTAGTATCTTTAGAAGTCTAGATTCTCGTAATAGATTCTACCTTACGAGTATAAGTAGTCGGTTAAATAGACTCTAGATCGAAAGTAAAGCTAGCGTTTAGCAGGATTAATAAAAGCTTAAGATAGTAATTATACTAAATAGAAGTTATAAGTAATAGATAGATACGATTAACTATCCATTCTTAGAAACTATCTATTATTAAGAATATTATAGTTAGGCTTAATAGCTAGTTTAATATACTCTAATTGTTTTATAGGTACATCTACAAAAACATTTAGCCTGCTTAGAGTACTTATAGTCGGTTTTAGTAGGTTTAGTAGGAAAAATAGTAGGCCTTTTACTTAAGATTTTTCAGACTTTAATAATATTAACTACCTTAAGGAGAAGGAATAGGGCTAGTAACTATATCTTACTAGTCTATTCTTAGCGCAGATTCTAAAAATAAAATCTATTTATAGATACGTAGAACTTTAAGAGAGCTAGAGCTATTTCCAGTTAATCTTTTAACCTACAGCTTAGCCTAAGCCTAGATTTTAAAAAACCTTAGATTAAAAACTAGTAATATATAATTTATAAGTAATGTAAAAAAGATCTATTTTTAGATTTATTTCTACCTGCTCTAGGGTACTAAAGTTACTTATATAACTCGCGAGTTCTATCTCTTAATATAAGTAGGTTTGAAATTTATAGATATAGAAAGTTAAGTTATTATTAATATTTTTTTAATATAATAATTAGCTTCTAGAAAAATACTATTAATCTTTATTAAGTAGCTATTTATAATAATACTCTATCTTTATCTTATTTATAATCTATTAGTACTCTATCTAGATTATATTTAATAGGCTATATATAGAGTCTTTATCTAAAATTTATATATTTCTACTATATTAACTTTTTCTTAAATAAGAGTAAGTATTATATAATTCTAATTCTAATTACTTTCTCTACTTTATATAGAAATATATATTAATAATCTTATACTTAGAATATTAACTCTAAAATATTAACTTTAAGACTAGAATACTTTTTACTACTATAATTGTAATTATAGAAGTAAAAGATATTAGAATATATAATAAGAAGCTAGTATAGAACTTATAATATCTATCTTCTAGAACGTGATTATCTAGAGTATACTTTCTCTTATCTATTACGATCCAGTGTTAGGCAGAAGGGGTAGCAAGTAATAACATAACGACAGGCCTCTGTCTATAAATCTCTTAATGAATCATAACATGTAACCAAGGTAGTTAAGCTGAGTTGAGCACGAAGCTCCTAAAACTACCAGGAAGGACCATGACTATATAGTGGGAAAAAACCTGTGCCGAGGAAACACGCTCACCCTGCTCACCCATGCTCACGAACCGAGCATCCTGAGCATGCCCGTACCGAACTATCCGCACGCCCACGAGCAGTTCTAATTACAGCCGTAACATTATCTTAATATATCTATATTATGATATTACTATATTAGTAAGATATTTAGATAAATACTAATAACTAAGAGCCTTATATTATTATAATTTTAAAAGAAGTCTTTACTAAAGATAAATTAATTATATTCTTCTATTAAATTTTAAAGTATATATAATAGTTATCTTAGAGTTATCTTAAAGTATATCTTAGGACTCTAGTACTTTAAACTTTATCTCTTAAACTTATATCGCGTACTAAGTAAGTATCTTAGATACTATATTACTCTAATCTCTAGTATATTAATAAAAACGATTTTAGCCTTTAATTTATTTAAAAGGCTTATAAGTTATTATATATACCTTTAAGATAGTACTAAACTTTAGAGTACTATAAGTATTAGTCTAGATATTATATACCTATAGTAGAATTTTTAGAAGCTGTTCGTAGGGCTACGTAAGGTCTATTTAGGTGTAAATAAATTATAATAGATTTTAAACTAAGTCTAGATTCTAGTAAGCTTATAGACTCTAAGGAATTTTAAAATTATAAAGGGTAGATTACTAATAGCTAAGTTACTAATAGCTAAATTACTAATAATATTAGGCGTAAAGCTAAATATATATTTAATATATATTAACTTTATCTTAGTATCTTAAGTAGTATTCTAGCTTTTTAACTTCTTAAGTATTTATTTACTTTATATTCTACTTTTTATTATTTAAGCTCTTTAATCCTTTTATACTTACTTTATATACGCTTTATATATACCTAATTATTAGTTTTCTAAATTAAAGAAGTATATAAATATCTTTGAAATCTATCTCTAGATACGTTTATTTATAAGAGTAATAGCGAAGATAATATATAAGGTATCTAAGATTTAGTAGATTAGATTAATAATATATAACTATTTATATAGTTAGTCTTAGATTTCACTAAGTTTATACTGGCTTTACCCTAACTATATACTACTATCAAATCTAGAGTATTATAGAAATTAGCAGGATTCTAAAAAAGCGCTACGTTTTATATTTAGTATATAGCCTACTACTAATTCCTATAATCTAGGAACTATATTAGGTTAAGTTTTAATATATATAGTGTATTACTGCTTTACTTCTCTATTAACACCTATTTTATTAATATTTCCTTCTTCTACTCCCTTATTACTCATTTATACTCCCTCTTTACTATCTTACACTCCCTTTAAACTACTTCCTTCTCTTTAACTAGTAATATATTCTTATAAGTATAAATAAGAGTTTCTATTTAGCTTATTTTAGATATTAATTAGAGAGGAGGTATCTATAACTTTATTAACTACTTATTATACTATCTTCTACTCTTCTACTCTTACTCTTCCTCTTTACTTCTAACTACTTATAACTTATAATAACTTAAGTCGCGCTTTATATAATTATAGGAGGCTTTAAAGATATAAGGATATATATTATTACGCTAGAAACGCGTTTAAACGATTAAGTAGAGTTAAAAATATATTAATAAGGCGTAATAAAAGGTTATAAGCCTAGATAATTAAGGTTAATATAAGAATTCATTTTAAGTAAATCTTAGGCTTAAGGCTAGGATAAAGCTTAGAAGAGGCTTTAAATAATAAATTATTTAAGTAATATAATAATTATAAAATAGAGGAGGTAATAGTAAGATTTAAGGATAAAGAGGGTTATAAGAACGTATATTAAGTAAAGAAAGAAGAGCTAGTAAAGAGCTTTATTAACTTAATTAATATTATTATAAGGAATATTATTAATACTTATACTAGTGTGAGAGGTCGTAGTATAATGTCTAGTGACTACGACTGTCTATAATACAAGAAGAATAACTTAAGGAGAGAAGGAGAACTCCTCTCTATCGAACCCCCTTTCTAGCCTGTATCTTGGCGCGCGGAAGGGTTCCGCGACAATCGATGCAGGTGCTATCTGCACCTAATCTCTCCATGGGTCTAACCCATCACACTTAATAGGTTAACTATTAAGGATATAGATAATTGTACCTATTAGTTTTAGGAGGTTAATACTAAACTTAAGGAGTTAAATAAAGAGGTAGTTATACTAGAGGCTTATATAATCTAACTCTGCTTTATAAGATTAGGTAGTACCTTTAATACCTTTTAGACTACTTATACCTAGAGTTATACTTTCTTTAGCCTAGGAAAGGTCCCTCTTAATTAAGTCATACTCGCCGCCTATAATAAGGAGTAATATTAATAAGCCTTAGAAAGTTATGTTACTACTATATTTAAAGCTCGCTACGCCTAAGGAAAGGGTAAGGGAGATAATAAGTTATAGTAGAATTATAGCTATTATAAGGATATCTTATATAAGTCTTACTACGCCTATACTATAGATTAATACTAGAAGTAGTTCCCTTACTTAAAGCCTAGTAAATTTAAGAAAGCTTTAATAAAGGCCGCTACTACTTAAGTTAGTAGTAACTTAAAGAAGTAAAAGCTTAATAATACTCCTACTAAATCTAACTTCATAGGTTATATTAATAAGTTTAATATCTATAAAATAACTAGTAATAAAGTTATTATCTTAATAGCAGCTTCTAGGAAATTACTCTTAGACTTAAATAGTATAGTTTTTATAGACTCTAGTTATAGTTAATACGCCTTCTAGGATTAGAGTATATTTATTAACTTATGACTGATTAAGACCTCCCGCGCTATTAGGGGTATTAGCGGCGTCTAATATACTTTATAAGGTAGTAGAACTATTAAGATTAATTATAATATTAATAGTAACCTTAGGTATACTTAATACTATATAGGTGCCTAATCTAGGTATTATCAGTCTCCTATTTATAGCTTAGCTCTTTAATACTAATATAGATATAACTTATATTAAAGTAGGCTATATTATCTTAAAGGGACTAATA
>JAABUX010003873.1_pt1 | contig 19427 bp, 17 predicted proteins | sample 5561851 | NCBI WGS metagenome assembly JAABUX01 (sample SAMN10711883, study PRJNA513361) | rock metagenome | isolation source: Antarctica rocks | place: Antarctica: Victoria Land, Richard Nunatak red sandstone | collected 2016-01-03 | reverse complement strand
TCCGCGCCATCCGCAACTGGTTGGCGACGATGTGCTCCATCGGCACCGCGTAGTTGTCGAACCCGGCCCGGAACCGATGGCCGACGACCGCCTCCGCGTCGTGGAGGATCGGGTGGCCCATCAGCCACGCCTTCAGGCCGAAGTCGAGGTCTTCCACCCCCCAGATCCGCATGTCCGGGTCGAACCCCCAGAGCCGCTCATACGTCGACCGGCCGATCGCCAGGCAGCAGCCGATCAGCGCCGGCGATTCGTGGAGGAGGCGGCCGGGCACCTCGACGGATTCCCGCATCCGCTCCAGGCCGATCCAGCCGCAGTCGAACTGCTCCAGGTCGATCCGGTAGCCCTGGCCGACCTGGTGCATCTGGTTCTCCCACCGCTCGGCGTCCAGCGCCGGGACCGCCGGGGTCAGGATCGCCCGACCGGCGGTCGCCTCCACGCCGGCGACCAGCCGGGCCAGCGCCCCCGGCTCCGGCTTGCAGTGGCCGTCGAGGAAGACTAGCACCTCGCCCCGGGCGCTTCGGCCGGCCAGGTCCTTCGTCGGCGAGACGCCGAGCCGCTCGGCGTGGGTGACGATCCGCACCCGTGGGAACCGCCGCGACAGCTCGTCAAGCGAGCCGTCGGTCGAGCCGTCGTCGGCGACGACCACCTCGCAATCCAGGTCGGCGGCCGTCTCCAGGCACGACCCGACGGTCCGCCACAACTTCTCCCCCTCATTGAGCGAGGCGATGACGAGACTGGCGCGCATCCGAGTTCCTCCCAAGTTCGCGGCCTCTCCACGATGACTGTCCCCTTGGCCCCCGATGCGGCCATCCCGTTGCTTGCGCAAATCGCGCGGAAATCCGAGATCTTCGCCCTCGTCCCCTGCGGGCAGGTCCCCCTCGCCGATCCCTCGGCCGGCCATCCGACGATGGGCCTCCTTGACGTTCTCCCAATCGGCCCAGCCGGCCGGCCACCGGTCGGGGGGCGACCGATCGATCAACTCGATCATGTCCTCCACGGTCATGGCGGGCGTGGCCTGGTCGGGCGTCGACGGCGGCAAGGGTATGGGAACCTCCCTCTCCCGGGCGTGAGCGGGGCCGGCGGCGAGCCGGCCCCGCGCCCCATCGGGTCATCGCGACCCCCGTCGTGATCCCATCAACTCCGATAGAACCATAGCGGGCGTCCCCAACAGCCTCCCCTGGCGATCCCGCCCCTCACGCCTTAGATGTCGGCGCGGGATTGAGGATCGGCCACGGCCCTAGGCCGAAAACGATCCGGCCGACGCCCCAAGAAATTTTCCGGAAATCCCCGCGACTGGACACCTGGTTTTTGGGGCAGTATTCCTGATTGTCCTGGGATTCGAGTCGACCGCCGCCGGGCCGGCCGGGGGTGGCGATCATCGCGACCCACGAGGCAAAATCGGCGATAAACAGGGCGAATCTCGCCGGATTCACCACCGTCGCCCGGCCGCGTCGCCCGTCGGCAATCGGAGCTAGCGGTGCTAATCCGACGGCATTGCCGGGATGATGTCACTCTTCATCAGCGGTGGGCCACGTCAAGGGGTCAAGTCTTCAGTCGGCCCGGCTGGCCGCCGCCACGGCCCCGCCGGGCTGGTGCTTAACCAGGCCGTCCAGCCCGTCGGCTTGATATAAGTCGAGCCACCCATAAATGGTATCGGGATCGCGCGGCTTCAACAGGCCGTGCCGCGCCACCGCGTAGGCCGACCCGCCGTCGGCCACCTTGAGCAGCGCCGCGCACCGCTCCCGCACGTAGGGCCGAGGGTCGTGGTCCCGGCACGCGGCCAATTGTCGCCGCTGCCCGGCGGTCAGGATCAGTCGTCGTCGTGTCGCCATGTCAGTGACGCCCGATGGTGCCAAGCGACGCCGCGGCGTCGCGTTACCGAATCCCGGCGGCGGCGGCCGTCGAGCCGAGGCCGACGTGCCGATCCCGTGCGAGCCGCCGATGCAGCCCGCCGGGCTTGCCCGCATCCGTGCCGCTTGCGCAGCTTTAAGCCGGGGATGATGTCCGGGACGAGGCCCGGCCTAAACCAGCATACGGAGAGGTTGATCCCACCCTCGTCGGCCGTAGGATTCGAGTGAACCCAAGCGAGAACATCTTCATCCGCCTCGAACTTGATCCGACGCGCCCCACGGAGGACGAGCCATGTCCGTCGGCCCCACCTCAAGCCCGACCCCCAGCCCATCCCCATCGCCCTCGCCGCAGCCGACGGCGAGCCCCAGCCCCTCGCCCAGCCCGAGCCCCTCGCCGCAGCCGACGGCGAGCCCCAGCCCATCGCCCTCGCCCAGCCCGAGCCCCTCGCCCAGCCCGAGCCCCTCGCCGGCCCCTCCGCCGAACCAGCCGGGCTGCCCGGTCGCCAGTCAGCCCACCGACTCCTCCAGTTGCTCCTCATGCGGTGGGGGCGGCTCACCCGGAGCTGGGGGTGGGCCGCCCGGCGTCGGTCGGCCCGGCGGCGGTCGGCCGCCCTACCCGCTTTCCCCCGGCATTCCGTCTTGGAGCGTCAACCTTTTCAGCCTCAACCTCGTTGTTATCGACACCCCGGCCTTCTACTCCCCGGGCCTCGGGCCGCAAGTCTCCTGGGACCTGACCTATAACTCGGTCAACCCCAACGCCGCCGGCGACGTCGGGCCGTTCAACTACCTCTTCGGCCCCAACGTGTCTTGCCCTTACCTCGCCCACGTCGTTGATCTCGGTACCGTCGCCCACGTGGTCATGCCCAACGGGCGCACCGATTGGTACTACCCCACCAACGCCGGCTCCAACCCGGTGAGCTACGCTCCGGCTGCTTCCACCGGGGTCTTCAACACCCTCACCAAGAACACCTCCAGCAACGCGTTCACCCTGGCGCTGGCCGACAACGGCGGCTCCTACACCTTCGGCCGGGCCTTCTCCTCCGGCGGGTCGAACTACTACGCCCTGACGAAGATCACCGACCCCTTCGGCCAGGCCCTGGTGCTCGGCTACGGCCCCGACCTCGTGCCCCAGCTGCTCACGCTAACCGACGCCAACGGCAACACCTCGAGCGTCACCTACAACTCAAGCGGCCAGGCCAGCCAGGTCAGCGACCCCTTCGGCGCCGACGCCCAGTTCAGTTACACCAGCGTCGGCGGCCGGAGTCTGCTCTCGGCGATCACCGACCAGGCCGGCTACACCTCGCTCCTGGGCTACGACGGCTCGGGCCGGCTGAGCTCGATCACCACGCCGACGACGGCGCCCAACGCCACCTGGCGGTTCGCCTATGCGGGCTCCGGTGGCCAGGTCGGCTCGGCCACCGATCCTTACGGCAAGGCCCGGACCTACGCCGCGACGACGACGACGACGACGCTGACCGACCCGCTGGGCCGCAAGACCGTCTACGACTTCTCCAACAACGCCTTCGGCGGGGCCGGCGCGATCACCGACGCCTTGGGCAACGTGAGCCAGCGGAGCTTCGACGCCAACCGGAACCTCGCCCAGGTCATCGACGCCCGGGGCTATTCCACGACCTTCACCTATGACAGCGGCGGGCACCAACTCACCCGGATCAACTACCTCAACCCCTACCCTGACGCAGGTTCGTCGATCCAACGAAGTTGGTCCTACGACGGCAACGGCAACGTGCTGTCGGCCACCGATCCGCTGGGGACCCAGAGCTGGACCTACAACGCGAACAACCAGGTCCTGACCCGGACCGACAAGCTCGGCCATACCGCTAGCTACTCCTACAGCGGCCTGGGCCAGTTGCAGACGGTGACTGACCGCAACGGGATCGCGGCGGTGACCAACACCTACGGCTCCACCGGGCGGCTGGCCACGACGGCCGACGCCCTGGGCAACACGACCAACTTCCAGTGGGACAACCGGGGTCGTCGGACGCAGGTGACCGACCCGGCGGGCAACGCGACATCATTCGCATTCGACTTGCTCGATCGAGCGACCATGACGACCTTCCCCGATCAGTCCACGGTCGCGAATGCCTATAGTTGCTGCCAGTTGACCCAGATCACCGACCAGCTCAGTAACGTCACCAAATTTGTTCATGACGAGCTGAATCGCTTGATCCAGACCACCGACCCGACCGGCGCGGTCACCAACCAGTCCTACGACGCTGTGGGGAACCTGACCTCGCTGACCGACCCGAACAGCCACACCTGGCAGTGGCAGTACGACGCGATCAATCGCAAGACCGTCCAGCTCGACCCGCTGCACGACCAGGAGAGCTGGTCCTACGACGCGGTCGGCAACATGATCAAGCGGGTCGACGGCAACGGTTCCACGACGAACTGCACCTACGACGCGCTCGGTCAACCTATCACGATCTCCTACCCCGACGGCTCGACGGTCGGGATGACCTACGACGCGGTGGGCAACCGGCTGACGGCGACCAACGCCTTGGGGCAGTGGGCCAGGGCCTACAACGCCAATGGCTGGATGACCGGCGCCCAGTCGCCGATGGCCCCGGCCGCCACCCGGTACCGGTACGACAACGAGGGGAACCGTACCCAACTGACCGACCCCGACGGCGACGCGATCACCACCGCCTACGACCATGGTTATCGCGTCGCCTCCGTCGCCTTCGCCGTCAACGGCCAGGATCAGGCCGTCTCCTACCGGCGCGACCCGCGTGGCCTTGTCACCGGCCGCACCCTGCCCAACGGCATCGTCAGCTCTTACGCTTACGACGCCCTGAGGCGGGCGACCTCGATCCAGCATGCCCAATCCGGCGGCACCGTCCTGTTCAACTTCGCCTACCAGTACGACGGCGCCGGAAACCCGACCCAGGAGTCCAGCCAGCGTTGGGACACCGGGCAGGGCGCCACCGTGCCGTACCAGGCCAACTACGCCTACGACGGCCGCTACCAGCTCACCAGCGAGAAGTACGAGAGGAACAGCACCTTCGTCCTGGAGCAGGACTACACCTACGACCCGGCCGGCAACCGCACCAAGCTGGTGATCACCAACCCGACGACGGCGAACTCGCCGGTGACGGTGGCCTCGACCTACCCGGCCGACAACCAGATCGCCCAAACCGTCCGGACCTCGCCGCAGGCCGCCACCCAGACGACCACCTACAGCGAGGACGGCAACGGCAGCCTCACCCAGGCCGCGAATTCCGCCAGCGGCACATCCGCCTATTCCTCGGTATACTACCATCTCGAGGACCGACTGGGATCGGTCGTCGGGCTCGCCAACGCCGGACAGGCCGTGACTGACTCGTTCCGCTACGACTCCTGGGGCGACACGCTCCAGCAACAGGGCCCCACCAATCCGACGTACCAATGGGTCGGCGAGCTGGGCTACTATCTCAACCCAGACGCGGGACTCTACCTGCTGGGTCATCGCTTCTACGCCCCGACGCTCGGACGATTCCTCACGCGAGACCCGCTCGGCGACATCGATGGTCCGAATTGGTATGTTTACGGCAAGAGCAATCCGAACAAGTACAACGATCCGAACGGGTTGTACTTCGGGACGTACACTTGCCCCGCGTGCGTGCCCATCCCTCCGGTCGTCGTCTGCCCGCCTCCGCTGCCCCCCATTCCCCTTTTCCGATGCTTTTGCGGAGCATGTACGCTCGTCCCCGGTACGTGCACTCTCCCGTGGCTCTTCGGCGCGTGCCCTGGTGTCGTGGGCGTCACCCTGCCAGCGGCAGTCGCCTGTCCCGTCCCGATCACGGTCCCCGTCATCGGATGAGCGAGGATTGCTCGGCTTGAGGGGCGAGGTGAGTGGCGGATTTCGAGGCTCCACCCGTCCCTTGACCGATCGACTCGACTCGACGCTGGGAGGTGATCGATGAAGGGCAGGATCAACCTGATCGCGATGACCGCCTTCGCGGAGCTGCTGATCTTCTTCGCCGGACTCCTCCGCTCCTCTTACGCCGTACCTTATGGGTGGGCCGCGCAGACGCTGACGAGCGCGGCGGTCATCGGCGTGATCCTGCTGCCTTTCGGCGTCGCGATCGCGAGTTGGTATTCCCGCCGATGGGCGATCGCATTCGTTTCGACAGGAGCGTTCATTCTGATGATGTCCATGTTTTTGTTCATTTTTTCGGGTGTTCTTTTCTCCATACCGACGGTCGGTCAACGACCGCCGATGGGACCTCGGTACGTCTCGGCACTGGTCACATTCTACCTCTGGTCGCCGCTTCCCGCCCTTTTGATGATCATCCCCTCCGGCGTGAGGTGCTTAACTGATCCGGTCAGGCTGCTCATGATCGGACCACGAGCAGCGAGGTAACACCGCGTGCCCTGCGCGAGATGCGGTGCCTCCGAATCTTTGGTTGACCTTGAAGGCGCCTCTTGAGGTCGTAAGATCCCATCCGCTCGAAATAGGTAGGGCGGGTCGCGCCCCGTCGACTGCCCGGGACCGGCGTCGCGGGCCCCGCTCCGATCGGCCCTCGACATAGTTCGCCCACGCATCGCGTGGGCGGCGGACCCCGTACGCCCACAACCCGCGTCGCGATGGAGGATTCCAGGACAATGCTTCGCCAGATCAAGCGTTACGGCTGGATCCCCGACCTGCCCGACCGGCGCGACCAGCTCTACGCCGCGCCCAACGTCGTGCTCCAGGCCCTGCCCACCAGCGTCGACCTCCGGGCGCAATGCCCACCCGTCTACGACCAGGGGCAGCTCGGCAGCTGCACCGCCAACGCCATCGCCGGGGCGCTCCAGTTCGACCAGATCAAGCAAAACCTCGCCCCGATGTTCGTCCCCTCGCGCCTGTTCATCTATTACAACGAGCGCGTCATCGAGGGCACCGTCGACTCCGACTCCGGCGCCATGATCCGCGACGGCATCACCACCGTCGCCACCCAGGGCGCGTGCCCCGAAGTCCTCTGGCCCTACGAGATCGACCAATTCATCGACCAGCCCCCCGACAACTGCTACCAGGTCGCCGCAGAGCACGAGGCCATCCAGTACCAGGCCGTCGCCCAGGACCTCGACCAGATGAAGGGCTGCCTCGCCGCCGGCAATCCCTTCGTCTTCGGCTTCACCGTCTACCAGAGCTTCGAGAGCGGCCAGGTCGCCCAGACCGGGGCCGTCCCCTTGCCGGGCCCCCGCGAGCGGGCCCTCGGCGGCCACGCCGTCCTCGCCGTCGGCTACGACGACGCCAACACCCGCTTCCTCGCCCGCAATTCCTGGGGCCCCGGCTGGGGGATGGCCGGCTACTTCACGATCCCCTATTCCTACCTGCTCCAGCCCGGCCTGGCCGCCGACTTCTGGGTCATCCAGCAGGTGCACTGAATCCCCGTCGGCGGCGCGGGCACGGCACGGATCGCCGACCCGCGTCCCGGCGCGGGACCTTGCCGTGAACCTTATCGGATCGCGCGACGCACACCGATCGGAGGACGGGACGATGCTCAGCGGCACGACAACCTCACTGGACACGGGCGGGCAAGCCCATTGTCCCTGCCGACCCGATGCCAGGCCACCCGGGCATGGGACGAGACCGGACCTCGCCCGGGTCGTCACGATCGACGCGGCGAGCCTGGCCGCCCTCACCGCGCGAGTCGCCGGGTCGGCCGCCCAGGCTGCGGCGGGGCAGCCCGTCACCACCCAGGTCCACCTGACCGCCGACGGCGGGCGGTTCGTCTCCGCCTCGCACCTCGCCGCCGACGGCAACGCCGGCACCGTCCACCTCCAGGGCAACATCGGCCCGGTCCCCTTCGACCTCGACCTGACCGCCACCCTCGACCTCGCCGCCCGCTCCGTCTCCGCCAAGCTCCACGTCGCCCAGCCGATCCCCTTCGATCACCAATGGACCTACCAAATGGAAGGGGGCCACGCGACGGCCGCCGGCCTGTTCGTCACGTCCCTGGAACCGGCGACGACTTCCACGCTCGCCGCGCCAAACCCCCATTGGTGGTGCGTGGCCAATTGCGGCGGGACGGCGATCCTCGGCCTCCTGCTCGGATGCCTACCCGCCCTCGCCGGCGGGGGGGCCGGATACATCGCCTGCGTGACTGCCAAGTCCGGCGCCGCGGCGGCCGGCGTCGCCAGCTGCATCGTCGACGGCTGCCTCGTCTGATGCCGGCCTGACGACCATCCAGCGGTGCATACCGTGCGGCGCATCGGGCCGGCCCGGGAAATCGCGTGACCCCGCCGAAACCGAGCCGGGAATTCGCTTTTCGGTTCGGCCTCCGCGAGGCCGATTCATCGGCCACCCGGCCGGGTTTGGCCCGTTCGATCGGGGTCAAAATCCCCACGTAAGTCGAATCGTGCCCGAGCGATCGGTCACCCACAAGGGCCCGTTGAACTGCATCGGCCATCCCCTTGGCGATCGGACCGGGCGAACTGTCCCACTTGAGCATCGGGTCGATCCCGTTGGCCAAGAGGACCAGGCCGGAGGGCGTCTCGGCGAAGCTCGCCGGGCGGCGATTGTGGAGGCTCGACCGCACTCGAACTGCGCCGGAGGCCCGGGCCCGCGCCGGTGCCCGCAGGCCAGGCCGCATGGGCGCGGCGGTCCGGCACCAGGCTGGACCCGCCACCGATGTCGCCGATGAGGCGGGCCCGCCGATCGTCGCCGTCAGGCGCCGGGACCGGGTCGGGGAATTTTGGCCCTCTAGGGATAGCCGAAATTCCCGGCCTGGCGGGGCGCCCGGACGGCCGGTGATCGGCGGGCCCGGGTCGAGCCCCGGGAAGCTGGCCCCTTGGAGAGGGCCGAATCCTTCCGGTCCGATCTGCGGCCAACGAGGGCCCGCGGGGGCCGGGTCGGGCCATTCGGGGGATCTTGGCCCTCCGGAGCATGCCAAGCGGCCGGGGCTCCTCGGCGAGGCCCGATCGCTCCCCACGAGGGACGGAAGGCCGGTCGGAGGGCGACCCTCCGCCCGGCCGTTCGAACGTGGTCATCTAGGGCGCACCAAGTTCCCCGGGTCGACCGGCCAGGATTTCGGCCTTCGACAGGGGCAGAAATCCGGTCACGGATCGCCCTTTGCGGCCTTGCCGGTCCGCTCGGCCCTGGCCCGATCCCGCGCGGTCCCCGGGAACTTGGAGATCCAGGGAGCGACAAGTTCCCGGCCCGCCCTTCCGGAATTCTGGCGCCCGAGGACGGGCCGAATCCCTCGACCTCGCCGGCCCTCGACGCATCCAAGCCCGCTCACCTCGATCCCCCACGGCGGATCGAGTCCCCCGCCTCGCCCACCACCCGAGGCGGTCCGCTCAGGGTGCATCGAACGGCTCGCGGGACGGCCGAGCGTAGCGGACCGGCTCGGATACGCCGTCGAAGCGGCCGGAGCGGAGCCCGGCCTCCACCTCCTCGTGGGCCCTCCGAGAGACGAGGTCTTCCAGGATCGATTGGAAATGGCCCCCGGGGTTGTCGACGGTGATGGCCTCCATCCTCTGGCGGGTGAGCCCGAACGCCGCGACGAGGTCGGCCACGGCGATCTCGCCCGAGCGGAGCTTGTGGAGCCGGCCGCAGTAGTACGCTCGGCTCCCCGGGTCATAGAGGGACTCGGCGAGCCATCGCCCGCACCCGGCCACCAGGCCGTTGACACGCCCTTCGGCAAGACCGGGGGCGAGCAGCCGCCCGAGCCTGGCTTCGAGTTGGCCCATCATCTTCACGACTTCCGCCGACGGGGGCCCGTCGCGCAACGTTGCCTCGATCCCCGAGGGGGCGCAGCCCACGAGGGGTCGAGGGGTATCTTCTTCGGGTTTCTTCTTGGCGGTGTCTTCTCCGGCGGCAAATTTTGCCGCCCCGGGCGGCAATAAACGCGAGGGGGGGACGGCAGAATTTGCCGGGGTCTCCTCCGGATCGACGACGCCCCCCGGCGGGGTGGGCCAGGTGAGATGGAGCATCCGACCGGTCGCCTTCGTCGTGTCCTTCACCTCGCGGAGGTAGCCGAATTTCTTGAGCTCGGCGATGCCGGACCGGGCGGTCCGGGTGGTCGTCACCGCCTGGATGGCGATCTGCCCGACGCTGGTCCAGCAGCCCCCGCCCCAATCCCACTTCGCGATGGCGCAGGCCACGCGGAAGGCGGACGCCTTGATCCTCCGATCGGCGGTGTTGGCGTGGGGGACCATCGCGAAGCGGACTGGCCTCGATGGCGAGGCCTCGGGGTTGCTCTCGGGGGATCTCGGGCGGGCCATGGGGCAACCTCGGGGATGGGTCCAGTTGGGGCTCAGCCCACGACGCTGAGGCGGGCCTCGGGTTCGGCCGGCAACAACGCGCCGATCGCGACCGGGCCCCGGGGGGACGGGGGCCGGATCACCGGCCGCTGGCGTCCGAAACCGGCGGGCTTTCGGGGCCGATGCGCCCTCCTCCGGGTCGCGGCCGAGCACCAGGGCGGCACTATATGTTTGAGCATACCGGGCCCCTCGCCCGGGATGAAGCCCGGGCGGCGGGCCCCGGGTCGGTTCAAAGCGCGGCGGAGTCCTGGGCCGTCGTCGGAGGCGGAGGCGGGCCCACAGACCCCGCGACCTTTCGGCCCCGGCCGCAGGGCGGGGCCGGGCCGTCGGCGCATCTCGGGCCGCATGAGCACGGCGGCCTGGCACCGGGTTGAGCCGACCACGGATGTCGCTTATAATACAACATCCGGATCGGTTGAACGGGGGGACTCGATGGCCCGGATCGTCTTCGAGTGGGACCCGCCGGAGGATCAGGAGGGGAACACCTTCCACCTCGCCCGCCACGGCCTCACCCCGGCGGAAGCCGAGCGGATCGTCCGCGACCCGAGGAACTCGACCTCGCGGAGCCGGTCGAGCACCTATCCGATCACCTTCGGCCGGACCAAGGGCGGGAAGTTCATCGCGGTCGTCTGGTCGGCGACGGGGGCCAACCCGCTGAAGGTCCGGGTCATCACCGGGTACGAGGTCGATCCTGGGGAGGGGGCATCATGAGCCGGGTGGGACGCGAGACCGGGGCGATCAAGCCCCTCGACGTCGAGCCGGGGTCGCTGGGCCCGGGCCCCGACGAGCTGGTCGGCTCGGGCGACATCGACGAGCCGGTGCCGCAGGGGATGATGCTGGAGCTGCTGAACCTGACGGCCATGCTGAAGGGGCGGCGGCTGGCCCTGGGCTTGAGCCAGGCCGAGGTGTCGGAGCGATCGGGGCTGAATCGGCAGGCGATCAACCGGCTGGAGAACGGTTGGAACACCAACCCGACGCTGGAGACGCTGTACCGCTACGCGCTGAGCGTCGGGGCGGTGGTGACGCTGGGGATGGAGGAGGCCGATCCCGAGGGGGACTGAATCCAGCCTCGACCCCCCATTTCCGGTGGGGCACAGGCGCGAAAGCGCCGCATCGCCGTTCGATCGCCGCTGAGTTGGTCCGGCCTCGGCGGGAGACGACCCGCCGGCCCGATGGGACGGGCCGGGCGGAGGGGCTCCCCAAGGGGCTCCGGTGCGACCGCTGGCCGGCGAGGCTCGACCCGGATCGGCGTATGCCAGGGGCGCATCGGATCGCCGAGACGGGGCCTTGCGTCGATCCCCCCGGCCCGGGCCGGCCGGTGCCTGAGAGGGGTGCATCAAGGAATGAAACCAAAGCCCACCACCCTCGCCGGGCTGGGCTCGACCTCCGCCCCGCCGATCATCTCGGCGCCGGGGCTCGCGGGGATCGTGGTCCCGTTCGGCGGCCGGGTGGCCACGAGCCTCATCCTGCTCGCGGCGCTCGCCCTAGGAGCCCGGGAGAACAGAAGGGGACCACGTTGCCCTCATTCACGGTGAATCTCCCGTTCCGCCTCGGCGACGGCCAAGGCGTCATGCAACGCCGCCACCAACTCGTCGGGGTCGAGCCCGCCGGCCCGGCTCACCACGACCGACGCCCCCGAGGCGAATCGGAAGGTCCGCGAGCCGTCCTGGGTTGGCTTGCTCGCCCGGGGCGTCCGGGTCCGGGTCCGCTCCTTGATCTGGTCGCGCTTCAACCGGCCGGCCTCCGCCTCCTGGGCCAGCTCAGCTTGCTCGCCGGGGTCGCCGACCTTAGAGAGTTCGTACCCGATGTTCGGCGGGATCGACCCGGCGTCGACCTTGGCCTGGATCGGCTCGGGCAGGTTTAGCAGCGCGAGGGCTCGGGCGATCGAGGCTTGGCCGATCTGGAGCCGGCCGGCCAGCTGGTCCTGCGTCATGCCCCGGGCCGCGAGGAGCCGGCGATAGGCCCGCGCCTGCTCGACGGGTCGAAGGTCCTGGCGAAGCGCGTTCTCGATCAACTGATCCTCCAGAATGTCTTCACTCGTCGGATTCCCTTCGGCGACGATGCAATCGATCGTCGCGAGGCCCGCCTTGATCGAGGCCCGGTATCGCCGCTCGCCCACCAACACCATGTACCGGCCCATCGCCTCGACCCAGCGGACGCGGATCGGTTGGAGTTGGCCCCGGGCCTTCAAGCTCTCGGCCAGGGCGTCTAGCTCGGCCTCGTCGAACTCGGTCCGAGGCTGGTCGGGGTCGGGCACGATCGAGCCGAGGGGGATGCGGAGCGCCTGGCGGATCTTCACCGTGTCGCCGTGCTGGCCCAGCGCCGGGGGGGGCGAGGCGGCGGGCCTCGGGGCGCCCGACGAACCCGGCGGCGCCTGGCGATCGACGATCGAGGCGTTCACGTTGGCGACCATCTTCGGGTTGACCTTCGCCATCAAACCACCCCCCCGCCGTCGCCGAGGCGGACGTTGAGCCTCGCGAGGAATTCGTCGGCAAGGACCCCAACCGCCTTCGCGGCCGCCGACTTCGGCTTGTAGGCGATGACGGGTTGGCGGAACGTCACGGCCTCTTTGAAGTCCTTGACGTGGGGGACCGTCGCCTCGAAAACGTCGGCGCCGTGCCTAGCCCGGAACTGGGCCTCGTAGGTCGCATGGACCGAGAGCGATTTCTGGAACATCGAGACCAGGTAGCCCACCAGGGCCAGCCGGGGGTTCGCCTCCTCGCGGACCCGACCAAAGGTCCGGGCGATCGAGCGCATCCCCTGGCTCCCGTAGTCCTCGGCCTGGACCGGGACCACAACGCCGTCGGCGGCCACCAGCGCCGACCACGAGCAAAGCTGGACGTGGGGCGGGCAGTCGATCAACACCAGGTCGAACCCATCCCCCGCCTCGGCCAGCGCGTCGCGAAGCTCGAACTGGACCCGGCCCATCGTCCAGGGCGAAGGCCAGTTGAACTGCTCGGCCGACTCCGACCCCGCGAGCAAGGCCAGGTTCGCGAAAGCGGTCGGTCGCACCAGATCGCGGGGGGTTGGCCCGCCGGCCTCGTCGAGGATCGAGGCGATCGTTTCGCGGGGGTCGAGGTCCTCCGCCTCCTCGGGGCCGAGCAAGCCCTGGGTGAGCGAGGCTTGCGGGTCGGCGTCGACCAGCAGCACACGCAAGCCCCGGGCGGCGAGCGTCCCGCCGAGGTGATGGACGGTCGACGTCTTCGCCGTCCCGCCCTTCCGGTTCATGAACGCCACGGTCCGGGGCACGGTCATTCCCTCCGAGGGTCGCCCGCATTCACCGTGAATGGGACCGCTGTCGTATCGGATGGTCGGTCCATTCACCGTGAATGGGACCCGCCGCATTCACCGTGAATGGGACCCGCCGCAGGCAGATCGAGCGTTGCGACCGGCCGTGGTCGACCGGTTGGTGCCCCGTCGGCCCGCCCGCCCAGCGAATCGATCGCGTGAGGTCGGGGAAGACCCAGGGCGTCTGGGGAACCTCGCGACCGCCTTCGGGCTGGTCGAGCCGGTAGGGCAGCCACACGCCCAAGGCCACCGCCAACGGCTCGGCGATCGGCACCGGCTGCGCCGACATGAACGCCATACGTCTTCATGGATGAATTACCCCGGCGTTGGTTTCCTTACAAGACGCTTGGGCCATGACGCCACTGTACGAAAGGTCCGCCCAAGCCCGAGCAGAGGCCCCGGGAACCATCCTCGCGACCGGCGTCGGCACCGTTGGTTCTCGGCGAGCGATGGCAGCATCCGGTGATCTTTAAGATCGTCATGCCACCCCTGACGCCCGAGCAATACGCCGTCATCAGCGTTGCAAGGGAGCATCCGGGCATCAGGGTTGGAGCATTAGCCGAGAAGTCTGGGTAGAAGTATCAGGTGAGAACCATGACGAAGTTGATCGAAAAGCATCCTGCATGGGCCGCCGTTCTCGTGTTCCTCGGCACCAATTACGAGAACGGCTACCGGATCAAGGAGGCTTTGATCGAAGCGGCCCCGCCCCTGACTTAGGTTGGCCTAGGTCTATTCCAGGGGTCGCCCGTTGGCTTCGATCGGGCCTGATTTAGAATGGCAACGCCATGAGGCCACGTCCGCGATGGCCTTCCCGCCAACTCCAGGGATGAGCCGACCAGTGAACGCCGCCCTAACCGTCCAGTAGTCGATACCCGTTGATCGGCGAGATTCCGCGCCATGTGGCGGGTCATGCGTCGACCTCGCCCGAAACGACGGTAAACTGTTGCTTGGCCGTTCGAAATGGCAAGACCCGAGTGTGACGCCTCGGGTCTTGCGAAGATCGGCGAACCGAAGGTTCGGGAACGTTTCAACCCGTCCCGAGCCATGTCCAGCACCCCCTACAGTACCAGGGAGATGCCGCGATGCGCCCTTCAAGTATAACCGACCCGGCTGGGTCGGCAACCCCTACCTCTCCGCGCCCCGACTTTGCCGAGGGACCACCGGCCCCGACCGTGACGGGGCGGATCGGCTACCGTTTCGACGCCGTCCCCGAGGCGTTGCACGACGAGGTCAAGGCCGGCTGGCTCAAGCCGATCGACCTGGCCGTGGTCGTCGAGATGATCCGCTGGGGCTCCAAGCGAGGCCGTCGCGATTCCTGCTGGACGACCCGGAAGGTGATCGCCGACGCCATCGACCGCGACCCCCGCACCGTCCAGTCGTCATGGTCCCGCCTCGAAGCGAGGGGCTGGATCGATCGCGAGACGTTCGGCGGCGACGGTCGGCCCGACCCCGACGACCCGGCCAATTACACCGGCTCGCGGATCGTCTTCAACTGGGCGTCGGGCCGGACCCGACCGGCCCGCGACCCGGCCGAGGTTCCGCCCGCCCGCCGCAATCGCGGCCGGCCTCGCAAGGGCTCCCAAGGGCGGGGGGAGAAATTCATTTCTCCCCCCCGGGAAGCGATTTCCGAGACCCCCGAACCGCCCCCCCCCGAGACATGGATTTCCCCCCCGGGGGAGAAATTGGTTTCTCCCAAAGAAGAAGCCTCGATTTCAAACCCAGACAGAAAAACGTCGGACGACGTTTTGGCTCTCGCTGCCCAGGAAGACCCCCAAGAGCCACCGATGGGCACCGTCGGATTCGCGGTCGAGCCGTCATCCCCCGCTCCCTCGGAGCCCTCGGGCAGCCCGCCGCCGCGTCGGACGCTGGCGTCCCGCCGGCCTGGCTTCAGTACGTGGGAACTGGCCGAGATGGTCTGTCGCAGGCTGCGGGACCGGGGGATCAACCTGATCCGGCTGGTCGACGCCGGAGGAGTCGAGAGGATCATGCCGAAGTATCTAACCTCCAAGACCGACCCGATCGAGCCCGGCGAGATCGCCGACCTACTGGAGGTCAAACCCGAGTTGCTGGCGATCCTCCGGGGCGACCGCAAACCTGACGGCAAGCCGGCGCCGGCCCCGAGGGTCCCGGCGGCGAACCTGGCCGAGGTTCTGGACCGAATCAACCGGCTGCGGTGGGCGGAGGTGACCGACGCCCAAGTCGAGGAGACGGCCGGGTTGATCGTCGCCATCACCGGCCCGCATGAAGACCCGAAGACGACCGTGGATTTCCTCGAGGGGGCTTGCCGGGGGGCCAAGCGGGGCACCTTCGCCGTTGGCACCTTACACGACGGGGTCGAGGCGTCTTGCGGCCCGAAGGTGCGGTCTCGGGGGAAGTATCTGACCAGTTGGATCAAGCGAAATCGATTCTCGAAGCGTTGACCGGCCGGTCTAGCCAGGGGCGTTGAGGCTCGGGGCGGTGTCCTCGGGCAGGGGTCGGCAGACCGATGGGGGTGGGTACATGGCGAGCGGGCCGTGGGCGAACCGGGGACGTGCTGGCGTCGGCGATCGGGTGCCAGCCTCCCCCATCGATGGGGGAAGCCGGTGTTCCGAGGCGGAGGGAGATAATCCCGAGATCGACCTTAGTCGGAGGGGCCGAAGAAGATCGGCCACCCACAAGGGGGCCTCGAAGTGCAAAGGTCAATCCCGGGTTTTTTGAGCGCCGATCGGGCAAAATCGGTGCATCGCTGGCGTGCGTGAAAGATTAGGATCGGCCCCTCGATCGGCCGGGGATTCACCTGGCCATGCGTCCCGAGGTTTGCCGCCTCTGCGACGACGGACGACCCCATCACGAGCTTCATCCGAAGGGCCACGACTCGGCCGGATCGGCGCGGACGATCGGCCCCCCCCATCCGATCCGGCGGAGGTGGTGGGACTTCTTGGCGAGGATCTGGTCGATCCAGGGGGCGGGCCGGTGGTAGAAGACGAACCGCTCGGCATCGCTGATCAGCCGCCGGTTGATCTCCCGGACGAAGACCGGCCGAGCCACGACGAAGGACAGCTTCGACCGAGCCCGCTGGTAGGAGCCGTGGAGGACCCGGCGCGAGGAGAGGGGGAAGCTGATCTCGGCCTCGTCGATGCCCAGGCCGAAGCCCTGCTCGCGGAACCAGAAGGCGGGGTTGTCGGTGGTGACGAAGCACAGCGGGCCGTCGGCGATGCTCAGGACCCGCCAAGTCATCTCCCCGAGCGCCCGCAGGACCTTCTCGGTGGGCATCGGGTCATAGATCCGCTCGACCAGATCGGGCGGCCGCTCACGCGAATATTTCGCGTGGAGCCGGTCGAACTCGGCGATACGGCCGGCGATCAGGTCGGGGTCGCCCACGCCCTCGGCGGCGGCCTGGCGGAGCCTCCCCCGGGCGTCACCGATGACCTGGTCGAGGATCTCGGGATACGTCTCGTCGGCCCATCGCCGCTGGCGGGGGACCCTCTTGATCATGGCGGCGACGTAGCGGGCGACGTCGACCCGCTCCGCCTCGTCGAGCTGTCGAGAGTCGAGCAGCTTGGCGATGGCTTGGTTGCCCGGGGCTTCGACCTCGTTGGCCAGCCGAGTCTCGACCGATTCGGGGTAGAAGTTGCGCGCCTGGGCGACGTTGAGGATCGCGGCGAGCTTGGGCGCCCCACCCCGCTTATCGTGCTGCCAGATTCGGCCGGGCCGTCCGGGGTCCTGAAACTTGGCCAGATGCCACCGGGGAATGTAGTGGTGTCCCATCCCGATCGTCCAAATGTCGTGTGTCGCGGTCGGATCTATGATCGTCCTTTCCACCCTTCCTTACCATCGATCTTCCGGCGGGGGCGCGATCACCGTTTTCGGGCCGGGCTACTCCCCGGGCAGATGAAAGTGGGTTTGGAGGCAACGCGGGCAGCGGAACATGACCTTCTCGCCGTCGACGCCGGGGAATGACTCGGCCGAGATGGGGGCACCGCAAGCCGGGCAGGGGTTAAGCTCGCGATGGAAATAGTGCTCCACGATGATCGACTCCCACCCGCTCCAGGACTGGACTTCGCCGTCGCCGACGATGGGGTCCTCGCTGCGCTCCATCGCCTCTCGCAGCCCGCGGCGCGGGCATCTTGTCGCGACGAGCCATCCGGAATCGGTGTCCCGCCTCTTGATGCTCCCGGGTTCGATCGCTCCACAAGGGGTCGACTAATCCATGCCTGTGGATTGTAGTGATCTTCGGTTCAGATAATAGCATCGACCCTCGCTGCTGACCAGGACCACCCAAATCGACTCTCTCGGGTGGCTTTTCGGTGCATCCCTGGGGGGTGTGAAACTCCAAAAGCGGCCGAGAAATCAGTTTTTCAGTTCGGGGTCCAGCCTGTCGGCGAGGTGGAGCACGGCAATCATGAACCGTCCGATCCTGGCCTCGACGCCGGGCTCGGCTCGACCTAGTCCTGGGCGCCCAGCCAAGGCTCGAGGAGCACGGACGGGTCGAGATTCATGGATTGGGCTTCGCCGTGCCGGACCGTCAACGTGAGATGTCCGGGAGCCATTCCCGGCTCAACCTTGATGACCTCCGCCGACGGGCCGTAACGCGACTCGACGACCTGCTGGATCTTCGCGTCGAGCAACTTTCCGAGCTTCGCGTTGAATCGTGCGGAACTGCCCGGCTTGAATGTGACTTTCATAGGGACCTTCGAAACCTCTTCCGATACGCCCATGCTCCTCGCTCGCGGAGGTTGGGGGTCGGGGTTAACCGACACCTGCGGTAATATTCAGTCCCCCGAGGCCGTCGATAGCAGAAGTCGATGGACAACCCAGCGCGAATTATGGGTCAGGAGGACCAGTTATCTCGGCGCCGCCCGGCTTGCGGTGATCGCATGGCCACTAGAAGTCCTGCCCCCACGTCGCTGGCTTCGCCTGCCCGATGATGCCGGGGCTGGAGTGTCCCGAGGTCGTCGGGCACGTCCGGCCGGGCTCGCCCGAGGCGAAGCGCGAGTTCCGCAAGGCCGAGGCCCGCCGGACCGGCCTGGTCGTCCTCGACCCGGCGGAGCTGAAGCCGGAGCGGTCCCGGACATGAGCCGGGAACGCCCCGAGCCCGAGGGCCCGATCGTCTACCCGGTCGCTGGGCCGGCGGCGACGGGGCGCGGGGTCGGTGGAGTCGCGGAGGCGGAGATGCTGGCACGTCTGGCGCGATTAATGGATGGACCGCCGGCGTGATCGCGGCGGCGATGTCGTCTCGCCGCCGCAGGTCCTCAGAAGCGTCACCCGCGGCGAGATCCCCTCAACCCGAGGGTACGCGATCCATCGCCCGCCGGAGGGCGGCGACGGCCAACGACGCCGAATCCAAGGCACCGGCCCCCTCGCCGAACCGGCCCATCAGGTCCGCCGGGCGGATGCCGCGCGCTTGTGCCAGGCTCCGCCCCAGCACCAACTCGGTCAGCAGGCTGGCGTAGGCCACCGCGATCCCGCACCGCTGGCTCTGGAACCCGATCCGGCCGATCCGCGCGCCGTCCGTGCCGGCGTGGTCCAACCCCAGGTAGACCGTCAGCGTGGCCCCGCCCGCCGACTCCGCCGAGCCAATCACGTCAGGGGACGCCAGCATCCGACGATTCCGGGGGTGGCGATAATGCTCCAGGAACAGCTCGCGGGGGTCGTCGAACTCCTCGTCGGCACCGGCGAGCCCCTCCAGCACCGCGACGGCCGGCGACGGCGGCGCGGCGACGATCGGCATCGATACCGCTTCGCGCGGGGTCGTACGGTCCCAGGGGGCCGCGACCGGCCAGGGCAGGCCGAACCGCCCCGCGTACCAGAACTCGTCGTGCACCCGGTTCGCCAGCAGGTACGAACGCTCCCGCTCCACGCTCTCCCGCCGCTCCTCGAACGCACGCCAGGCCAGGTCCCAGAGCCAGTCCGGCTGCCGCGCTCGAAACCGGCCCAGCCACTCCTCCCAGACCGCTTCGGTGAAGTTCTTCCGCGCCATCCGCAACTGGTTGGCGACGATGTGCTCCATCGGCACCGCGTAGTTGTCGAACCCGGCCCGGAACCGATGGCCGACGACCG
>JAABUX010003872.1_pt1 | contig 19428 bp, 17 predicted proteins | sample 5561851 | NCBI WGS metagenome assembly JAABUX01 (sample SAMN10711883, study PRJNA513361) | rock metagenome | isolation source: Antarctica rocks | place: Antarctica: Victoria Land, Richard Nunatak red sandstone | collected 2016-01-03 | reverse complement strand
CAGCTCAAAAAGAGCGTGCTCAAGGATACGCCGATCCTGGTGCTGACGGCGAAGAGTGGGTTCCTGCCGCGCATCAAGGGTCGCCTCGCGCATGCCGACCAGTATCTGACCAAGCCGATCGACACCGCGGCCTTGCGCGAGCACCTCTACAACTATCTCGGCAATCCCAAGGCGCGCGCCCGCCTGGCCATGCTCGAGACCGGGGCGCAGCCGATCTCGAGCATGGCCAGCGCCAAGGCGGTCTGAGCAGTTGGCGCTCAGCCACTAGCTGTCGGCAGGCGCCCACATCTACTACCGCCAGTCGTCTACATGCTCCCGGGCAGTCGTCGCGGGATGCTGACTCCCTGCGCGCCTCCGGCACGGCGCGGTCGCCGTACGCCGCCATCGGAGACCCTCTGGGGAGGCAGTCGCAGGCGTGTCCCGCACTCCCGTACATCCACCCGTGAAGCGTTTAGCGTTTAGAAGGAGGACGAGAGGGCGCGGGCGATGGCGTCGGCCGAGACCGCGCCGTGCCGGAGGATTAGCGGCTCCCCGCCGGTGAGATCGACAAGAGTGGAGGGCGGCCGCACCGATAGCGTCCCGCCATCGAGTACGAGGGCGATGCAGCGCCCCAATTCGTCGCGCGCGCCTGCGGCGCTCGTCGCGGGCGGCCGTCCCGTGCGGTTGGCCGAGGAGCTGGCGAGCGGGCCGGCGCGCGCGAGCACGCGCCGGAGCGCCGCGTGGTCGGGCACACGCAGCGCGATCGTGTGGGTCAGGGGGCCGACCGCATCCGGCACCTCGGGCCGGCGCGGCAGCACGAGCGTGAGAGCCCCCGGCCAGAAAGCCCGCATCAGGCGCCGCGCCGCCCGGGACGCGCCTGTCGCCACCTCGCGCCATTGCTCCTCATCGGCCAGCAGGACGGGCAGCGCCTTCTCGTCCGGACGCCCTTTGACGGCATAGAGCCGCGCGATGGCCTCGGGCTGCCAGAGGCCGGCGCCGAGGCCGTAGACCGTGTCGGTCGGGAACGCGATGACTCCGCCCGCCGTGAGGGCGCGCACGGCCTCCTCCAGCGCCCCCGAGGCGTCTATGGCGACTGTTTGCAACGCATCCATACTATCAGATTCTATAGCCTTATCCGCCGCCTTTTCACGGGCCACGCCCACAAGCCTGGTGACTGCAACTGTGCGCCGCCCCGTCGTGTTCTACTTATTCCGTTTATTCCGTCGCCCTGACTCCTTGTAGAATAGCGTTGGCCCCGGCGTCGAGCAGGCGATAGGCCAGCCTCTCTCCCACCCCGGCCGGGTCGCCGGCCAGTCCCGATAAGGTATCGCGGACAGACAGCTTGCCGTCCTCCGACGCGACCACCCCTGTCAGCGTCAGCGTCAGCGTGTCTTCATCTATCTCTGCCAGGGCGCCGATGGGCACGCGGCAGCCGCCCTCCAGCACCTCCTGCAGGCGGCGCTCGGCCGTGCAGCACGCCATCGTCGTCGGGTCGTTCAGCGGGCCGGCTAGCGCGCGCGCGCGGTCGTCCCCGGCGCGGCACTCGAGGCCGAGCGCGCCCTGCCCGCCGGCCGGGAGCAGCGCCGTAGGGTCGATGTAGGAGGCGATGGCGTCCTCGAGACCGAGGCGGCGCAGGCCGGCCGCCGCCAGCACAAGGGCATCGTACTGCCCCTCGCGCAGCTTGCGCAGCCGCGTGTCGACGTTGCCTCGTATGTCGAGGAGCGCGAGATCCGGCCGCAGGTGGCGCAGTTGCCCCCGCCGGCGCGGCGCGCTGGCGCCGATGCGCGCGCCGAGGGGTAAGTCCGTCAGGCCGCCGCGCGCGCCGAGGGGCAGGACAAGCGCCTCGCGCGGATCCTCGCGCGGGGGGATAGCGGCGAGCGTCAGGCCCGGCGGCAGCACGCTGCCGAGATCCTTGAGCGAGTGTACGGCGAGGTCGATGCGCCCGTCGAGCAGGGCGTCCTCGAGTGTCTTGGTGAAGACACCTTTGGTCCCGAGTTCGGCCAGCGGCACGTCGGGGGCGGCGTCGGCCGTGGAGACGATGCGCCGCAACTGCACATCGATGGCGGGGTGGCGCCGCCGCAGCGCGGCGGCCACCCACTCCGCCTGCCACAAGGCCAGCGCGCTGCCGCGCGTACCGATGACTAACAGGTCCATGCCCCAGCGCCCCTTTTTACAAGATGGCCCCACCTATTACAACCACTTTAGTATAGGCTAGAGATATGCGCCATGATCGAGACGTTCCCAAGCCGGTAGCCGGGACTGAGCCGATATCCTGGACGCGGGCAGAGGATCGGATGGGTGGTCGAAAATGTTAGCGACGTACCTTGCGCTACTGCGGGGCATCAATGTGGGAGGCAAGAACAAGCTTCCCATGAAAGATTTGCCCGACATGTTTGTCGAGGCCGGCTGCTCCGACGCGCGGACCTATATCCAGAGCGGAAACGTGGTCTTCAGGGTGGACCCTCGCGACGTGGCGACGCTCCCGGACGTCATCGCGGCGCGCATCGCCGAGCATTTCGGATATCGGGCGCCCGTGCTGTTGCGAACGGCTGCACAGATTGGCGAGGTCGTCCAAAACAACCCCTTCGTCGGGCAGGGCGCCGCCGAAGAAACGCTACACGTCTTATTCCTGGCGGAGCGCCCGGACGTGCGTCGCGTAGACAACCTCGATCTCGATCGCTCGCCACCCGACACGTTCATCGTGCGCGGCCAGGAGATTTATCTGCGGCTTCCACACGGCGCCGCGCGGACCAAACTGACCAACGACTACTTCGACCGGGCGCTCGTCACGACGAGCACCGGGAGGAACTGGCGGACGGTGTCCACGCTCTTCGAGTTGATGCATAGCGGCGCTGGCGGCGCTGGCAACGCTGTATGATGATAGCTGACGCATTCATGCCGTCAGCCCATCGTCCCATAGGGGTCCGGGAGGTAGTCGATGCAGCGGACAATCGGGCCTGTCGCGTTCGCCGCCATGCTCGCCGCCGTGTTCACGGCCCTACCGGCGCCGCTTGCCGGCGCCCACGCGAAATCGCCCGCCCGCCCCGCTGTCGCGGCGGCGCAGGTCTCCACCATCACGCTCCCAGACGGGAGCAAACATACACTCGTGACGCCCGCGGGCGTGCGCGTCACGCTCTACGCCTCGGGGCTGCCCTCCGCCCGCTCCATGGCGCTCGGCCCGGGCGGCGATGTCTTCGTGGGCAGTTGGACCGCCGGTACGGTCTCCGTCCTGCTCAATAGGTCTGGTGGGACGCGCGCCACGCGCGTCGCCACCCTGCTGTCCGGGCTGACCGTGCCACACGGCGTGGCGTACCACGATGGACGCCTCTACGTGGCCGAGGAAGGCCGGGTCACCAGCTACAGCTACGATGCCGCGACGGTGCGCCTCGGCGACGCGCGCACGGTTGTGTCCGGCCTGCCGGCCGGCGGCCGCCACGTGACCCGCACGATCGCTTTTGGCCCCGACGGGGGGCTCTACGTGTCGGTCGGCTCGTCGTGCAACGAGTGCGTCGACGCGGTCGGCCGCGCCGTCATCATGCGCTACCGGGCGGATGGCGCCGCCGGCCAGGTCTACGCGCGCGGCCTGCGCAACCCCGTGGGGCTCGCCTGGCAGCCTGGGCTGGGCCGGCTCTGGGCGACGGACAACGGGGAGGACAGCCTGGGCGACAATATCCCCCCCGACGAGATCGACATCATCCGCCAGGGCGGGGACTACGGCTGGCCCTACTGTTACGGCGCCGGCCAGGTCGATCCCACGGTGGCGTCCGCGGCCGGGTACTGCGCGCGCACGGTCGCCCCCGCGGTCCTGTTGCAGGCCCACTCGGCGCCGCTCGGGGCTGCGTTCGCGACGGGCGCCCTCCTGCCCGCCCCCTACCGCGGCGGCCTCGTCGTGGCCTACCACGGCTCGGCTTCGCGGTCGCAATTGACGGGCTACAAGGTGGTCTACATCCCGGTGAGCGGCGCGCGCGCGGGCGCAGCCAGAGACCTGGTGACCGGCTGGTTGAGCGGGAGCGCGATATGGGGGAGGCCGGTCGGCGTCGTCATCGCCAAAGACGGCGGCTTGCTCGTCTCCGACGACCTGGCCGGCGTCGTCTACCGAGTGTCATGAGCAAGGTCGCGCTACCTCGATCACAGCGCTATCGGCCAGGCCGGGCGCGCAGGGTGCTGGAGGATCGCTTCGGCGACAACCTCACGTGAGGATAACGCCTTCACCGGTGAGGGCGCGCCGCGGCCGAAACGAGGGCCGGGTTTGGTACTATCCTACATACGACGACATACACATTCGCCCGTGAGGATAGAGGACAGAGGACAGAGGACGGAGGCAAGCGCCGATGGATCAGACGACCCGACCACCTCTCACCCGCCTCGTGCGCGACCTGCCCGCCACCGTGCCCTTTGTCGGGCCGGAGGCGCTGGAGCGTCGCCGCGGCCGGCCCTTCACGCTGCGCCTCGGCGCCAACGAGAGCAACTTCGGGCCGTCTCCGCGCGCCAAAGAAGCCATGCGCGCCGCGACGGAGCGGGTGGCCTGGTACGGTGACCCAGAGGGCTACGACCTTCGCCTCGCGCTGGCCCGCGCGTATGGCGTCGGCGTCGAGAACGTGGTCGTGGGCGCCGGCATCGACGACCTGCTGGGGCTGGTCGTGCGGACGTTCCTCGATCGGGACGACGTGGCGGTGACCTCGCTCGGCGCCTACCCGACCTTCAACTACCACGTCTCGGGCTACGGAGCCCGCCTGGAGCGCGTGCCCTATCGCGACGACCGCAACGACCTAGAGGCCCTGGCGGTGACGGCCGCGCGTAGCCGGGCGCGCCTGGTATACCTGTCCAACCCAGATAACCCCACCGGCACATGGCGCACGGCCGCCGACCTGCGTCTTTTCGCCGAGCGCCTGCCGGGAGACTGCCTGTTCGTGCTTGACGAGGCCTACGCCGACTTCGCGCCGGACGACGCCGTGCCCCCGGTCGACGCCTCCGACCCGCGCGTGTTGCGCCTGCGCACCTTCTCCAAGGCCCACGGCATGGCGGGCGCGCGCATCGGCTACGCGGTCGCCGCGTCCGAGACCATCGCCGCGTTCGACCGGGTGCGCCTGCACTTCGGGGTTAGTTCGCTTGCCCAGGCTGGCGCGACCGCCTCGCTGGCCGATAGGGACTACCTCCGCGACGTCGTCGCGGCCGTCGCGGCGGGCCGGAGCGACTATGAGGAGTTGGCGCGGGGGCTGGGTCTGCCCACGTTGCCGTCGGCCACGAACTTCGTGAGCATCGACATGGGCGGGCCGGCAGGGGCCCGCGCCGCGCTGGACGCTCTGGCCGAGCGCGGTGTGTTCGTGCGTATGCCTGGCGCCGCGGCGCTCGACCGCTGCATCCGCGTCACCGTCGGCACGCCGCCCGAGCGCGCGGCCTTCGCCGAGATATTCGCGGAGGTTCATGCCGCTACCTCTAGTAGAGCGAGAGGTCCACTTTGACGATCCGCTACCTCTAGTAGAGCGAGAGGTCCACTTTGACGATCGAGCCGCCGCCGGGCAACCCGGCGGAGCGCGCATCTGCACATAATCAATGGATACTATCGAATGATAAGTGAGTATAACATTTGTCCGGCGCGGCGGGCGCGCTAAGGGGCGCCGTCCGCGCCGGCGGCCATGTCGCGAACGATTAGAGCCCGGTGGAAGAAGCAGGCGACACGCCCGGAGTAGGCGGTGCGGTCGGCGAAGTAGGCGCCGCAGTGCTCGATGCCCGGCAAGACCCACAGCTCCTTGGGCTCGCTCGCGGCGGCGTAGAGCGCCGCGGAGTCGTGTGGGTCGGTGATGGTGTCGGCGCCGCCGTGGATCAACAGGAGCGGGCGCGGGGCCAGCAGGTCGACCTCGCGCAACGGCTCGACGTCGCGGAAGTGGTAGCCGCTCAACCGCCCCAGCAAGAGGTCGATGAGCGTGAGCAGCGGACCGTGCGGGACGCGCAGCACCTGACGGATGCGCAGGCTCACCGCGTCCCGCTGGCGCGCGAAGGGGCTGTCGGCCACCACGGCCGCGATGTCGCGCCGGCGCGCCGCGCCCATGATGGCGATCGAGGCGCCCATAGAGTAGCCCAGGGCGCCGATGGCCGCGCCGGGAATGCGCGCTTTGACGAAGTCGACCGCCGCGAGGAAGTCTTGCAGCTCCTGATAACCGAGCGTAACCGGCGTGCCGGCGAGCTCGCCGTGGCCCCGGTAGTCGAAGATGAGCACGTTGACGCCGTCGCGCCACAGGGCCGTGCTGATGCCGAGCAGATCGGCGCGACGCCCGCGGTAACCCCCGCAAGTGATCACGACACGACGAGACTCAGGGCGTGTGAGCAGCCAGCCGCGCAGGGTCGCGCCCCCGCCCGTCGGGAAGGCGACGGACTCGTAGGGCACGCCGAACTCGAAGGGAGTGAAGGTGAAGGTGTCGAACGGTGTCGGCGGGGTCGGCGCCGTGATACGGCGCGCCACGTAGTAGGCCAGCGCGAGCGCCCCCGAGAGGAAGCCGCCTCCGGCCACGCCGAGCGCCCCGCCGGCGCGGCGCGCCCACTTGCCGAGCGGGCGGTGGCGCTCGACCTTGATCTCGATGCTTGGCGCGGCGCGCCGCGCGGCGTGTGGGATAATGTGTCGCGTGACCATGGGGATCTCTCCCCCTTTCCCTGTCTCCTACGCCTTTTCTTGCTTGAGGAACCGGCCCAGGCGCAACAGCGCGCCGCCCTTCTCGCCCTTGCCGGCGCCGTCCTTGGCCGGGGCGGCCGCCATCGGCGCCGCGCCGACGGCGACGGCCTCGCGCCCGTCCTTCGCGTGCCCGTCCTTCTCGCGCCCGTCCTTCTCGCTCGCCTGCGCCCTCTCGCCTACTGCGGAGGGGATCGACGCGATCGTCGGCGCCGCTGTCGGCGCGGCGGCCGCGGCGGTTGCGACGGGGCGCGCGCCCGCCGCGGCGGCGCCTTTGAGGGTGCGCGTGCTGATGATCGGTAGGCTGGGGCGCGCGCCCTCGCGTTGGGTGAGGCGCGTCATGAAGTTTTTGGCCAGGGTGTCGTACGCCTCGGACGAGTACTCCTCGATGCGCCCGGTGTCGCTGAGCGCGGCGATGGCCGGGTCGATCGGCAGGCGGGCCAGCAGCGGCGCCCCCGAGAGGCCGACGAGCCGCTGGCCCTGGCTGGGCCCGAAAAGCTCGTACTCTTCGCCGCCGGGCAGGGTGATGTAGCTCATGTTCTCGACCATGCCCACGATGGGCGTCTCGAACTTCTTGACCATCTGGATGGCCTTGCTCACCACCATCGTGGCCAGACCCTGCGGGGTGCTGACGAGCACCACCCCGTCGGTCGGCAGCTGCTGCATCACCGTCATCGGCGCGTCGGAGGTGCCCGGCGGCAGGTCGACGAGCAGGTAGTCGAGCTCGCCCCAGTCCATATCGGTATAGAACTGCTTGATCGCGCCCGAGACCATGGGACCGCGCCAGACCACGGCGGCCTCGGGGTCGTCGAGCAGAACGTTCATCGACATGATCGGGATGCCGCTTTGCGAGCGCGGCGGCCGCGGCTTCTGCTGCCCCGGCGCCTGCGTCAGCGAGCGCACCGGGACGCCGAACATGAGCGGGATGCTCGGGCCCGTGATGTCGCCGTCGAGGATACCGACTTTGTAGCCCTGCCGCTTCAGGGTGACGGCTAGCAGCGCGGTGACGAGCGACTTGCCGACGCCGCCCTTGCCGCTGACCACGGCGATGATATGCTTGATCCCCGCCACGGCGCCGGTGGCGGGGCGGGGCGACTGCGCCGCCATCATGCCCGCGCCCATACCCGGGGCGCGCCCCTTGCCCGCAGGCACGGTTCCGTCCCGCGCGAAGCGGTTCAGGTCGGCGAGGAGCGCATCCGCGTTGAGGCTATGCGTGCGCGCCCCCTGGGCGATCGTTTCGTGGGCTCCGACGCTGCAGCCGGCGCAGGGCAGACCGTGGGCCTGGAAGACGGCGGTGATCCCGGGGTGCGCGTCGCGCACCGTGCGGATGATCATGTCGCCGCTGATGGTTTCGCTCATAAATATGCCTACTCTCGTGGCGGGGCATAAGCGCCGGGTGGCGCCGCGTGTGGTCATAGGGCGCGCGGCGCGCCACGCGCGGCGGATGTACCCCGGCGCTGGCGGATATAGATAATGGGTAAGGATGTACACTTGCATGGTACTGCCCGCCACGAGTGGCAGCAAGCGATTTGCCATGGTCGCCGGAGACCGAGTATCGGGGCTTCGTGGTTGACGTGCGCCATTGAATTGACAAGACACGTGTCGGAGTCGCCATGCGGTACGCATTGTTCGGCCGGGGGACCGGCCTACGGGTCTCGGCCCTGATCCTCGGGACGGGGCTGCTGGGCAACGTCGGTGGGTACGGCGCGACCGCGGAGGATGCGCCCGTCATCCTGCGCGCGTATGCCGAGGCGGGCGGGAATGTCATCGACATGTCGGACGCTTATCAGCATGAGTTGCTGGCCGCTCAAAGCGGGCGCACGACGTAGGACTGGTGCGACGGGGCTGACTCCTCCACGCCTCGACCGACGCCAAGGGACTAGGCTTGATAGCCATCTCCCCCCACGTCCGGCTCAGCCCCAAGATTCATCCCTGGGGATGAGCCATTTCATCCCTACGGCCGATGCCGCGCGCCCCGGATGGGCATAGGCTGAAGCTATGAGTACGGGACCCGTACCCACGAGCCTCAGGAGGAAACCTATGACTGTGACACCCACTCGATCGGACGGCGCTGACGCCCTCGCGTCGGCGGAGGCCATCATCGCGCAAATGGCTACGCCCGCTCCAGATCCCACCACCAGGCCCGGGCCGGTGATTCGCACCCGCAACCTCACCAAGACCTACGGCACCCGCAACGCCGTGGACGGCGTGAGCATGGAGATCCCCGCCGGCGTGGTCGCCGGCTTCGTCGGCCCCAACGGCGCCGGCAAGACCACCACCATCCGCATGCTGCTTGCGCTGATCCGCCCCAGCGCGGGCAGCGTAGAGGTGCTGGGCACGCCGGCCACCCACCCGGCCGACTATCTCCCCCGCGTGGGCGCGCTGATCGAGGGGCCGGCCTTCTATCCCGGCCTCAGCGCCCGGCGCAACCTGGAGATCCTGGCCACGCTCGGTGGCCTCAGCACGGCGCGGGTCGGCCCGCTGCTCGCACAAGTGGGCTTGCAGGGACGGGAGGGCGACCTCGTCAAGACCTACTCGCTGGGCATGAAGCAGCGCCTCGGCATCGCCGCCGCGTTGCTGCCCGACCCCGCGCTGCTCATCCTCGACGAGCCCACCAATGGGCTCGACCCGGCCGGTATCCAGGAGGTCCGCCACCTCATCGGCCAGCTGAAAGAGCAGGGCGTGACCATCCTGATCAGCAGCCACCTGCTCGCGGAGGTGGAGCAGATCGCGGACTGGATCGTCCTGCTCAACAAGGGCCGCGTGGTGTACCAGGGCTGGCTCGACGCGCTGCTCGCGGGGCGCCAGGGCACGCTGGTGGTCGAGGCGGACGGCGCGCACGACCTGGAGATCGTCGCCGCCGTGGCGCGCAAGGGGCAGTACGACAGCACGCTCGTCGATGGGCGCCTACGGGTGCAGGCGCCGGCCAGCTTCGCCCGCGATCTCAATCAAGGCGCTATGGAAGCCGGCGTCGTCCTCACGCAACTCTACAGCGAGCACACCAGTTTGGAGGAGACATTCTTCGCACTCACCGAAGGAACGGAAGGAACGGACGGAACGGAAGGAGGCGCGGCATGATCCACGCATTTAGGAGCGAGTGGTTGAAGATACGCCGGCCCGCCATGATCCTGGGCGGGGCGGGCGCTATGGTCGGGTTCGCCGTGCTGGCCATCGTGCTCACGCTGAGCCGGCTGGGCCGCGCGGGGGGCGGCCCCGGCGGCCCCGGTGGGGTGGTGGTCGCGGCGCAGGTGGCGGCCAGCGACGGGTTCGCGACGCTCATGGGCGTCAGCGCCACGTTCATCGGTGTGATCGCGCTCGCCGTGTGCGCCGTCGCTGTCGGCATGGAGTACGCGAACGGGACGCTGCGCAACCTGCTGGTGCGCCAGCCGGGACGCCTGCGCCTGCTGGCCGGGAAGCTGCTGGCCCTGGGCGCCTTCCTCGCCCTGGCCGTCGCGCTCGCCTACGGCGCCGCGCTGGCGACCGCGCTGCTCCTGGTCCCCGGCCACGGAATCAGTACCGCGGCCTGGTTCTCTACCGATGGCGTGCGCTCGCTGCTCACAGCGGCGGGCAATTTGCTCCTCGCCACCCTGGCCTGGGGCGCGATCGGGGCGGGGCTGGCGACCGTGCTGCGCTCTACTGCGGTGGCGATCGCGGGCGGTCTGGCCTACGTGTTGGTGGTCGAGAATCTCCTCGTCGCGACCTGGTCCGGTGGCGCGCAGTGGCTGCCGGGGCAACTGATCGACACCATCGCCCGGGGCGGGACCACCGCCGTGTCCTACACGTCGGCGCTCGGGCTCGTCGGGCTCTATCTGCTCGTGGCCGGGGTCGTCGCCGGCGCGCTCTTCCAGCGCCGCGACGTCACGGCGTAGCGCGGCCACGCCGACACCTCCCGTCCGGCCCCTCCCCCCCGATTCATCCGTGGGGAGGAGCCGTGTCATCCGCGCGTCCGCCGCCACGCGCCCCGGATGGGCAGAGGCTGACGCCAGGAGGACGGGACCCGTCCCTCCCACGAGCGGCGCCCACGACACCCGCTCCCCCGCGTCCGACCAGCTCCGCGACATACAAGAGCAAGGCGGCGCATGGTTGCGCGGTCTCGCCCCGGCGTATCTGCCGCCGGCCAGCCGATTTCAGCCGCCTCAGAATCTATCAGCACCGGCGCCTGGCGATCAACTGGAAGCCCAGTCTGCTCTTTGAAGGGTGGAATGACGTTGTACGCCGCGCCCCGTTCTATGCCTATGCCGCATTTCGTTGCCCGATCGCCTGTTGCAGCCGCGCCGCGAGCTCCGTGACATCGTACGCGCGACCAACTGGTATGCGCAGCAAGGGCAGGCCCATATCCGCGCACGCTTTATCGAGGAACGCATCGCGCTCCCTTCGATCCGCCCTGCGATGTGAGCGATCGTCCAGCTCGATCCCCGACAGCGGGGCAAGCGTGCGCGCATCCGCGATGACGAAGTCGAGGTGCTTCGCCTTGATCCTGTTGAAGTGCCCTTGCCGCTCGGCCGTCCCTCTGCGCACCTCGATGACGTCGGCCAGGCGCACCTGCGGACAGATCACCCAGCGGTTCCCCACCGCCTGCGCCAGGACGTGGTAGAACGCGCGCTCCGTCGTCGTCAGCAGCGAGGGGCGCAACGCGTAGGGTAGGCGCTGCGCCCTGCTCGGGCGAAAAAGAGCCGCCAGCCCGAGGGCGGCGACGAGCAGTCCCCCTGTAATGGCAACAAGAGTCACCAAGTTATGGTCCATGCCTACCGATCCTCTCGCTATCACTCGCTCGCAGGATGGCCCACGTATGGCGGCCCAGCAATAGGAAAGAATGGTCACCTGGGTCTCGGCCACGATAAGGGACGCCGGAACACGCGCCTATCCCACCATCCCACCTATTGCGCTTAACTCGGGCTCTTCCAGTCGAGAGGGTGGGATGCGTATCTATTTCCACGTCCCTCAAACTGCGACGGCCCGCTCGTCGGCGGCGGGGACCGATAGGGGCAGCGGCGCGGCCCGGGCGACGGGACGGGGCGGGGCCAGGAAATAGCACAGGGGCGCCAGTACGGCGAGGTAGCCGAGCGAGGTGTCGATCATGAAGCGGCCGAAGTACTCCAGCGCGAATAGCAGCACGAGGTAGCCGGACATGAGCAGCGGCAGGCTCGGCGTGCGCCACAGCCGCACGCCGACGACGCCGAGCGCCAGCGCGCCGGCCACGAGCGCGAGCCAGGGGCCGGCGTAGGTGGTCCCGTTGGCCTGCGCCCACCCGGCGCCGAGCGCGACGCGGCCGAAGCCAAGCGTCTGGAAGCCAGTCCCCCACGGCACGTCGAGCGGGATCGCGTGGCGCATGAGACCCAGCGGGTAGGCGACCGTGTCGTCCCACAAGGCCCGCGCATCCCATAGCGCGAACGGGAGCATCGTCACCAGCAGCGGCGGCAGGAGCCCCCAGCTGCGCCCGGCCACCACTAGGGCGTAGGCCAGCCGCGGGCGCTCGGCGAGATAGAGTCGCCTCCTCTCGCCCCTCGCCTTTCGCCCGTCGCCCTCCGCCTCCGGCTTGGCCGGGAGCGCGCGGATGGGCGGCGGGATGGCCCCGCGCGCGGTCGCAGCGATGTAGACGAGCAGGAGCGGCGCCAGCGGCCACGCCGTGATCTTGAGCGCGAGGGCGATCCCGGCGGCGAACGATGCCGCCAGGGGGCGATCGCGCTGGAGCAGCAGCAGCATCGTGGCCAGGGCCACGAGCACCACCACGTCGTCCTGCCCCTGGATCACCGCCCGCGCGAAGAGCGGGCTGAACAGGACCGCGCCCAGCAGCGCGAGCCCACGCGCCGGGACGCGCACGAGCGCGGGCAACAGGGCCACCGCGACGAGCAGGGCGAACAGATAGAGGTAGCACTCGTCGAAGAGCAGGCGCCGCGCGTTAAAGAGGGCCTGCGGGAGCGCGCCGAGCAGGAAGCCCAGCGGCAGGTGCGGGTCGTGCGTCAGCGGGAGGTCGGGGCGCGCCGGCCCGCGCATATCCGGCGTGATGTAGGCGTGGGGCAGCGGAGTGTCCCAAAAAGACATCGTGTACGGATTCTTGCCCTTAAGCAGGGCGCCCGCGGCGACCTCTATCTGCAGAGCTGTGTCGTGGATGAAGGCGAAGGGGATGTTCCAGTGCAGGCGGTCGTAGATGCCGGACATGGCGCGCGTCACGACCGCGACCGCGGCCAGACCGCCCAGAACGAGCGCGCGCGCCGCCACGGCCAGACGGCGCGCCCACGTCGTGCGGAGCCGTCCCCAGGGGGCCAGGGCGGCCACCACGACATAGGCCAACAGCAGGCCGGTGACCACGGAAACGAGGACGCCGTTGGCGCGGTTGTTGGGGTGTTCGATGAGCTGCGGGACGAGCAGCAGGGGGACCAGGACGTCGAAGGAGAGATGGCCGTCGTCGGGCGCGTACCCCGCGGGCGCGCCCCCGAGGGCGGCCGCGCGAGGGGCAGGGCGATGGGCGAAATACGCCACCAGCAACAGGTCGATGGTGAAGGCGATGTAGCTCTCGTGGAAGAACCGCGAGAAATAGAATACCGGGAAGAGGACGGTGGCGTAGGCGCCGAGCATCACCGTGGCGGGGGTGCGCGCGCTCATGCGACGCAGCAGCAGCACCGCCAGCGGGAGCGCCGCCCCCGCCTCGTAGACCCAGAAGGGGAAATAGCTGTTGGGGCCGGGCACGAGGCCGGACCACAGGACGAAGCTGGCCGCGCCCCAGCCGTCGTAGCCCTGGATGGGGTAGCTGTGCGGCACAGTCCCGCCGACGTAGCCGAAGTTGCCCCCGTAGAAGGCGCGCCAGTCCCAGGCGGCGAACGGACCGACCAGCAGGATGAAGGGGACGGCGAACCAGGGCAGCAGCAGGGCCAGCCTCTCCAGCCGCACCGGCCAGCGCGGCCCCAGGCGCGGGGCCAGCCACCACAGCAGGATCGGCGCGAGCAGCAGCGTGGTCTGCTTGGTGGCGCAGCCGGCGGCCAGGGCGAGCAGGGCCAGCCGCCAGCGCGCCGTCGTGCAGAAATAGAGGATGACCAGGATCTCGGCCAGGACCAGGATGTCGTTCTGCCCGTAGATGAACTCGGGCACGAAGAGCGGGTTGAGCGTGACCGCCGCGACGAGGGCCAGGCGCGTCGTGGGCGTGGGCGCGAGGCGCAGCAAGAGCCCCACGGTGACGCCCAGTGCGAGCAGGTAGATGAATCGCTCGTCGAACCAGCCGAGCGTGGCCCGCGCGAGCAGCATGGCGGGGACGGTCACCTCCTCCTGGCCCGGGAAGGTGTCGGTCCACCACAGGGCCGGGTTGGGTCCATAGCCATACATCGGTTCACTGTGCCACCCGAACTTGGCCAGCGGCGTGTCGAAGTACGTTTGCGTGTAGGGGTCCTTGCCCGCCAGCAGGAATTTGGTCGCCTCCTCGACGTTGATGGAGGTGTCGTGCACTGTTTGCGGGCGGCCGGCGTGGCGCTGGCCGATGAAATTGACCGTGGGCCAGACGAGCAGCAGGGCCACGAGGGCGGCGAGGACCACGCCCTTCCCCCCGTAGAAGATGCGACGCGAGCCCCTCCCCGCGACGGCCAACGGCGCGAGGAGCACGTCGAGCGCGAGGTAGAGGCCGAGCAGGCCGACGGCGACGGCGTTGAGCCACGGCGTGGTGTACGGTATCCCCGTGTGGCTGTCGTTGTGCAGCGTGTAGCCGGTGACGAGGATGAGCGTCAGCGCGTCGAGCGAGATGCCGCCGCGCCGCGTCCCCCCCGAGATCTGTTGCACGCCCACCCCTTCGCGAGTGACTAATGACTAATAGCTGGGAATACACCCAATGGGAATACACCCAAAGTGTACCAAGGGGCGCCATAGCACGCGCGAGATTGTGTCTCGCCCCTGTCGTCGCGCCGCGGGGCTCGTGACAAGGCGACAGCGCCCCGTCGCACCCATGGCTAATGGCTACCTGGCCGCTCCCCACTCCGTGGGGCCCCTGCACTCCGGCAGTGGGGACGAATTTTCTATCCTTGCAGTCGCGGCATCGCGGGGGCGACGACCAGGACGGGTGGGCCGCCGATGCGGCAGAGCGCGCTGCGGGCGCAGGTGCTCGCGGCGAGGGTGAGCCGCAGCGTGGCGTGGCGCGCGGCGCCGTGGCGCGCGGCGCGGGTGTGCACGCCGCGCAGCGCGAGAAGCTCGACGCGGTCATCCTGGCGCTCAAGCTCTCGTTGCCCACGGGGGACACAGCGCAGATCCGCGAGCGCATGGGGCGCGTCCGCGGCGTCGCCGACACCGTCCGCGCCCTCGGCGACGCCGCGTCCACGGGGACCACAAGCGAGGATGCCGCGCCTCGCCGCGCCCTGGGCTAGTAGACAGTCGAGCGGCGTTGGTCCATCCGGGCGTGTCTACTAGGATCGCTTGTCCACGTCGGCTTTGCGTTATCCTGTGCCCAACTATGACGAGATGGCGTCATGCACGCCGTGCAGCACGAGGTCTAAGCCCCGGAGGATAGCGCCCACACGCTCCGGTGAGAGCGTGCCGATGTAACCTTCGAGGAATCGCTTGTCGATGGTTACGATTTGCGTCACGTTGACCACGCTCTCGCGGGGCAGACTGCCTTCACCTGCCTGCAAAGCAAGGTTGCCGGGTTGTCGCGCGAGCTTGAGGCTACTCGTTATAGCGCAGACGACGACGGTTGCGATAGTGGTCGCGTTGTAGAGATCGCTTTGCACGACAACAGCGGGACGACGAAATCCTGGGTCGGAGCCCCGCGGTTGCCCGAAGTCGTACCAATAGACATCACCTTGCCGGATTGGCCGCGCTACCACGATTCACCGCGCTCGGCGGTGAGGCGCAGCGTGTCTTCAAAGGCGTGCTGCAAGCCATCGACAACTACTCGTTCATCGGCGCGCTCTTCGTCAGTGAGCGACGCCTGTACCTCGTTGATTCGATCCATGATTTCTTGACGCTGCCGCTCTTGTAGGAGCGCCTGTAGGGCGCGGCCGTATAGGTCGCTACGCGACACGTTCAGTTCATGCGCTAGCTGCTCGCCCGCATCGTACAACTTTCGGTCGATGCTGATCGCTGTTTTCACGACAGCCATAGACGCCTCCCTGTACTACCTGTTAATGACCACGTGGTTTTACCGATAGTATAACAGGCGGTATAATACTTATGGCGTGCAAGAGTCTGCCAGCGAATGGCGATCAAACGCATACACTACCGAGAGAGCATCAGCGCCATGTTCCCATGAGGCGGTTTTGCCCCTATCCTACGGATCTGCCGGCAAGATCTGGACTCTTCTCAACCCCTATTAGCGCGTATTAGCGCGCGACAAGTCGCGGCATCGCGGGGGCGACGACCAGGACGGGTGGGCCGCCGATGCGGCAGAGCGCGCTGCGGGCGCAGGTGCTCGCGGCGAGGGTGAGCCGCAGCGTGGCGTGGCGCGCGGCGCCGTGGCCGCCCGCGAAGGTGGCCTCGGCCAGGGTGGCGGTGACCGGCAGCCGCGCGTCGTCGTCACCGATCGCTGCGATGCTCCTGCCCACCTCGTCCGCGGCGACGGCGCTGCCGACGGGTATGTCCAGCGTCACCGTGACGGGGATGGCCGCGGTGTTCCAGAGCGCCAGCGTGGTCCCGCGCGCGCCGCGCTCGACGGCGACGGCTCGAACCGCGCCGGCCTGCCCGAGGTCGGTCGCCCGCGTCGCGCCGGCCAGGGCGTGCGTGGCCGCGCGCAGGGCGGCGACCGCCGGGCGCGCCGTGCCGTCCGGGCGCACCAGGCCCGAGGGGTAGGCGTGCGGCGAGAGGTCCGGCGGGTCGGTCATCTTGTAGAACTCTATCCGGGCCGCGCCACCGGCCAGGGCCAGCGCGCTGGCCTGCACGACGTAGGCCGCCTGCTCCTCCGCCGTGGCGATGGCGCGCGGCCCCACGGACTTCCAGGGGCCGTCACCGGTCGGCGCCGCGCCGGTCTCGTCCAGCCAGATCGGCTTGCCGAAGCCGTGCGCGTGCATCAGGTCGCGGTCGATGCGCAGGATGCGCGCGACGTCGTCGGGCACGTTGTAGATGTGCGCGGAGGCGACGTCGAAGTACCAGTTATTCCGTCGCGCGGCCGGGTCGCGTCCGAGGGCGTCGAGCAGGCGGGCAAGGTAGAGCGGGTGGCCATAGGCGGCGTCCCACCAGTAGGTGGTGGCGGCGAGGTGCACGACGAGCGACGGGTCGACCCGCTTGAGCTGCAGGTAGGCGACCCGCTGCAATTGCGCGAAGTCGTCCACCGTGCCGGGCCAGGTGTAGCCGGCCACACGGCGATCCCACACGTCGGGCTCGTTCCAGATGATCCAGTGTCGCACGCGTCCGCGGTAGCGGCGCGCAAGCTCGGCCACGAATGCGCCCCACGCGTTGCGCGGGTCGTCGGGGGCCAGATCCAGCCCGCGCGGTAGCCCCCTAGCGCCCGACGCCCATGGCGGGCGGCACCCGATGATGCCGACGATCTCGCGCCCGTGCGCGACCTCGGCGTTGATCATGGCCCCCGAGACGGCGGCGCGGTTCCAGTCGTGCGGGCCCGTCGGCTGCAGGGCGCACCAGTCGAAGTTGACCCTCTCCCAGCCTATCCCGGCGTAGGAGGCGGCATACGGCGCCATGAAGGCCTGGACCACGCCGAAGCGGCGGTCGGGTGGCCGCTCGTTCGTCGTCGCGGCGACCTGTCGCGGGTCGACGCGGGGAGCGTCGCCCGCGAGGGCAACGACCGGCGAGAGGCCCGGGGCGGACCACGGCGCGCCGGGGGGGAGGCAGGCGGAGCACAGGCGCGGCAGGGTGTCCGGGGGCGCGTAGGCCCCGGCGGCGTCGTGCAGGGGGCCTTGCCGCGCGGCCGCCGGGGACACGGTCGACAGGGCCGGCGCCGCGAGCACGCCGACGACGGCGAGCAGGGACACGGCCAGGGCGAAGAGGGCCAGGAACCGGCGCCCCTTGACGCGCGGCCGCGCCGCCCCCACTTCTCGGGCACGGGTCATGATGTCCGCTACTTGCATCGACGTCTCAGACCAGCCGTCCTGGCCCGGCGGGGCAAACGCCCGCCGGGCAGACCCTGGCCGTATCGCCATACAACCCTACACCCATGTGGATTGGTCTCTCGGCTGCGCCGGCAGCCCAACCAAACCGCGGTCGGCGCTGGCTTGCCCTGCGACCGCGGTCGCAGGCTGCTCGATGCGCGCCCCCTCATCGTGCCGCCTCTGCCCCGCTCGGTCCATTCGCGGCCATGTCCGGGGCTATGGCGACCGCGCCCTCGCCGCGACCGAGGGCCGTGATCGGCAGCTCGCCCCGCTCTTCCATGGCCTCGATGGCCTTGATGCCCTCGATGGCCTCGATGCCCTCGATGCCCTCGATGCTCGATCGCGGGGCTGACAGCGCGTCCGGGCGGATGGCCAGCGCGGCCAGGACGGAGAGCAGGCAGGTCGCGGCGCCCGCGAGGAAGGTGACCTCGTAGCCGATCTTGGCCCACAAGAGCCCGCCCACCACCGGCACGCCGACAGCGGCGATGTGGTTGACGGTCGAGCCCATCACCAGGCTCGGCGTCAGGTCCTCGGGCGGCGCAATGCGCCCGAGGTAGCTGTTGATACCCAGGCCGAACGCGAAGAAGGCGTTGTCGAGGCAGTACAGCACGCCGAGCACGAACAGGTTGTGCACGAGCGCGTAGCCGGCGAAGAGCGGGATCAGGCAGGCGTAGTTGATTGCGAGCATGCGCCGCTCGCCGTAGCGATCGATCAGGCGGCCGATGTAGGGGGTCGCGACCGCCGTGACGAGCCCGTTGAAGACGAGCAGCGGCACGAGTTGCTGCACGTCGAGGTGGTAGTTCTGGGCCAGAAGAAACACCGCGAAGGTCGAGAAAATTTGGCGGCGGCTGCCGTCCAGCAAGGTCAGCGTGTAGTAGATGCCGTAGCGACGGCGCACCAGCAAGCGCGGGCGCGCCACCACCTTCGCCTTGCGCATGAAGAGCAGCGCAACGGCCCCGGCGACCACGATCAGCCCCGCCGGGATAAAGGCGCCGCCGCGCCCGAGGGGGCCGACGACCAGGAACACCATGACCAGCGCGACCATGCCGCCCACCGCTCCGATCCCCCCGACGATGCCCAGCGCGCGGCCTTCCTGTCCCTCGTCGGCCGCCGCCAGCGCCAGGCCGTTGTTCAGGGGCGCGAAGAGGTGGAAGCCGACGCTCCAGACCATGCCCGCCGCGACGAGGAAGACCCAGGTATGCGCCCCGGCGGTGGCGGCGAGACCGAGACCCATCAGGAGCAGCGCGGCTGCGGCCAAGCGCGCCTCGCGGAACCGCACCGTCACGGCGGCGAGCACGACCGTCAGGAAGCCCGGCACCTCGCGCAAGGACTCCAGGCCGCCGAGGGCCTGCGCGCCGAGGTGCAGGTCTTTCACCACGAACGGGTTGATTAGCGCCCCGTACGCGGCGAGCCCGCCCTGCACGGCGAACGAGGCCACGGCTACGAGCGCCAGATCCGAGAGCCCCCGGCGTCGTCGCGCCCTGGCCACTGCCCCTCCCCGCGTCGCCCCGCCGCTCGTCCTATCAGTCCTCATAACCGAGCACACGCCATGATCACAAAAGGTAACCATCACGGCACCGCACAACAAGTATACGCTACGTCCCCTCCACCCCCGCCAGGCTGTACTTCGGCGGGACGGGAGGCGGCCTCTCCCGCCGCCAGGGTCTGCTCCCGCCGCTAGGGTCTCAGGGTCTGCGACAAGTCAGCGGCGCTCCCTCTCTCCCCCTCCGCCCCCCTTACAGGGGTAGGTTTTTGTTTGGAGGGGTGGGG
>JAABUX010003871.1_pt1 | contig 19436 bp, 12 predicted proteins | sample 5561851 | NCBI WGS metagenome assembly JAABUX01 (sample SAMN10711883, study PRJNA513361) | rock metagenome | isolation source: Antarctica rocks | place: Antarctica: Victoria Land, Richard Nunatak red sandstone | collected 2016-01-03 | reverse complement strand
CAGAAGTCTATTCCAGCGATGAAGATGACTCCTTTCTGGAAAATTCCATCTAGTTTCAATGGAGTGAGTTAAGAATCTGTCATTATTTCCAGAATTTGTTGAACTGTAACAGGTCAAGTACCTAAGTAACTTGGTCGAACAATCTTCTCGCTTCTTTGGAAAAGCTGCCTAAACTGAACAGGAAGCGACACTTCACACCCTTGGCATCCGTCCAATTTTTTTGCAATACAACTGTTTTTCGGGCACAACTTGATATAGGCTAATCCTTAGGTACAAGCAGAGGAGCAAATATCTATGACCAGTATTTGTGTGGAGAGTGGCGTACGTCCCCGTGCGCAAGGCAAATTCATCTTTGTAGGGGATGAAAAGTTCTATGTTCGCGGTGTCACTTATGGAACATTTCGTCACGATGAGGATGGTCATGAGATCCACGACCCTAAAGTGGTCGAGCAAGATTTCGCTATGATGGCCGCTAACGGCCTTAATGCGATGCGTACCTATACAGTACCTCCCCGTTGGGTGCTGGATACCGCTCAGCAGCATGGGCTCTATGTGATGGTGGGCCTTCCGTGGGAACAACATATAGCCTTTCTTGATGACAAGAAACGAGCAAAGGCGATAGAGGAACGGGTACGCCAAGGAGTTCGCGCTTCTGCTTGTCACCCAGCTGTCCTCTGCTTTGTCATTGGCAACGAGATTCCAGCTTCTATTGTGCGATGGTATGGTTATCGCCGTGTGGAGCAGTATCTTGAGCGACTCTATCAAGTGGCGAAAGCGGAGGACCCTGAAGGTCTTGTAACGTATGTGAACTATCCCACCACTGAATATCTGCAGCTCCCCTTCGTCGACCTGATGTGTTTCAACGTCTATCTTGAGTCACAAAAGAACCTTGCAGCCTACCTGGCTCGCCTCCAGAACCTGACGGGCGATCGGCCGTTAGTACTGGCTGAAATGGGGTTAGACAGCAACAGGAATGGGGAAGAAGCGCAGGCTCACACGCTCGGCTGGCAGATCCACACGGCATTCACTGCAGGTTGCGCAGGTACATTTGTATTTTCTTGGACAGACGAATGGTTCCGGGGTGGCAACGAGATTCAGGATTGGGATTTTGGTATTACGACTCGTGACCGACAGCCAAAGGTTGCCCTGACTGCTGTGCGTCAAGCATACAGCCAAGCTCCATTTCTGCTAGGTCCGTCCTTTCCACGTATCTCGGTGATCGTATGTAGTTACAACGGTCAGCGCACTCTCCACGATTGTCTGGAAGGTCTGTTGCAACTGGAATATCCAAACTTCGAGGTCATCGTCGTCGACGATGGTTCGACTGATCGGACGCCTATCATTGCTCGCGAACTTGGCTTCACCGTCACCACTACGATAAATCGCGGTTTAAGTCAGGCTCGTAATACTGGTCTGGCAGCTGCCACAGGTGACATTGTAGCCTATATCGATGATGACGCTCGCCCTGATCCGCAGTGGCTGACCTATCTGGCCACTACTTTTCTGACGACGAAACACGCGGGTGTGGGTGGGCCAAACATTGCTCCTCTTGGCGACGGGCCAATAGCCGATTGTGTTGCCAATGCCCCGGGGGACCTGTGCATATTCTCCTGTCCGACCAGGAAGCGGAACACATACCTGGTTGTAACATGGCTTTTCGTGCCGATTATCTTCGGGCAATTGGCGGCTTCGACCCTCAATTCCGTATTGCTGGCGATGATGTCGATGTGTGTTGGCGCCTACAGCAGCGCGGATGGACGTTGGGGTTCAGCCCTGCTGCCGTGGTGTGGCATCATCGACGCAACTCCGTGCGCACGTATTGGAAGCAGCAAAAGAACTACGGGAAAGCTGAAGCCCTGTTAGAAAGGAAATGGCCTGAGAAGTACAATGCTCTGGGCCACCTTCAATGGATTGGGCGACTCTACGGTGGAGGCCTCACCATGACGCTCGGTCTATTTAGGAGGCATATTTATCAAGGAACATGGGGCAGCGCCCTCTTCCAGTCTCTCTACCAACCTACTCCAAATAGCCTCTGGCAGTTGACACTGACTCCTGAGTGGTATCTGGTGATCCTGGCTCTCGCTGTGCTCTCTCTGCTCGGGCTCCTTTGGACACCGTTGTTGCTTGCCCTTCCTTTGCTCGTGCTAGCCCTTGGCACGTTGATAGTTCAAGCGGGACTCAGCGCGACTCATGCCTCCTTTATAAATGCCCCTCGTACGCGTATTGCAAAACTGAAGTTGTATGGACTAACGGCATTGCTACATATGTTCCAACCACTGGCACGGCTGTATGGACGACTGCTGCATGGACTTGTCCCATGGCGACGGCATAGTATACCCGGTTATGCATGTCCATATCTGCATACAATTACTCTCTGGAGTGAAAAGTGGCAAGATCCGATTACCAGGCTTCATTCCATTGAAGCGGATCTGCGCGCTCACAGAACCAAGGTGCGAAGGGGGGGCGATTACGATCGTTGGGACCTTGAGGTTCGAGACGGTCTATTCGGGAGGACACGCATGTTAATGGCAATCGAGGAGCATGGTGGTGGCAAACAACTTGTGCGTTTCCGCTCATGGCCGGTCTGGTCATTCGGGGGACTCATGCTGCTACTACTCTTTGCTCTCCTCTCCGCAGGGGCCGCACTCGACGGAGCGTGGGCTGCTTTCGTTATTCTTGGCGGAGTTGCCCTACTGCTTGCTCTAAGCATCTTCGAGGGATGTGCCAATACCCTGATGATACTCCTAAGTGTGTTGAAACAACCAAAGCAAGAGGAGTATCCGCTCTCTGGCGGCTCCCCTGATCTTATCGAAATAGTCAAAATGAGGAGGTTAGATGAGTATCAAAGTCTGGCTCGCAGCGAACACTCTTGACTATCCTCAAGGGGGTGGTCATCTGTGGGTCTATCTCAACTGGGCCCTTGGGTTACAGGCGCTAGGATGTCAAGTGATCTGGTTGGAGTCGGTTGACTCACGGATGCCTGTGCACGAAGTGCATGCACTTACTTTCGCCTTGAAACGTCGTCTGGAGCCATACAAGCTCGCGAAACGCTTGGCGCTTTGTTCCAGAAATGGAGAGCCACTGTCTCAGACAGTGACAGAGAGCTGTATAGACATCGAGACAGCAGCAGAGGCAGACCTACTACTGAATGTAGCATATCGTATTCCTCCTCACTTAGTAGAGCGCTTCCGGCGCTCAGCTCTGTTAGACATAGACCCAGGTTTGTGTCAGATTTGGATGAGCATGGGGCAGCTCAATGTGGCCCGGCACGATATATACTTCACGATCGGAGAGACGGTCGGCACATCAGTAGCACGATTTCCGGACTGTGGGCTGCAATGGCATTATACGCCGCCAGCTGTGTTTCTGCCTGCCTGGCCGCCAACTCGGGAGGATGCCACGACACCATACACCACGGTTTCAGATTGGTGGGGAGAGTGGATGGACTTTCAAGGAGAGATGTACGACAACAGTAAGCGGATTACGTTTCTTGAGTATGCAAATCTCCCATCGCAAACTTCAGTACCATTGGAATTAGCGTTGTGCTTGGGACCAGATGAAAATGAGGAGCGCCTCTTTCTGGAGCAGCAAGGCTGGAAGATTCGCCATGCATGGGAGGTGACTTCGACGCCCGAGCAGTATCGGGCCTATATCCAACACTCGCGTGGTGAATTCAGTTGCGCCAAGCCCTCCTGCATGCACCTGCAGAATGCCTGGATTAGCGACCGAACGCTGTGCTACCTAGCCAGTGGGAAGCCAGCAGTGCTCCAGCATACAGGTCCTAGCCGCTTTCTGCCAGATGGAGCAGGCCTGTTTCGGTTTCACTGCCTAGAAGATGCGGCTCGTGGGCTTGATACCGTGGATGCAGACTACGAGCACCAAAGTTTTCTTGCCCGCAAGCTTGCAGAGGAATACTTTGATGCCTACAAGGTCGCTCAATCGGTGCTGGAACGAGCACTGGCTTAAGAACAAAGCGAGGTTGAAGATGAAAAATTCCTTCGTAAGCCCCCAGTCAAGTGATCGAAGAGTAGCCATTTTGGCCTTTCATAAGATAGGTCAGTTACCTGCTACTGGTTGGGACAGCTGGTTTTACATCCCTGAGGTGACCTTTGCAGGCTACCTCAGCTATCTCCACAAAATTGGCTGGCAGGTGATCGAACTCGCTACCTTTCTCCAAGGTCTCGAAATACCGGCCGCCTTGCCCCAGCGGTCAGTGTTACTGACCTTCGATGATGGATTCCGGTCTATGCGTCACGTGGCGCTTCCTTGGCTGCTCCGATTTGGCTATCCAGCCGTCCTCTTCGTTCCGACCGACTTCATTGGAGGGCACAATGAGTTTGATGCTGGCGATGAGCCGGAAGAAGCCCTATGTGATTGGGACGATCTGCGGGAATTGGAACGCTACGGAATATCGATCCAGTCCCATAGTGCATCACATCGGCACTTTTCCGAACTTGACCTGGCACAGCAAAAAGAGGAATTACTTCGCTCCAAAGCGGTACTTGAGGCAGGGATGAGGAAGCATATCACGGTCTTCGCGTACCCCTACGGGGATGGCGGAGTGGATACGAGTGTACAGCGGAACCTGTTGAAACAAGCTGGCTATATTTCCGCTTGCTTGTACAAAGGAGGGTTAGTTCGCTTACCCGGTGCCGACCCATATCGGCTGGCTCGCATTCCAATGGGGCCTGATACTGACCTGCAAGCGGAACTAGAGCAGGAGTAACCCTGTTTGGATACTCACAGATCTCGTGGCTGTTGTTTCCTAGGTATTGACTTTTACCCAATCTTGAGTTGTGAGCGATGGAGGAAGTCATGCAAACGAATAACTCGCGTGTCCCATCTGACTGTACCACACTGATTGATGTGCTACGTTGGAGGGCACAAGAACAACCAGACCTGCAAGCGTACGGCTTCTTACTGGATGGAGAGACCCAAGAGGTCTCCCTCACCTACGCGGAACTGGATCGCTGGGCTCGCGCGATTGCCGCCCAGTTGCAGGCACTGACGGCACCTGGGGACCGGGCCCTCCTGCTCTTGCCACCCAGCCTAGATTATCATGCGGCCTTTTTCGGCTGCCTGTATGCGGGTGTTATCGCTATCCCCTCTAATCCCCCACGCCTCGAAAAGGGGCTTGGCACACTCGAGAATATTCTAGCAACGACACAGGCAACGGTAGTGCTCATGACGACAGCGCTTCGCTCCACGATGGACGCGAGCCTAGCCCAAGTAACAGCTCTGCAGAGCCTACCGTGGTTAATTACTGATGTTCTCCCAGACGGGGTAGGGGACGGGTGGCGAGAACCGAATGTGGCCAGTAAGAGCTTGGCCTGTCTGTTGTTGACATCAGGATCGACCTCGATGCCTAAGGCGATCATGCTCAGCCACGGAAACCTCCTGAGCAACCTTGCTTTGATCCAATCACGTCTAGAACTGACATCTGAAAGTCGTCTGGTTAGCTGGATGCCTCCTCACGCCAGTATGACAATCCTTCTGGTAACGCTCCTGCCTGTCTACGGAGGGCATCCGGCCACCTTCATGTCGCCGGATGCTTTTTTACAACGCCCCCTCCGTTGGCTACAAGCGATTTCGCGCATGCATGTGACACTTAGCCCCGCATCAAACTTCGCCTTCGATCTCTGTACGCACACGCTCTCCCCGGAAGAGCGAGTGACACTCGACCTCAGTAGCTGGGAGATAGCTATAAACGGCGGCGAATTCATCCGGGCTGATACACTCGAGAGGTTTGCCACTGCTTTTCAACCCTCTGGCTTCCGTCGCGAGGCGTTTTGCCAAGCATATGGGTTGTCCGAGACGATGATGGTTTCAGCAGGACACAAAGGAGTTGTGCCTATGATTAGAGGATTTCAAGGCGCAGCCCTCGAGTATAACCGGGTCATCTCGGCCTCTGAAGACGAGGAGGATGCCCGTCTACTCGTCAGCTGCGGCCAACCTCTGGTCGACGATCACACTGCTATCGTCGACCCAGAATCGCTCGTTCTGTGCCAGCCAGGTCAAGTGGGAGAGATCTGGGTTGCAGGCCCTAGCGTCGCACAGGGCTACTGGAACCGACTAGAGGAGACTGAGCGCTCATTCTACTGCTACCCCGTCGATACCAGCAAAGGCCCCTTCTTCCGTACGGGTGACCTTGGCTTCTTGCACGAAAGCGAACTCTTTGTCGTCGGTCGACTTAAGGAACTCATTATCATCCGGGGTCGCAACCTTTCTCCTCAGAGGATCGAGCTGACGGTGGAGCAAAGCCATCCATCTCTCCGGCCAGCGTCTACAGCTGCCTTTTCAATCGACGTAGACGATGAAGAACGGCTGGTGGTCGTGCAGGAGGTCGAACCACATGTCCAGAATCTTGCGGAAGTGATTGCCATTATCCGCCACGCCATCGCCGGACAGTATGAGGTCCAGGCCTATGCCGTGGTCCTGATTACTTCGGGTTCGCTTCCCAAAACGGCCAGCGGTAAGATCCAGCGACAACCATGTCGCAAGTCTTTCCTCGAAGACCGTCTAGAGGTGATCGAGCGCAGTATCTTGGAGACGGGCAGACGCCCCGAACTCGAGAGCGCCTATGTCACTCCTCGCAACCCTGCAGAGCAGACGCTGGCACAGATCTGGGCGCAGGTGCTCCGAGTGGAGCAGGTGGGCATTCACGATAACTTCTTCCAACTGGGCGGGGACTCTCTCACGAGTATGCAAATCATTGCCCGATCCAGGCAAGCGGGACTGCATTATACTGTTGAGCAACTGGTGGATCATCAGAACATTGCAGAGCTTGCAATGGTGGCGGGGATGGCTCCGACCATTGAGACAGAGCAGGGGTTGGTGACCGGTTCAGCTCCTCTCCTGCCCTCACAGCAGCGATTTTTCGAGCTGCAGCCTCCTGAGTACTATCATCATGGTTTTTATAGACAGTTGACCGCACGGCAACACCTGAAGCCCTGTTTGCTCGAACAAGCGGTGCAAGAGGTGTTCGCGCACCACGATGCCCTGCGTATGCGCTTTTTCTGTGAGGCGGCAGACTGGCGGCAGGTCAATATTGAGTCGGAAGAACACCATGTCTTCTCTTACATTGATTTGAGCTGGATGCCTCCGGAACAGCAAAAAGGTGCCTTGGCGGCCGTGGGAGAACAGTTGAATTATACGCTTGACCTATTAGCCGGTCCGATCGTACGGGTCACGCTCTTTGACCTGGGCCCAGATAAGCCAAGTGTCGTGGTGATCGTCGTGCACCATCTGGTCACCGACGCCATCTCTTTTCGTATCATTCTTGAGGACCTGTGGACATCATATCAGCAACTCAGCCGAGGTGAGACGGTTCGACTCCCACCAAAGACGACCTCGCTCAAGACATGGGCTGAACGACTGGTGGCATACGCTCGATCGCCACAGTTACGGAACGAGTTGGACTATTGGCTGGCTGAGCCACGTAGAAGAGTTGCTCCTTTGCCAGTGAATCCTCTCAGCACCGGGCGTGGTGGGGGACAAGCTCTGTGGTTCAGTGCGGAAGAGACGAAGGCACTTGTCTATGATATCCCTCGGGTTTACGGCACAGAAATCAACGATGTGTTGCTGACGGCCCTTGTGCTCGCCTTTGCAGAGTGGACAGGATTGCGCTCCCTACTGGTTGATCTCGTCAGCCATGGGCGGGATCCAATATTTCCCGATATGGACTTGTCACGCACTGGTGGCTGGCTCGCGACGTTCTTTCCAGTGTTGCTGGATCTGGGAGAGGCACGCGGACTAGCAGAGGAGTTGCGTTTAATTAAAGAGCAACTTCGCCGTATACCCACGCGAGGCCTGGGCTATGGCGTTCTGCGGTACGTCAGTCAAGATCCAGGTGTGGTTGATGCACTTCGGAGCCTGCCTGAGCCGCAGGTAAGATTCAACTACACAGGTACTTTTGATTATGCCTCGGACTCCACTTTGTTTTCAAGTGAGCATCCGCATATATATGCACCTGTGCAAGGTGAGCGGGGAATAGTGGCCTTTGGAGATGAGGGAGAGGAGCCTGAGTTGCTGGTGAGTGGTCAGCTATCGCAGGGGCAGCTATGCATTGTCTTACAATCCGGCCAAGTTGTCCGCGACCCTTCCACCATGGAGCGTCTTGCGCAGAATTACCTTAAGGCACTGAGAACGATCATTGCCTCCTGTCGGAACGTGTAGCTAGTTAGCTCAACTCAGTAATGCACTTTGAGCCGATATGATAGGGATATTCTTCCTGTGAATCGCTTCCTGTAGAAATCGCACACGGACCCCGTGTGAGAGGAACAAAGACAGCACAGGGACAAATTTTTGTCCCTACCCAATTTTCATGCATAGAAAGAATTGGGAGCAAGAACCGAACTATGGGACGAAACGTAAACTAAAATGAAAACGTTTAGCTCTAATTTTCCTGTTTCTTTCGTAAAGTTTATCCGAAAACCTGTGATACAATGAAAATAAAAAAGCAACGAGGTAAAAAAGAAGCATGGCACGAACATGACCTTGGAAGGTCAGCGATGAATGGTGGGAACGGGTTTGCCCATAGCTTTCATCACATCCCCCTCATCTCAAAGGAGGACGAACAGCCGCTGATGATCGACAGATGTTTGCTGCTATTGTCTATGTCTTGCGTACAGGGATTCAATAGAATGCGTTTCCACACGAGTTGGGAGCTTCGAGTACCGTCTACGACCGCTTTTGGTCTTGGGAAGTGCAGGGCTTCTTCCTATGTTTGTGGCAAGCCGAGTTGGAGCACTACGATGAACTGGTCGGCATTGCCTGGGACTGGCAAAGTGTGGATAGTTCGAGGACATCAGTCCCTTTTGCGATATCCCGCCGTCGGATACGCTCCCACGGGTCGCGGCAAACAGGGAACCAAACGGAACCTATTGTGTGATCGTCGTGGACTTCCACTGGCTCTAAGCATTGAAGGTGCCAAGGGGCACGAGAGCAAACTGCTTTTTTCCACTCTTAATGCCATGAGTTTTGATCGCCCAGAGCCAACGGTCGTTGCACCGCAGAACCTATACTTGGATGCGACCTGCGATCATGATCTCATCTACGCAGATTTGTACGAACGGGGCTATGAGCCTCACGTGCGGCTCAATCCCAGTACCACAAATGATACCAGCCACCAGAGGACAATGCCCAGAGCCTGGAACACAGCAAAATGCCTCGATGATGGGTCGTCGAAACTTTTTCTCCTGGCTCAATCGCTAGCATCGCCTGCTGGTCCGGTGGGAAAAGCTCGGCGAAACGTATCAAGCTTTTTGCATCTGGCCTGTGAACGTATGTGTATTTATTACACTTCTCTTCTATCGGTTTTTGCATAAGGTCATAGTAAAGATAGTCAAAGAAACGAATGAGAGAGAAAGGCCAACATTGACTGACAACCGGAAAGATCAGCAGAAAATGTACGAGGCTGATGTTGACACGAATGGCCAGGCCTCTTTGCGGAGAGACAAGACAAAGATCTTGCTGCAGCGCATCCATGCACTTTTGCGCCCATATCAAGGAAGCATAGTAGCGGCAGTGATCATGCTCCTACTGACCAACATCTTGGGATTGCTCTTTCCACTCGTCATTCGCACGTTCCTAAACACGATTGTAGTGCAACACAACAATCGCTTACTCAACCTGGTGGTGGGAGTATTGTTAGCAGTCTTTGTGTTGCAGGCTGCGCTGGGAGCAGTACAAAGTTATCTTATCACCTCCCTTGGTGAGCGGCTCTCGTTTGGCCTACGTACAATGCTTTTTCGTCACCTGCAGCAGTTGCCATTGAGTTTTTTTGATTCCCGTCGCACAGGAGAGCTCATGAGCCGTGTCACAAATGATGTGACACTGTTACAGACATCCCTGACGAGCAATGTTTTGCCTATCCTCTCGGAGGTAGTGATGCTGATTGGAACCATTGTTATTGCCTTCTTGATCAACTGGCACATCACGCTGGTAATTCTTGTCGTAGGGCCACTGGTTGCCATTGTCTCATCACTCCTCGGGCGTCGTATCCGCCATACCACGCTGGGTGTACAAGAAGGATTGGGTGATGCAGGCATTGTGCTAGAAGAAGCTCTTTCTGCACAACGTGTCGTCAAGGCTTTCGGTCGTGAGGAGTATGAGTCTGAGCGATTCATTAAGCGTATGCGCCAATCACTACGCAAGGCATTGCAGCGTGCATTGGCCCAAGCATTATTGGGGCCAGTTAATGAACTTATTGGCTCTGTTGCTATCGTGATTGTGCTCTGGGTTGGTGGACACGAAGTGCTGGCAGGGAGTCTGACAGCAGGGGACCTGGTTGCATTTATGTTCTATCTCTTCATGCTGATTGGGCCATTATGGGCGCTCAGTAACCTCTATTCACAACTTCAAGCAGCCTTGGCAGGAGCCGAACGTGTTTTTGCTCTACTCGATGAAGCGATTGAACCAACGATCAATGATCCTTCGGCGCTGCCACTACCACCAATTATGGGGCAAGTCGCCTTCCAAGAGGTGTCGTTCACCTATCCGACTCCTTTAAATGATAGCAATGGCACGACAAGTACTCTGCAACCGCGTCCCGTTGTCTTGCACAATATAGCATTTGAGGCGCAGACTGGACAGGTGGTGGCGCTGGTAGGACCGAGTGGTGCTGGTAAGACAACAACATTGGCCTTACTCTTGCGCTTGTATGAAATTGATGCTGGGGCAATACGTATCGATGGTAGGGATATCCGCACGGTTTCGGTGCAGTCGCTGCGTGACCAACTCGCCATTGTACCCCAGGAACCTGTACTCTTTGGCGATTCGATTGCCGAGAATATCCGCTATGGGCGTCTGGATGCAACCGATGAGGACGTGTGTGCGGCAGCAACTGCAGCAAATGCAATGATTTTCATTGAACACCTGCCAGATGGGATGAATTCACTTGTCGGTGAACGCGGAGTCAAGCTCTCAGCAGGTCAACGCCAGCGTATCGCTATCGCCCGCGCGCTCCTACACAATCCCCATATCCTTTTGTTGGATGAAGCGACTGCCTCACTAGATAATGAATCAGAGGCACTAGTTCAGGATGCACTAAATCGCTTGATGCAAGGACGCACAACTATTATAGTGGCCCACCGATTAACAACGGTCGAGCGTGCTGATTTGATCTTGGTGCTGAATGATGGGCATATTGTGGAGCGTGGCACGCACCGGGAATTGCTGGCCCTCCATGGAATCTATGCTCACTTGTATATGAGGAATTTTCAAGACCTGAGTGAGCCGGTAGATACGGCCCCTGAAGTGCTAGAGGAGGCAGCTGGCAGGGAGTAGCGATAACACCGGTGATGGACCCAGGCCGAGAGAAAGCGTTGTGCATGACATGCGCATTTGAATTTCCTCATTTTCGCGCTCAGGCAGTCGCGTAGGGGTGGGGGTTGGTGTGAGTTCTCTGCGCGATTGTTCAGCCCTTTGTGCTGTCGATGCTCTACCCCAAGCAAGATGTCGCGTTTGGCCGCCTCATAACTTCTCAGTTTATCCGTGATGATCACTTACGGGACATAGTACAATTCTTTAAGGAGTTTGCGAAAGAATCTCTTGACCGTTTTTTTGTCGCGGCGGCTCTGACCAAGATGGCAAACATATTGACTTCCTGATCCACTGCTCGCTACAAGTAATGTTTCTTGCCACCTGTAGTGAGAACAACTTCGTCTATATGCACTCGTCGCTATAACGAGGGTAGCGGCGACGTAGTTCGTACGCCATCGTGTGCTGTACGTCTGACCGAGCGCACAAACACCATTGTCGCACTGTTTTATAGGTGAAAGAGATCCCTCGCTGTGCCAGAAGCTCCTCAACCATACCAAAAGCTAAGCGAGAAGCGAAAATACATCCAAACCGCTTGGCTGATAATCTCAGATGGGAAGCGGAAACCTTTGTAGTCGGGAACAATGCTATTTGTTTTCATTCAACTTTTCTAGCATAGTATTCAGCTATGTTACCAAGTCAAGTTGACAATACCCTATAGACCAGTTCATTAACTTAATATACGTGAGTTCTGTTTAAGCGAAACCGATCAAGCGGCGAGGAGAGCGTGTTCATCGAGATGCAGACCTGGCTTTTTGTCTTGATGGCAATAGGCAAGCAGCCCAGCGATCAAATGGACAACAAAATTGGTTGGGCTGCGGTGACGAGAATGCTCAATCTGTGCGCATATTCTTGAGTTGGTCAATGATCGACTCAATGATGGCTCGTTTGCGCGAGCCTCAGTTTGTCCGAAAGGTGCATGTATAATGGACCCCATAATCTGTGCAAAGGAAGAGGGGTTGATAAGATATACTCAAGCATGATGAGTAAACAGTATACCAGTGCTTTTAAAGCGAAAGTGGTCCAGGAACTCTTAAAAGAAGAGAAGACATTAGTGCAGATTACATCAGAATATGAAGTGCATCCCACGCAGCTGAAAAATTGGCGGGCGATTGCACTGGAAGGACTTCCTAGTCTTTTCGAGAAACAGGATACTACAGTAGAGTTAAAAGCCACTTATGAGCAACAACAGACTGAGCTGTATGCAGAGATTGGCAAATTAACAACACAGGTCACGTGGCTGAAAAAAAAGTTTCAACTCTGAGCAGAGAGGAGCGTATGGTTCAGATAGAACGAGAGGAAAGCGACCTTCCTCTGAGCTTACAAGCAGATTTGTTGGAAATCAGTCGTTCCAGCTTGTACGATCAACCACGTCCACCTTCTCGGGAAGAACTTACCATTAAGCATCGGATGGATGAGTTATACACAGAATATCCTTTCTACGGCTCACGAAAAATGGCAGCACAGTTACAGCGAGAAGGAATGCAGGTCAATCGCAAAGCGGTGCAACGGCACATGCGCGAGATGGGCATCCAAGCCATTTTTCCAGGACCAAATCTGAGTCGGCGTCGGCTCAAAGAGCAGGTGTATCCCTACTTACTTCGTGGAGTAACCATCGATGCTCCTAATATTGTGTGGGGAATCGACATCACCTACATTCGAATGCAAAAAGGATGGATGTACTGAGTTGTCGTTCTCGATGGGTAGTCGCGCTATGTGCTGAGTTGGGAGCTGGATTTGACGCTGGAAATGCCGTTTGTGCTTTCAGCGGTGCAGCAAGCATTGACACACGCGGTCCCAACCATCTGGAATAGCGATCAGGGAAGTCATTTTACGAGTCCGCAGTATTGTGAGGTACTCAAAAATGCCAACGTGCGCATCAGCATGGATGGCAAAGGACGGGCATGAGACAATATCTTTACCGAGCGGCTGTGGCGATCTGTGAAATATGAAGAGGTCTATGTGCGAACCGTTCAGCCGAAACTCATCCGGTGACGAGGGGATGGCTGACAAGGAAAGCATCCTTGATAACTGATGCTCTGATGTGAGGCGAAATTCCTCACCCACGAGGCGAACGTGGAAACGCAAGGCCCCACGGTAGCGACTGGGACGAGAGTCCCTGAAGCGGGCATCAAGGGAAGTTCTGCGAGCCTCAACGCGGTCCCTTCCTGAGCGAGGCTCCTATGGCGAAGAAAATCTGAAGATGCGGCTGACCCATCGTTACTTCAACCAAGTCAAAGAGGCTGAAAGACTTGACCAAAAGGTAATGGTACATAGGCTCATCATTTGTAGACGTGATGAGTAATGTGATGAAATTTGTACACGTTTCATCATCTCGCCCGAAATGTACCCGGTGGAGAGCATCCGCCTACAGGAGCGCAAAACAGAACATCGGAACGGGATAACTCTCAAGCCCGCTCTCGTTGATGCTCGATGCAACGAGCAGGGAACCACCCGCAAGCACTTGAGAGCAGGATTGCCTAAGAAGCCAACGCCAACGGGAAAGCTGTTGGATATGCTGACGTAGGCACGGTAATCTGGAATGAAGAGGTGTGACACGTATGGCACATACAAAGGCACCCAAGACCAAGCCTGTGCTTGATCCTGAGAGTGAGAGTTGGAACAAGCTGCCCTGGCGGAAGTTTGAGCAGCATGTCTATCGCATACAAAAACGCATCTTCAAAGCCAAACAACAAGGCAATACGCGAGCAGTTCACACACTCCAAAAATTGTTGATGAAGTCTAGGGCGGCACGACTACTTGCAGTGCGTCGAGTCACGCAGGACAACCAGGGAAAGAAGACGGCGGGAGTGGATGGAGTGAAATCTGTCCCACCCGCGCAACGACTGGAAATGGTCGAATGCATCCACCCGAAACACTGGAAGCGCAAGAAATCATTGCCGGTGCGAAGAATTTACATTCCCAAACCAGGCAAGATGGAAAAGCGACCTCTAGGGATTCCTGTCATGGAAACCAGAGCACAACAAGCACTCGCCAAAAGTGCTCTCGAACCAGAATGGGAAGCCTGTTTCGAGGCCAACAGTTACGGCTTTCGCCCTGGACGCTCATGTCAAGATGCGATTCAAGCGATCTTTCTCGCTATTTGTAAAAAGCCGAAATATGTCCTGGATGCAGATATCGCAGGATGCTTTGATAACATTAACCAGGAAGTGCTCCTCTCAAAACTCAACACCTACCCAGCCATGAGACGAATGATTTACCGTTGGCTCAAGGCAGGGATGCTCGATCAAGGGACATTCGCACCAACTTCTCGTGGAACCCCACAAGGAGGCGTGATTTCACCCTTGCTCATGAATGTAGCACTTCATGGACTAGAAACCTTTGTCGTCCACCAACTCACCCGAAGGACAGGGAAAAAGTCTCAGAAGGTGAGTCCAACGGTGATACGATACGCAGACGATTTTGTCGTGCTGGATGAAGACCTTTCGGTCATTGAGCACGCCCAAGACATCATCGCTGTCTGGCTCAAGGACATGGGTCTGGAACTGAAACCGAGCAAAACTCATATCACTCACACTCTGCGTCTGACTCAAGAAAAGAAAGGGTTTGATTTTCTTGGGTGGACGGTGCGACAATTTTCAGTGGGAAAGACGCATACAGGGACAGATCGATGGGGAAATGCGCTCGGCTTCAAAACCATCATTGCACCAAGTAAAGAGGCGGTCAAACGACATATCCAGGAATTGAAGCGTCTCATCAGAAAGAACACCCATGTCTCACAAGGGCAACTCATCAAAGAGCTAAATCAAGTGAGTCATGGATGGACGAACTACTACCGAAGTATGGTTGCCAAAGAAACCTTCCATCACTGTCGATATATCCTGTTTCAGCAGCTTCAACAATGGGCGAAACGCAGACATCCTCACAAAGGAAAACGGTGGGTTTCAAACACCTATTGGCATGTAGATGAAAGGAAGGGATGGAACTTTACCGACCGACAATCCATCCTGTGGCAGCATGACCAAACCGAAATTCAACGGCATACTAAAGTCAAGGGAACAGCCAGTCCCTACAATGGGGATTTGCTGTATTGGAGTAAGCGACTAAGAACCCATCCAATGCTCAATGGACTTCTGGGAAAACTTCTTCAGAAGCAGGCGGGAAAATGTCGATGGTGTGAACTCCTGTTTCAAGATGGAGACATCATCGAGATTGACCACATCACTCCGCGTAGTCAGGGCGGAGGAGAGGAACTGAGTAACAAATGTGCTCTGCATCGACATTGCCACGATCAACGACACATACGACGTGTCAACGGTACCTATGACAAGGGCCAGATTACTGAGGAGCCGGATGACGCTAACGTGTCACGTCCGGTTTTGAAGCCGAGCGAGGGAAGTGATTCCCTCGCTTAGGTTAACCTGCATGAGGACACCTCACCGAAAGAGGCACGCTCCCAATTACACAACTACTTCGAGTTTTACAATCAGAAACGACTCCATCAATCGCTGGAGTACCAAACACCAGCTGAGGTTTACTTTCAGAAACCGTTCTTACTACCAGCAGGAAAGCAATGAGTTTTGAAAAAGGAAAAGGAGGAGAGTAGCTCTTAGAACTGCCTTTCCCAGTGTGTTGACACAAGGGTCCACTTTACCTGCGATGCTGACTCTCCTCATCTGATCACATGTGTGCAAACGACTGATGCCACAGCAAGCGATATGAAACAGACACCCTTGGTTCATGAGGAGTTAGCACAGCGCCATTACTTCCCCAGACCCATCTGGTGGATGCAGGCTATGTGGATGCGGGATTGCTTGTAGAGAGCCGTGAGTCCTATGGCGTGGAACTTCTGGGGCCAGTCAGCAGAAATAACCAGTGGCAAGCCAAAGCAGGAAAAGGCTACGATCTCTCAGGATTTGAGGTGGACAAGGAACATATATTTACGATGAGTCAGTTAAATAGACAACCATGTGGTTGGCAAGACACATTCGTGTCGTTTCTTGCTACCACTCAGGAGGAATGGTTCTTACGCCTCAGTAACCATCATCTTACGTGCATGAATATGCCCCCGATCCAGCACAATTAAAGGCATGGCAACATTGTTTTGAGACTCTTCAGGTCAGTTTAGGACGCCATAACGAATGTTGTGTAACGGCATATGATAGAAAAGCCTGGAAGCTAGTTCTGAACTGGCTTTCTTTGTTCTCGAGAAATATCGCTAAAAAGCATTCGTTATGGCGTCCCGAACAAGCCTACAATGACAACTTCTGCTTCAGAAACGTCGTCAGCTCGTTATCATACATCTGCGGATTAGCATTCCAGGCTTCGGTATGTTCGACATGAGGCACACGCACGTATGTGACAATATCAGGGTGAGCTTTGGCGAAGGCATCACTGGTTGAGACAGGTGTGGATGTGTCGTTGACACCATGAAAGAGCAAGATGGGAACATTGGGCTGCTGCTTGTCCGGCTGGACCAGATCGTCGAAGTTAATGCCACTGCGAATGCTCGTTACGCTCTCAGCAGTGGATGCTAGGAAGCCACGCACTCTCATATTCTGCGCCTGGAAGGCCAGCGTAGCAGACCAGTCGAGAATGGGAGCATCAAGCATCAGTGCTTGTACCACGTGAGCTAGGCTTGAATGATGCAGAAAGACCTCGACCACAGCACCACCTTGCGACCAGCCATAAAGCACAAGATGCTGTGCGCCCTGAGCAAGTGCGTATTTGACTGCTGCCTCAAGATCCTGCCACTCACTATCGCCTAAATGACCCGCACTATCTGAACTATGCGGAGCACCGTGATCGTTGCGATACGAGATAGAGAGCAGTGGCAGTCCAAGATGGGCTAGTGGCACAAAAACGCGCAGAGCTTCGTCACGAGTAGCTCCACGACCATGCACCAGAATAGCCCATGTACTGAGCTGACCCGGCACATAGTAGGCTGGCATTGCCCCCAACGGATCTGGCACTTGCACATTGCTAATAGTCAGCCCAAGACTACTTTTAATCTGACCAGTGTACACATAGCGCGTCCAGAATATAGATGTATCCTTAGTAAGCTGACCCGTTTTTAGAAGAAGTTTGCGCGTGACTGAGTTGTTATCAGAGGAAAGGATCGAGCCAACCAGAGCCTGTCCAGCAGACCATTCGATTTCAAACTCGCCGGGATGCATATCATCTCCCATGCGCTTGAGCGTTACTGTAGTATCGCTTAGCGCCAGAATAGGGATGTCATAGACGGGAGTCGTAAAATCAGGCACTTGGAGAATAATGTTTGAGAAATAAATACTAGCCCCAAGGAGCGCCCCCCCTCCAAGTAGAATCAGCACCAGTAGCACAATAACCACGATTACGATCAGGCGTTTTCGTAGGCGTCTAGGAGCCGAAGGTGATTTATTTGAGATTTCCTTAGCATGGGTACTCATAACGATTACACCCTTTCTACCTCTCACTTTCTGTTCAAAATCTTTATAAACCTCATCTTATCATCCCGAAGAGGCCGCGTGATTATGTAACAGTTTTGAACATCAGACGAGATGTCCAATCTTGCCATTTTTCCCAATTGGGTTAGTAGGGGTAACTTCATCTTCAATAAACCAGAGAGTATGGTCTTTCCCAAACGTGATACTTGAAGGGGCGAAGCTAGTTGTTGGCAACGGGAAGTCGCTGAGCTTCCCTGCTGTGGTAATACTTTCAATCTTCCCTGCTGAGGCTCCCGTCACACCATATTGGAATTCAGTAAACCAGAGATTGCCATCCGGTCCTCTTGTAATGCTGCCAAGAATGGAATGCGACAACGTGAACTCATGAATAGTGCCTTGTGGAGTAATTACTCCGATCTGACTGGGCCCATTGTTCGAGCCTATGACAGTAAACCAGAGGTTGCCATCAGATCCTGCGGTGATACTGGAAGGGAAGCTATTTGCTGAGGGCAAGGGGAACTCAGTGATTTTGCCTGATGTGGTGATGCGCCCAATGGACGACCCAAGCCCAGCAGGACCAATTTCGGTGAACCAGAGATTGCCATCGGGTCCTGCGGTGATGGAGAGAGATTGGTTTGGGCCAGATCCAGCTGGAGCCTTTATAGGATTAGGTCCAGCGGGGTACTGATGAACTGGAAGTGAGAACTCGCTGACCTTGCCTGTGAGTGTCATACGTCCAATCTTGCTCTGATCAGTAAACCAGAGGTTGCCATCTGGCCCTGTTGCTATACTCTGGGCCATGGTTGGAGGAGAGAGTTTAAACTCACTGATCTTTCCCATAGGAGTAATACGCGCAAGCTTGCCCCCTTCGGTGAACCAGAGGTTACCATCTGGCCCGGTTATGATATCGATAGCGAGAGTATTTGCTGAGGGCAAGGAGAACTCACTCAATGAACCTGTTGTTGTCATACGTCCGATCTTGCCCACCTGAACAGACTCCTTTTGCATGATTTCGGTGAACCAGAGATTGCCATCTGGCCCCTCTGTGATAGTGTTTGGTACAAACTGTGATGGAGGGAGTGCGTACTCATGAAAGATGCCTTTGATCCCCTGGGTGGAAGTTGGTGTTGGGGAAGAGCCTGATGTGGTCGTTGAACCGCATGCACTGACTAAACCAGCTAGAAAGAGCAAGAGCAGCAGAAGCACATTGCGATGAGGACTTAAGTTCGAGACTATGAACATATCTCCTAATTTGTTTATTCTCCCAAGAATAGAGACATTGCCTTGGAAATCTCGCGCAAAGCTTGGCGAAGCGAGGTAGGCATCGTTCCTGGGAAAGGAGGGATTGGTATTACGGGCAAACACACCAACATTTCTGCCTTCCGCACGGACACCGTATCCTAACGTGCTAGCAGCTTGCATTCCAATACCATTTTCGCTACTACCAATCACGCCATAGTTATCATGGGAGTCACCCCATATAGCGAAGGGTTGTAAACTAAAATCCTCTCTACTTGGATCCCCGTCCTGTTGCTTAAATTGGCCCACGTTTGCCTCTTGTCTTCAATGTGCTCAAACATTGCTACATCTAAAGTGTTTCTGCATCCACTGAAGGTACATACAGTTGGATTACATTCTAAACGTTAGATAACGCGATGTGCAAGTTTCTTTGAAATCACGCTCAAAAGGTCTTTGTAAGTGCGAGATTTCGTCGAAAAGGTGCTGGATTTA
>JAABUX010003870.1_pt1 | contig 19436 bp, 18 predicted proteins | sample 5561851 | NCBI WGS metagenome assembly JAABUX01 (sample SAMN10711883, study PRJNA513361) | rock metagenome | isolation source: Antarctica rocks | place: Antarctica: Victoria Land, Richard Nunatak red sandstone | collected 2016-01-03 | reverse complement strand
GGCGCCTGTGCACATGCCCCTGCGAAACCAAGTCCTTGCTCCAAACCAACATGGGTTGAAACAGCTACACAATGCCACCGAATCGGAGCTACCCACCCGTCTACAAAATGAGGGGATTCGTGAGGCCTGCGACAGCCCCTCTCGAGTTCTAGCCTTTCTAAGACCCTCCCCAAAATTCTCCTCGGGAGATTGTAGTTGGTTAACTTTGCGAGCCACTGCGGATTCCGTAATTATCTGTTGGATTGTTACTCATATAGTCTCCACCCCCAAGCCAAAGCTGTCGATGTAGTCTTTACTCTCAAGCCGTTCGAAGCCGGTCGGTGATGCCCGGCAGGAGTCACCTAACTCGAGTGTCTGGTGCTGCCGCTGCCCTGTCAATATCGGACTGTCCGTTTACCACCGGTTACTCACCTGAACGGTCGCCAGCGGGTGGACCAGCAGCTTTGCGTCGCGGGTCAGCAGGTGCATCCCCTCTTCTTGAGCCTGGACAAGGAGCATCTCGTCGAACGGATCTCTGTGCTCCAATGGATGAGAAAGCGAGGAAGCGGCGTGTCGGGCAGTCAACGGCATGATTTCCCAACCGACCGCACCCGCAAATGCGACAACTGCGTCCGGTCCGATCGCACCCTTCCGCGCTCCCGAAATATGCAAGCTTTGCCATTTCAGCCGTAGTTCCCAAACCGACACGGCCGAAAGCACCAGCAGCGTCTTGGTCTCCGACATCAGCATCCGTTCAGCATCCGAGAGCGCTGCCGGGTCGAGAGTGGCCCAAATCGCGATGTGAGTATCGAGCAGCAACCTCACTCTTTGAGCCCCAGCACCTCCCGACTGAAGGCCGGATCATCGAACTCGGGCGGGATCCGAACCGTCAGGCCATCGAGCCCGAGTTCGCGCCGAACCTTCGCGGACCGGTTCTCGTCCATTCCGCCCAGCCCTTGAGCAGGGACCAGTTCGACGAAGGGATGGCCATGCTTGGTGATCACAACCCGCTCCCCTCGCGCTGCAGCGGCAGCTGCTTCAGTGAAGCGAGCCTTGGCCTCGCGGATCGAGAGTTCCATTTGACAGCTCCCTACGGGCGATTGCTCCCGCATGCAGGTAGCATTGCGGAGCGTGTAGTCACTCTGTAGTCGCGCTGCAAGCGTCGACGTCGGACTGGTGCACTAGGCGGCTTTGGCGGCTTCGTTGGCGAGGCGGTTTAGGTTGGCGAGGACGTCGCGGCCTACTTTCATGCGTTCGGCGATGCCCATGTCCTGGACGACGGCGAGTTTGTGGTCGGGGCGGAGGCGGATGGGGCGTTTGGCGCGGCCGAGCCAGGCGATGAGGCCGGCCGGGTTGCGGAAAGCGTTGTTGCGGAATTGGAGGACCATGCCTTTCGGGCCGGCTTCCAGCTTTTCGACGCCGGCTTCGCGGCACATGCGTTTCAGGGTGACGACCTGGAGGAGGTTGTCGACTTCGGGGGGCATGGGGCCGAAGCGGTCGACGAGTTCGGCGGCCATGGCTTCGCTTTCGGCGTCGGAGGCGAGCGCGCCGATGCGGCGGTAGAGACCGAGGCGGACGGGGAGGTCCTGGACGTAGGTGTCGGGGATGAGGACGGGGAGGCCGAGCTGGATGTTGGGGGTCCAGTCGCGGTCTTCGGCGCGTTTGCGGCCCTTCTCGGCGCGCATCTCGACGACGGCGTCTTCCAGCATCTGCTGATACAGCTCGATCCCGACCTCGCGGATATGGCCGCTCTGTTCGTCGCCGAGGAGATTGCCGGCGCCCCGGATGTCCAGGTCGTGCGAGGCCAGCGTGAACCCGGCGCCGAGCGTGTCGAGCGTCTGCATCACGTCGAGCCGCTTTTCGGCAGCCGCCGAGAGGCGATGCGAGGCGGGCCAGGTGAGGTAGGCGTAGCCGCGCTGCTTGCCGCGGCCGACCCGGCCACGCAGCTGGTAGAGCTGGCCGAGGCCGAACATGTCGGCGCGATGGATGATCAGCGTGTTGACGGCCGGCATGTCGAGGCCGCTCTCGACGATGTTGGTCGACAGCAGGATGTCGTATTTGCCGTCGCTGAACTCGGTCATCACGCGCTCGAGTTCGGTCGGCGCGAGGCGGCCATGGGCTTGGACCATGCGGGTTTCGGGGGCGATGTCGCGCAGGCGTTCGGCCATGCGGTCCATATCCTCGATCCTCGGCACGACGCAGAAGATCTGGCCGCCGCGAAATCGCTCGCGCTGGATTGCCTCACGAATGACCACGCTATCGAACGGCGAGATGAAAGTGCGCACGGCGAGACGATCGATCGGGGGCGTCGCGATCAGGCTCATCTCGCGCACGCCGGTCAGCGCGAGCTGGAGCGTGCGCGGGATCGGTGTCGCGGTGAGCGTCAGGACGTGAACGTCGGCCTTGAGTTGCTTGAGTTTCTCTTTGTGCGAGACGCCGAAATGCTGCTCCTCGTCGACGATCAGGAGCTCGAGGTTGGCGAACTCGACGCCCTTGGCGAGCAAGGCATGAGTACCGATGATGATGTCGACGGTGCCGTCGGCGAGGCCCCGCTTGGTCTCGGCGGCGTCCTTGGCGTTGACCATGCGGGAGAGCTGCGCGATCCGGACCGGCAACCCGGCGAAGCGGGCGGCGAAGGTGCGGGTGTGCTGGCGGGCGAGGAGCGTAGTCGGGACGACGACGGCGACCTGGGCGCCGGACATAGCAGCGACGAAGGCGGCACGAAGCGCCACTTCGGTCTTGCCGAAGCCGACGTCGCCGCAGATGAGGCGGTCCATCGGGCGGCCGGCGGCGAGGTCCTCGAGCACGTCGGCGATGGCACGGGCCTGGTCCTCGGTCTCGACGAACGGGAACCGGGCGCAGAATTCCTCCCACGTGCCGTCCTGGGCGCCCTCGGGCGGCGCCAGCAACGGCGCCTCGCGGACCCGGCGCGCGGCGGCGACGCGGATCAGCTCGCCCGCCATGTCGCGGATACGTTGCTTCATGCGCGCCTTGCGGGTCTGCCAGCCGGCGCCGCCGAGCTTGTCGAGCGCCACGCCGCCGCCCTCGGCGCCGAAGCGCGAGAGCAGCTCGATGTTCTCGACCGGGAGGTAGAGTTTCTCGAGCCCGTCGTAGATCAGGCGCAGGCAATCGTGCGGCGCCGGGCCGATCCTGAGGGTCTCGAGGCCGTCGTAGCGGCCGATGCCGTATTCCTGGTGCACGACGAGGTCGCCCTCGGCGATTTCGGTGGCTTCGGCGATGAACTGGTCGGCGCGCTTGCGGCGGCGGGGCGGGCGCGAGATGCGCTCGCCGAGGAGGTCCTGCTCGCCGATGACGGCCAGGTCGGGGGCGATGAAGCCGCGCTCGAGGCCGAGGGCGATGACGGCGGGGGTCTTGAGCGGCAGGCGGGCGGCGTCGGCGTAGCTGTCTGCGGGCTCGACCGGGATGGCGTTCTCGCGCAGCAGATGGGTGATGCGTTCGCGCGAGCCGCGGGTCCAGGCGGCGATGATGGTGCGGCGCTTCTGCTGCGCGGCGGCGGCGATATGGGCCTTGAGCTGGCCGAACAGCGTCTCGCCGACACCCGCGCCGGCCTTGGTGAAGACGGTGCCGGGGCGGCCGCCGGCGTCGATCCCGTCGGCGCCGTCGGGTTTGCCGTAGGGGCTGAAGATGAGGCTGGGACCCATCTGCAGGGCGAGGTTCCACTCCTCGCGATCCAGATACAGGCGGTCGGCGGGGAGCGGGCGGTAGGGGATCTCGCCGTCGCGGGCGGGCGCCCGGCGCGCCTCGGCATGGTCGGCGATCATCTCGAGGCGGGCGGTGAGGACTTCCTCGGCCTGGTGGTCGAGGCTGACGGACGCGTCGGGGGCGTAGTCGAGCAGGGTTTCCATGTGGGTGTGGAACAGCGGCGCCCAGTGCTCGATGCCGAGATAGCGGCGGCCGTCGGAAACGGTCTGGTAGAGCGGGTCGTTGGCGGCGGCTTGGCCGAAGAGGTCGCGCCAGGCTTCGCGGAAGCGGGAGACGCTGGCCGGGTCGAGCGGGACTTCGGAGACCGGGCGCAGGACCAAGCTGTCCCGGGAGCCGACGCTGCGCTGGCTGGCGGGATCGAAGGTGCGCAGCGTCTCGAGCGTGTCGCCGAACAGGTCGAGGCGGACGGGTTCGGCCTCGCCGGCGGGGAACAGGTCGATGATGCCGCCGCGGATGGCGTATTCGCCCGCTTCCATGACGGTGCCGGCGCGGTTGTAGCCGTTGGCCTCGAGGAAGCGGACGATGTCTTCGAGCGGGGCGTCCTGGCCTTTCCGGAGCACCATGGAGGCGTCGCGGAAGGCGTCGCGCGGCGGCACGCGCTGGATGAGGGCGTTGACGGTGGTCAGCAGGATGCGCGGCTTGCGGCCGGGCTCGAGTAGGCGGGCGAGGGTGGCGATGCGCTCGGAGACCAGCTCGGGGTTGGGCGAGACCCGGTCGTAGGGCAGGCAGTCCCAGGCCGGAAAGCGCAGGATCTCGATTTCGGGCGCGAAGAAGGCGAGGGCCTCGGCGAGCCGGGCCATGCGGCTGTCGTCGCGGGCAACGTGGACGACCGCGCCCGCGTGTTCGGCCCGGCGGCGGGCAAGGAGGAGGGCGTCGACGCCTTCCGGCGCGCCGTAAACGGTCGCCGTCATGCCGGGCGGCCCTCGCCGGCCAGCGCGGCGTCGCGCATGGCGCGCAGGATGGCGCAGTCGGCGTCGGGCGGGATCGGCTGGCGGCCGGTGAGCCAGTCGCCGAGGACGACTTCGGGGAAGTCCATGACGCGCTCGAGTTCGTCGAGTTCGGGCTCGGAGAAGCGGTCGAGGCGGTTGCGGACGAAGCTGCCGATCAGGATGTCGTTCTCGTAGGTGCCGCGGTGGGTGGCCCGGAACAGGATGCGTCGGCGCCTGGCGTCGGGTTCGGGCAAGGGGTGGTCTTTCCGTAGTGTCGGCCGTGAATCCGGCGATGGCTTTGGCGAGAGCGGTGCGCGGTCATATAAGGGCGGCGTTTCCGACTGTCAGCCCGTGGACGCACCGCTCGACCCCCTGTTTGCCCCCTTGACGACGCTCCGTGGCATCGGCCCGGCGCTGGCCGCGAAGATCGGCCGTGCGGCGGGGGGGAGCCGGATCGTCGATCTGCTGTTCCATTTGCCCGACGGCTATCTCGACCGCCGGGTGCAGCCGCTGCTGATGGAGGCGGAGGCGGGCAGCGTGGCGACGCTGATGGTCGAGGTGGTCGGGATCGAGGAGGGGGTGCCGCCGCGGCCATGGAAGGTCGTGGTGCGGGACCGGTCGGGGTTCGGCGAGCTGGCCTTCTTCGGGCGCCGGCCGCCGGCTTTGTATCAGAAGGGCGCGTGGCTGGCGATCTCGGGCAAGGTCGAGCGGTTCAACGGGCGGGTGCAGCTGCGCAATCCGGAGCGGGTGGTGCCGCAGGCGCAGGCGGGGGAGTTGGCGGGGCTGGAGCCGGTGTGGCCGCTGACGGCCGGGCTGTTTCCGGGCCAAGTGCGGGCAGCGATGGGCCGGGCGCTGGCGATGGTGCCGGAGTTGCCGGAGTGGCACGACCCGGCGCTGCTGCGGCGCGAGGGATGGCCGGGCTTTCGCGAAGCGTTGCGTACGGTGCAGACGCCGGACGCCGTGCCGGGCGACCAGCCGCGCGCGCGGCTGGCGTATGACGAGTTGCTGGCGCACCAGTTGGCGATGGGCTGGGCGCGACAGCGGGAGCGGCGGCGGCCGGGCCAGCCGATCGTGGGCGACGGCCGCATGCGGGCCGAGGCGTTGCGGCGGTTCGGGCATGCGTTGACGCCGGCGCAGGGCAAGGCGCTGATCGAGATCGACGCCGATTTGGCGGCGCCGCGCCGGATGCTGCGGTTGCTGCAGGGCGACGTCGGGTCGGGCAAGACGGTGGTGGCGTTGCTGGCGATGCTGAGCGCGGCCGAGGCTGGGCGGCAGGCGGCGCTGATGGCGCCGACCGAGGTGTTGACCAAGCAGCATTTCCGCACCCTGTCGGCGCTGTCGCCGGCGCCCGTCGTCCTGCTGACCGGGTCGGTGAAGGGGGCGGAGCGGCGCGAGGCGCTGGCCGGAATCGCGGACGGGCGGTTCAAGCTGGTGATCGGAACGCACGCGTTGTTCCAGGAGGCGGTCGAGTATCACGACCTGGCGCTGGCGGTGATCGACGAGCAGCATCGCTTCGGGGTGGAGCAGCGGATGCTGCTGGGCGCCAAGGGCGAGCGGACCGACGTGCTCGTCATGACCGCGACGCCAATCCCGCGCACGCTGCTGCTAACACATTGGGGCGAGACCGATATCAGCCGGCTCGAGGGCAAGCCCGCAGGCCGGCGGCCGATCCGGACGACGATCCACTCGCTGGCGACGCTGCCGGACGTGCTGGACGGGATCGGCCGGGCGCTCGGGCGGGGCGAGCAGGTGTATTGGGTGTGTCCGCTGGTTGCCGAGAGCGAGTTGCTCGACGTGGCGGCGGCCGAGGCGCGGTTCGCGGTGTTGCAGGAGCGGTTCGGCGGCCAGATTGGCCTCGCCCATGGCCAGCAGGACCCGGCGGTGCGCGACGCGTCGCTCGCCGCCTTCGCCGCCGGTCGGGTGCGGCTCCTGGTGGCGACCACGGTGGTCGAGGTGGGCGTGGACGTGAAGCAGGCGACGGTCATGGTGATCGAGCATGCCGAGCGGTTCGGGCTGGCGCAGTTGCACCAGCTGCGCGGCCGGGTCGGGCGCGGGAGCGTGCAGAGCTTCTGTCTGTTGCTGCACGAGGACGGGCTGACCGAGACAATGCGCCGGCGCCTGACGCTGTTGCGCGACACCGAGGACGGCTTCGTGATCGCGGACGAGGATTTCCGCATCCGCGGCGGCGGCGACATGCTCGGCAAGCGGCAGAGCGGCGGGCCGGGCTATCGGTTGGCCGATCCGGAGCAGCACGAGCGGCTGATCGCGATCGCGGGGCGGGATGCGGCGGTGTTGCTGGAGCGGGATGCGACGCTGCAGTCGCCGCGGGGCGAGGCGGTGCGGCTGCTGATGCGGCTGTTCGAGCGCAAGGAAGCGGTGCGCACGCTGGCGTCCGGGTAGGCCATCGCTGCTTCGTGATTTCTGGCCTCGAAAGGGCAGATTGGCACCTTTCGAGGAGGCGCCCATGTGCCGAGCAGCCAGAGGCGGGCCGGCAGGTTCGGAACGCAAGGCGTTGTGCCGAGTTAGACGGCCTGCACAGGAGAGACCAGATGGACGACATGCGCAGCTTGGACCGCGGGATTGGCAATGGGGGCGAGACGCATCAGCGCACCGACGCCGATCACCCGCCGCTGACCACCAATCATGGCATGCCAATTTCGGACAACCAAAACCAGCTCAAGGCAGGTCCACGCGGCCCGGTGCTGCTGGAGGACCACGTCTATCGCGAGAAGATCAACCATTTCGACCACGAGCGTATTCCGGAGCGGATCGTGCATGCGCGCGGCTCAGCGGCGCATGGCTATTTCGAGCTGACGGACTCGCTGTCGGACGTGACGAAGGCGGACGTGTTCCAGCGCAAGGGCGACCGGGTGGAGGTGTTCGCGCGGTTCTCGACGGTGGCGGGCGGCGCCGGGTCGGTGGATACGCCGCGGGACGTGCGCGGGTTCGCGGTGAAGTTCTACACGCGAGAGGGGAATTGGGATCTGGTCGGCAACAACATCCCGGTGTTCTTCATCCAGGATGCGATCAAGTTCCCCGACCTGATCCACTCGGCGAAGATGGAGGCCGATCGCGGCTTTCCGCAGGCGGCGACGGCGCACGATACGTTCTGGGATTTCATCAGCCTGATGCCGGAATCGACCCACATGATCATGTGGGCGATGTCGGACCGCACGCTGCCGCGTTCGTTCGCGACGATGGAGGGGTTCGGCATCCACACCTTCCGCTTCGTCAGCGAGCAGGGCAAGAGCACGTTCGTCAAATTCCACTGGAAGCCGAAGGCCGGCTTGGCGTCCACGATTTGGGACGAGACGGTGAAGATCGCGGGCGCGGACCCGGACTTCCAGCGGCGCGACCTCTTCGAGCGGATCGGCCGGGGCGACTTCCCGGAGTGGGAGCTGGGCGTGCAGCTGTTCGACGAGGATTTCGCCAATAGCCTGCCTTACGACGTATTGGACGCGACCAAGGTCATCCCGGAAGAGGTTCTGCCGGTGCGGATCGTGGGCAGGATGGTGCTGAACCGCTATCCGGACAACTTCTTCGCCGAGACCGAGCAGGTGGCGTTCCTGCCGAGCAACGTCGTGCCGGGGATCGATCACTCCAACGACCCGCTGCTCCAGGGGCGGCTGTTCTCGTATCAGGACACGCAGTTGTCGCGGCTGGGGTCGACCAACTTCCACCAGATCCCGATCAACCAAGCCAAGGGCACGGCCAACGGCTGCCCGTTCATGAACATGCAGCGCGACGGTCACATGCAGATGCAGGTGCCGAAGGGCCGTGCGAACTACGAGCCGAACAGCCTGTCGATGGCGGGCGAGGTCGGCGGGCCGCGCGAGTTGGGCAACGCCGGATTCACAACGTTCCCGGCCGAGGAGGAAGGGCAGAAACTGCGGATCCGTCCGGAGAGCTTCGCCGACCATTACAGTCAGGCGCGGATGTTCTTCCGCTCGATGGACCCGGCCGAGCAGGCGCACATCGCGTCGGCGCTCGTGTTCGAGCTGTCGAAAGTATCGCTCGAGCACATCCGCGAGGCGATGGTGGCCAATCTGCTCAACGTGGACGAGGGGCTTGCGAGCCGGGTCGCCGACGGGTTGGCGATGGAACTGCCACCAGCGTCGCCCACGGCAGCTCCGGTTCAGGATCTGTCGCTGTCCCCGGCGCTGCGGATCATCCGCGGGCCGCTCGAGAAGCACACGCTGGAGGGCCGGACCGTCGGCATCCTGTTCGCCGACGGGACGGACGCCGGGGAGCTGCACAAGGTGATGGCGGACGTGAAAAAGGCGGGCGGCACGGCCAAGTTGATCGCGCCGAAGGTCGGCAACGTGCCGCTCTCGGACGGATCGATGATGAAGGCGGACGCGCAGTTGTTCGGCCAACCGTCGGTGACAGTGGACGCCATCGCGGTCGTGCTCGGCGAGGCGGCTTGCAAGAAGCTGGTCAAGGAGGGGGCGGCGGTCCAGTTCGTGATGGACGCGTTCGGCCACCTCAAGGCGATCGGCTACAGCGCGGCGGCGAAGCCCTTGCTGGACAAGGCGGGCGTCGAGGCGGACGAAGGCGTGACAAACCTGGCGGGCTTCGCGAAGGCGGCGAAGCAGCGGTATTGGGACCGCGAGGCGAAGGTCCGCACGCTGGCCTAATATCAAGCGCTATGACCTTAACTCGTCATCACGAGCCGTAACGCGGCGTAGCGATCCAGGGCCACGAGAACGGTTCGTGCGCCCCTGGATCGCCACGTAGCTGCGCTCCTCGCGATGACGATCTTCTACCGGCCCCGCCCAGGATCGCTCCTGGGCGGGGTTTTGTTTGGTCACAGTCAGCGGGGGTAACGGCGAGCAGGCCAGGCCCCGATCATTTACCAGCCAAGTGTCGGAAATTGATACAATTAAGACGTATAAAAAAGATTGCCTCGGTGCATATCAGGCAACTTCTCTGGTGACATGAGATTTGCTAAATTTCTCCTCGCCTCATAGTGAGGTCACATGGAGTTGAAGATATGACCAAGTTCCTCGGACTTGCGGTTGCGGCCGCAGTGACCTGCGTCGTGGCCCAGCCGGCGTCGGCGAGCCTAATTTATCTGGGCGACGCTCTCGCTCCCGGCGGCGTCGGCAATTCGCAGATCGTGCTGTCCTTGCAAAGCCCCGGAAACTCGTCGTCGGAGACCGGCAGCGTAGTGCCCAGCGCTGGCGGACAGGTTTGCACCGGCGACACGCAGCCGCCCTGCAAGAGCCCGGCCAACAACACGCCGAGTTTCTCCAGCGCGGGCGTGACGAGCGCTGCAAACCTGCGGATTTTTCTCGACGTTGCGGAGCCGGACAATGCGATCACGGCGAACAGCCTGACGCTGAACGTCTACAATCCGACCACGTTCGCGCCGGTGTTCACGGCGTCGCTGACCGGCACGCCGCTCAACCTGACCACGTTTTCGGGCCAGGGCAACAATTTCGTCAACATCTTCAGTCTCGACGCGACGGAAGCGGCGCAATTGCAGGGTGTGTTCGCACTTTCGGAGCTGATTGGGCTTTCGGGCAGCTTCAGCGGCGCGACGGGCGGGCCCGACCGTCTGTTCATTGCGAATGCCAGCACGAGCCCGACGCCGACTCCAGAGCCGGCGTCGTTGGCGGTGTTGGGCGTCGGCCTCGCGGGCGCCGGGTTCGTGCGTCGGCTGCGCAAGCGGGCGTAACGGTCCTTCCGTCGATCGCTTCGCATGCCGTCGTCCGCATGCACTGGGGCAGCGCTCAGGTCATGCGGGCGAGGACGCGGTCAATGAAGGATTGGCTGGCGCCGAGATAGTTAGCCGGGTCGGTGAGGAGGGCGATGGCCTCCTCGTCGATAATCGCGACCACTTCACCCTGGCGCATCAGGGCCTGGGCAAGGCCGATACCGTCGGCGAAGGCGGTGTCGGTGGCGCGCTTGACAGCGTGGTGGGCGGCTTCGCGGCCGAGTTTGGGGGCGAGGCCCATCATGACGGCTTCGGCCATGATGGTGCCGCCTGATGCCTCGAGGTTGCGGCGCATGCGGGGCGCGTCGACGACCATGCCTTCGGCGATGGTGCGGGCGTGGAGCAGGGCGCCGGCGGTGAGGACGAAGGCTTGGGGGAGGACGAGGAGTTCGGCTTGCCAGGGGCCGGTGCCGCGCTCGTGGTCGTCGGCCATGGCTCCTTGCATGAGGGGGACGAGGGCCTGGACGCCGCGTTGGGCGGCGATGATGTATTCGGAGGCGATCGGGTTGCGCTTCTGCGGCATGGTGGAGCTGCCGCCGCGGCCGGCGATGTAGGGCTCGGAGACCTCGCCGATCTCGGTCTGCGCGAGCAGGATGATGTCGGTCGCCATTTTGGCCAGGCTGCCGCAGAGCAGGCCTAGGAAGGAGACGGTCTCGGCGAGGGCGTCGCGGGCGACGTGCCAGGGGGCGGCGGGGGCTGCAAGGCCGAGGTCGGAGGCAAGGCCCTCCATGACGGCGAGGCCCTGGTCGCCGAGGGAGGCGAGGGTGCCGGCGGCGCCGCCGAATTCGGCTTGCTCGACGCGGGGACGGAGTTGGGCCAGGCGCTCGAGGTGGTCGAGAAGGGGCATCAGCCAGATGGCGCACTTCAGGCCGAAGGTGGTGGGGAGCGCGTGTTGGAGGTGGGTGCGGCCGGGCATGACGGTGTGGCGGTGGCGGTCGGCTTGGGTGGCGAGGGCTTCGGCGATGGCGGCGAGCTCGGATTGAATGAGGTCGAGGCCGGCCCGGACTTGCAGGACGGTGGCGGTGTCCATGATGTCTTGCGTGGTAGCGCCCCAATGGGTCCAGCGGCCGGCTTCTTCGCCGGCGGCGCTGGAGAGGCCGTTGACGAGGCCGACGACCGGATAGCCGACGTTGCGGACGCTGGCGGCGAGTTCGTCGGCGCGCAGATTCTCGACCCGTGCGGCGGCCACGATGGCTGACGCGGCGGCTTCGGGGATCAGGCCGAGGCGAGCCTGCACGCTGGCCAGCGCGGCCTCGACGTCGAGCATGCGCTGCAGGTAGGCGCGCTCGTCCCAGATCGCGCGCATGCGGTCCTCACCGTAGAGCGTGCCGAAGATGGGGCTGTCGGTCGGGTTGATCGCCATCTCAGGACGCCTTCGTCTCGGCGTAGATCTCTTTGGCCATGCGCATGGCCGAGTTGGCGGCGGGCACGCCGGCATAGACGGCGACGTGGAGCAGCATCTCCGCGATGTCCTGCGAGGTCGCGCCGGTGTTGCGGGTGGCGCGCAGGTGCAGCTTGAACTCCTCCTCGCGCCCCAGCCCGGCGAGCAGCGCCAGCGTGATGATCGAGCGGGTGCGGTGATCGAAATGCGGCCGGCTCCAAACCCCGCCCCAGGCCTCGGCGGTGATCCAGCGCTGGAAATCGCGGTCGAAGTCGGTCGCGTTGGCCATGCAACGCTCGACATGCGCGTCGCCCAGCACGGCGCGGCGGGTGCGCAGGCCGGCGTCGAACCCGCTCGGGCTGAGAAAGCGGAGCAGGGCGGCGACGACGGCGGCGGGCTGCTCGGCGGTTGGGATGTGGGCCGCGTCGGCGATGATCTCGAGGCGGGCGCCGGGGATCGCGTCGCGCAAGGCTTCGGCGCTGGAAACCGGCGTGGCCTGGTCGCCGTCGCCGACGAGGACGAGGGTGGGGCAGGCGATGCCGCGGCTCTGCTCGGAGAGGTCGGCGGCCGCGATGGCCTCGGCCGAGGCGGCGTAACTCTCCGGCGCGGTCGCGAGCAGAAGCGTCCTGAGTGGTTCGGCGGCGTGCGGCGAGGCAGCCGGCGTGACCCAGCGGGCGATGACCGACTCGACGACGGCCGCCATGCCCTTCGCGCGGACGAGGGTGGCGCGTTCGTGCCAGAGGTTAGCCGGCGGGATTGTCAGCGCGGTGTCGATCAGGACGAGGGCGCTGACGCGACCGGGCGCATCGGCGGCGACCTGTTGCGCGATCAGGCCGCCGATCGAGAGGCCGACGACGGCGACGCGCCCGAGGCCGAGCGCGTCGAGCAGGCCGATCGCGTCCTGGGCGAGCTGGGCGATGCTGTAGGGGCCCGGGGTGGCAGCGGTCGCGCCATGGCCGCGCATATCGGGGCGCAGGACGTGAAACTGCGGCGCCAGGGCGGCCACGATCGGGGCCCAGACCTCGGCGCTGGTGCCGAGCGAGTGCAGCAGGAGCAAAGGCGGCGCTTCCGGGTCGCCGTCCTGGCGGCAATGCACGGTCAGGCCGTTCACGTCGATGGTTCGTTCCTGCGGCATCGGGATCCTCCGTTTGCCGCGGGTCTACTGCCCGGAGCCGATCGTGGCCAGCATCGCCACGACGACGACGGCCATGACGGCGGTGGCGAGCCAGCCCAGCCCGCGCAGCCAGCCGCGGATGGCGAACGGCCCCATCACGTCGGCGCGGCTGGCGATCAGCATCATCACCAGCATCACCGGCACGGAGACGACGCCGTTGATCACCGCGCTCCAATACAGCGCCTTGATCGGGTCGATCGGAGTGAAATTGATGATCATGCCGACCAGCGTCGCGAGCACCAGCGTCGCGTAAAACGCCTGCGCCTCCTTCGGACGGCGGCCGAGCCCGGTCGGCCATTGCCGGGCTTCACCGATCGCATACGCCGCCGACCCGGCCAGCACCGGCACCGACAGCAGCCCGGTCCCGATGATCCCCAGCGTGAACACCAGGGCCGCGAACCGCCCCGCGATCGGGCGCAGCGCGATGACGGCCTGCGACGAGGTCTGGATATCGGTGATGCCGTGCGCGTGCAGCGTGGCCGCGGTGGTCAGGATGATCGCCAGCGCGATCAGGTTGGACAATCCCATGCCGGCGATGGTGTCGATCTCGATGCGGGCAAGGGCGGCTTTGCCCTGGCCGGGCGCGTGCAGCAGGTCGGTCCGATGCGGATAAGCACGCAGGTCCTCGACCTCCTCGGCCGCCTGCCAGAAGAAGAGGTAGGGGCTGATCGTGGTCCCGAACACGGCGACCAGCGTGGTCAGGTAATCGGCCCGCCAGACCAAATGCGGCCAGACCAGGTTCCGCGCGACCTCCGCCCAGTCGACGCCGACCACGGCTGCCGAGAACACGTAGGAAAGCAGCGAGATCGTCAGCCATTTCAGCACGGCGACGTAATTCGTGTATTGCAGGAACAATTGCAGCGAGATGCAGATCGCCGCGAACAGCAGCACGTAGAGCCAGCTTGGCGCGGGCATCAACAGGGCCAGCGCGTCGGCCATCGCGCCGAGGTCGGCACCCAGGTTGATCACATTGGCGACCAGCAACAGGCTGACCACGGCCATGAGCAGGGCAGGCGGATAGCGTTCGCGCAGCACGCCGGCGATGCCCTGGCCGGTGGTGCGGCCGATCCGCGCGCTGATCATCTGCACCGCCGTCATCAGCGGAAAGCTGAACAGCATGGTCCATGACAAGGCGTAGCCGAACTGTGCGCCCGCCTGCGAGTAGCTGGCGATGCCGGAGGGGTCGTCGTCCGAGGCGCCGGTGATGAGGCCGGGGCCGAGCACGCGGAACAGGCGGGGCTTGCTGGGGCCGACGGCCGGGCTCGCGTCTTCCGGGTCGAGCATGGGGTTGGTCATGGTCGGCCCTCCAGGGCGGTGGCCGTGCGGTGCTTCTGTCCACCGCTGATCTACCATCGCTGGCGTTGACGGGGTTGTCGATTCCGCCGGCGGAGCCGAACCTGCAGCCGGGCGTCGGCGATCGGGGGGTGAGTGATGGGCGAGGCGGATTGGCCGGACGCGCTTTACGATGTGCTCAAGCAGCACGCGATTACGCAAGTGGCGATGGTGCCGGATGCGGGCCATGCGCGGCTGATCCGGCGCTGCCTGGCCGACCCGGCGATGCGGGTCGTCACGCTCACCACCGAGGAAGAGGGCGTCGCCATGCTGGTCGGCGCCTGGATGGGCGGCGCCAAGGGCGTGCTGCTGATGCAGTCCTCGGGCGTGGGCAACTGCGTCAACATGCTGTCGCTGCCGGCCCTGCACCGCACGCCATTGCCGATGCTCGTGACGATGCGGGGTGACTGGGGCGAGTTCAACCCGGCGCAGATCGCGATGGGGCAGGCGACGCAGACGGTGCTGGAGGCGATGGGCGCGATGGTGCGCCGGGCCGACCATGGCGACGACGTGGCGCCGACGGCGGACGCGACGCTGAAGCTCGCCTTCCACACCTATCGCGCGACGGCGACGTTGATCGGGCAGCGGGTGATCGGGGCCAAGGTGTTCGGAAAGGAATAGCCATGCCGGGTTCGATGGATCGGCGCGACCTGGTGCGCGCGGTATTGGCGGCTAGGGGCGAGGCGATCGTGGTGGCCGGGTTGGGCGCGCCGGCGTGGGACATCACGGCGGCGGGCGACACGGCGCTCAACCTGCCGCTCTGGGGCGGGATGGGCGGGGCGGCGATGGTCGGGCTCGGTCTGGCGCTGGCGCAGCCGGGACGGAGCGTGATCGTCATCACCGGCGACGGCGAGATGCTGATGGGCCTCGGCGCACTGGCCACCATCGCGGTGCAGAGGCCGCCGAATTTGACGATCCTGGTGCTGGACAACGAGCATTACGGCGAAACCGGGATGCAGGAGACCGCGACGGCGCACGGCGTCGACCTGGTCGCGATCGCCAAGGGCGCGGGCTTCGAACGCGCGTCCGAGATCACGACGCTCGACCAGGCAGGTTCGATACCGGGCGCCGGCGGATTGCTGTTCGCGGTGGCCAAGGTGACCGCCGAGGCGCTCCCGGTCGTGCTGCCGCCGCGCGAGGGCGCCTATCTGACGGCGCGGTTGCGCGAGGCGGTGCTCGGGCCCGCCGCACACGCCCAGATCTGAGCCGCGCTACGCCGCCGGCACCCGGAGATGGCGCATCCTGAACCCATGGCGCTCCGCCAGCAGTTCGCCGACCCGGCGCCGGTGGCAGATCGCGCAATCCGCCTCGAAGCACAGCAGGCACGAGCGGCGGGCGCGTGAAAGCTCGGCCGCATGCTCGAGCGCGAGCCCGGCTTCTGGGCTCGACAGGCTGGTCTCGACGATGGCCCAAAAACGCGGCCAGTCGCGGCGCTTGTTGGCCTCCCGCCCCTCTGCCGGGGTGCCGAGCGGGCGCAGGTGGGCGTAGGCGATCCCGGCCTCGGCCAGCCCGGCGGCGAGCCGCGATTTGGAGAAGCCGGGGCGGCGCGAGAGCGGCAACTGGCGGACGTCGATCACCTGCTCGACCGCCTCGCGCTGCAGGGTGGCGAGGAAGCCGGACCAGGCAACGCCCTCGTAGCCGATGGTGCAGAGTTCGGTCATGACGGGCGACACTACCGGACAGCGCACGGAACCCGAATGCCGCGGCCGCGCTTGCCCGGGGAGTGCCCGCTCGCCGCGCGCGACCGGGCCGTAATCGCCAGGAGATCATCGATGGCCGAACTTCCCCGCCGCACCCTCGTCGCCGCGTTCGCCGCGACCGGACTTGCGGCGCACGCCGCCGCCGCGCCCGGCAAGCCCGCCAAGCCCGCCGCATTCGCCAAGCCCGCCGCCTCGGGTAAGCTCGACGTGGTCGCGCAGTTCGAGCAGCAGGTCACCGGCGTCGCAGTGACGCCGAGCGGGCGCATCTTCGTGAACTTCCCGCGATGGGAGCAGGACGTCGCGATTTCGGTGGCCGAAGTCGGGCCCGGCAACAAGCTGACGCCCTATCCGAACGCCGAGTGGAATGCGTGGCGCAACGACCACAAGCTGTCCAACGGCGACCATTTCATCTGCGTGCAGGGCGTCGTCGCCGGGCCGCAGAACTCGCTCTGGGTGCTCGACCCGGCCGCCCCGGGCAACGAGTTCAACCTCGAGGGCGGGCCGAAGCTGGTCGAGATCGACCTGGCCTTTAACCAGCCCAAGCGGACCATCCTGTTCGACCGGGAGGTGATCCCGCAGGGCAGCTATCTGAACGACGTGCGGTTCAGCGGCGACGGTAAATGGGCCTACATCACCGATTCCGGCGTGATCGGCGCGCTGATCGTGGTCGACCTGACGAGCAACACCGCCAAGCGCGTCCTGTCTGGCCATCCCAGCACGCAGGTCGAGGCAGACGTCGTCGTCATGACCGACGGCAAGCCGCTCAAGCGCCCGGACGATCGCGGCCCGGCCTTCGCCGCGGACGGGATCGCGCTCGATCCGAAGGGCGAATACCTCTACTGGCAGGCCCTGGCCGGCAAGACGCTGTATCGGATCGCGACGACCGCGTTGCGCGACGCCGATGCCGCCAAGGCGGTGGCGGCAGTGGAGAAGCTCGGCACCACCTGCGTCGCCGACGGGTATTGGATGGATCGCACCGGGCGGCTGTTCATCACCAGCCCGTCCGACAATTCGGTGAAGCTGCGGCGGCCGGATGGCACGCTCGCGATCGTGGCGCAGGATCCGCGGCTGCGGTGGCCGGACAGCATGGCCGAGGGCGCGGACGGTTCGCTCTACGTGACGGCGTCGCACATCCAGGACATGGCGCAGTGGCACAAGGACGGCAGCACGCGGAAGCTCCCGTACATGCTGTTCAAGTTCCGGGCTGGTTAAGGATCGGGCGTAACCGGCGGCGGCGCCTCGGCAATGGCGCGGTTCATGGCGCGAACCGCCTCCGCCGGGCCATCCGGGTGCGACCAGATGACGGCCACCACGGCCAGGAAGTTGGCGCCGGCCGTGACCAGTGGCGCGCAATTGGCGGCGGTGATGCCGCCGATGGCCACGCACGGGAGTTCCATCAGCTCAGACCACCACGACAGCAGGCCACTATCGGCCCGGGTCGACGCGTCCTTGGTCGCGGTTGGGAAGAATGCCCCGAACGCCACATAGTCGGCGCCATCCTCGCCGGCCTGCATCGCCAGGTCGCGGCTGTCGTTGCAGGTGATGCCGAGGGTCAGCCCGGGCATGAGTTTTCGGGCCTGGGCTCCGGGCATGTCGGTTTGGCCGACATGGGCGCCATCGCAGCCGGTCGGGACGACGAGGTCGGCGCGATCGTTGAGCAGGAACGCGACGTCGCGCGCCTGCACGATGGGGCGTAGGCGATCGATGGCCCGGCGCCACGCATCGTCGTCGGCCTCTTTGAGCCGAAGCTGGACGGCCGCGACGTCGCCCGCGTCCAGCGCGGCCGCGAGCCGGTCGGGGAAGTCGTCGGTCAGCGTGGTCGGCGTGATCAGATAGAGGCGGCAGGGGTCGGGCTTGCTCTCGCCCGGTCCCTCTCCCGTCGGGAGAGGGGGTTTGGGCCTGCCAGGGCGTCGCGTCACTTGTCTTGATAGATGCCGATGATCGTCTCGAGCATTTTCAAGGCTTCGGCCTCGGGACGCTGGAACGTGTTGCGGCCGATGATGCTGCCATTGGCGCCGCCGGCATGGATGCCGCGGATCTCCTCGAACAGCGCGTCGAGGTCGCCTTTGTTCTCGCCGCCGGAGAAGACGACGATGCGGCGCCCGCCGAAGCAGGCCTGCACGACGTGCTTGACGCGGGCCGCCATGGTCGAGATGTCGATGTGCTGCGTCTCGTAGGTCTTCTTGGCCGCCTCGAGGCTGATCACGTTGGTCGGCGGCTTGACCTTGATGATGTGGGCGCCGAGGAGTGCGGCCATGTGCGCGGCGTAGGCGCAGATGTCGACCGCGGTCTCGGCCGCCTTGTCCAGCGCCGGGCCGCGCGGATAGCTCCAGGTCACGACGGCGAGGCCGACCTCCTTGGCCTCCTCGGCGAGCTCGCGCAGCTCTTCCATCTGCTCGAACGCGTATTCGCTGCCGGGATAGATGGTGAAGCCGATCGCCGAGCAGCCCAGCCGCAGCGCGTCGGCGACCGACCCGGTCACCGCCTGGTCCTTCTCGGTCGCCAGGCTGTTCGAGCTGTTGAGCTTCAGGATCGTCGGGATCGCGCCGGCGAACGTGCCGGCCGCGGCTTCGATCATGCCGAGCGGCGCCGCATAGGCCGACAGCCCGGCCGCCAGCGCGAGCTTGAAGTGATAATGCGGGTCGTAGGCCGGCGGGTTGGCCGCGAACGAGCGCGCCGGGCCATGCTCGAAGCCCTGGTCGACCGGCAGGATGACCAGCTTGCCGGTGCCGCCGAGCTTGCCCTGCATCATGATGCGGGCGAGGTTGGACTTGGTGCCTGGATTGTCGGATTCGTAATTGTCCAGGATCGCTTTGACCTGTGGCGTGACTTGCATGCTGGGTCTCCGATTTCGTTTGCGCGCGATTACCCGATGGCGAGCCAGGCGGCAATGTCGCGCGCCGCGCCGGGAACCGCCAAATCGAGCGCCGGGGGCCGCTCGCGCAGCAAGGTGGCGCCCGCATCCGACGCCCGCGCGGCGACCTGGTCCCAGGCCGGACACGGATGCAGCACGATGATGCGGCAGCAGCAGGCGAGCGCCTCGAGCGCTCGGCCGGGCGCGTCGGCGCAGTCGACGATGTCAGGCAAACGGGTGCCGGACTGCGCGATCAACGCCCGCCACCAGCCCGCTCCGGCATAGAGCGCCGCACCCGGCGCCGACAGCAGCGTGACCGCCACACCGGACGCGAGCGCCAACCGGGCGTGATCGAGGCCATGAATGACGATTGCGGGTGGGTGCGGCATGCTTGACGTTCAACCGTCTGCGGGGTTTGTGGTCAGATTAGCTGAAAGGCGGATTCGGATGCAGGCGGACGAGACTCCGGAGGATCGGTTAGAAGCGGCTTTGGAGCGCATCGCCCAGAGCGTCGAGACGCCGGACAAGGCGACGGCCGCCATCGCCGAGCGGCTCGACCGGATCATCGCCACCGTGCGCGCGGCTTTGGGCGAGGCCCAAAAGGCGTAGGTCGAGGCGTGGGTTTAGGCAAAGCAAGGAGGGCCG